>ERZ778017.3532-NODE-3532-length-10981-cov-6.228171_pt1 | contig 10981 bp, 10 predicted proteins | sample MGYA00375747_ERZ778017 | MGnify/ENA primary metagenome ERZ778017 (study PRJEB29350, sample SAMN05509838) | bioreactor metagenome | biome: bioreactor; material: wastewater | place: South Africa: University of Cape Town | collected 2014-03-17 ... | reverse complement strand
TTGAGGTTCTCTTCCTTGTTCGAGGTGACTGAGATACCGCCGCTCATGGCTTCGGCGACGGCATTCGCGAGGACGGCCGAGAGATCGATGGCGTTCGACGGATGGACGACGGGGTTGGCGGACACGACGGCCGCTGCCCTCTCCTTGAGGCCTCGGTAAGTCTCTTCCGAGAACAGGGCGTGGACGGCGACGAGGACCGGGCGCTCCAGCCCTAGTTCGCGCAGCTGGTCGGCCACAACGGTCATCGTCCGACCCGAGGACACGATGTCGTCCACGAGGACTGGCGTATGTCCGGCAACGACACTCGCGTCAGGTACGGCGATCTCGACGGTCCTGTCGCCGTACCTGGTTTTCCGCAGCACTTGGTAGGGTGCGCCGATCAAACCCTCGACCTCCGAGACCCACTGCTTGCTCTCCATGTCGGGCCCGAGCAGAAATGGACGGTTTACGTTCGCGCTGATCCATTCGGACAGCAGCGGAGTGGACCGCACTACCCGCGCCGGGATCGGGTATACCTCGCCGAGCTTGGTGTAGCGATGGAGGTGGGGGTCGGCCGTCACGAGCCAGTCGAGGTGCGTGGAGAGCAACCGGGCGAAGGTGCGGGAAGTTATCGCCTCCCCGGGCTTGAAACGTCGGTCCTGCCTCATATAGGACAGATAGGGAGCTACGAGGCCCACGCTTGATGCACCGAGGTCCCTCGCGGCATCGGCGGCGAAGAGGAGCCGCAACGCCTTGTCGTCGGGACGGTCAAGCGTGCAGACAAATACCACGTTCCGGTCCTTGGGGTCCGTTGCGAACCGCAGGTAGGTTTCGCCGTCCGAAAAATTGCGCGTCGCCAATGATCCGCTCTCCGCGTCGAGGGCCGCGCGCAGCCGCTCGGCCATGGATTCGTTACCAGGCAATGCGAAGACAACCGGCGGCATCAGGGCGTGGACTCCCTGTCTATCTCGAAGATCGCAAGGACGTCGCATGCATAGTCCAGCGCATATTGCAGCTCTCCGGTTGTTTCAGAGTAGACGGTGCAGAGCGGCTCTCCGGCTTCAAGCACGGCACCAAGTCTGACGTGCATTTCGACTCCGGCCGCCCTCGACCCAGGAGCGCCCGCCAGCTTGGCGGTCTTGGCGAGGCGTCGGTTGTTGATGGAACGCAGGCCGCCCGCGTGCGGAGCAACCAGGGGTGCGCGATGGCGCGCCACAGGCGGCACCCGCATTCCGCCTTGTGCCTCACAGATGCGCTGGAACTTCGCCCATGCCCTTCCATCGGCAATCGTCACTTCGGCCAGCAACTTGCCTTCCCCGGGTCCGGCGCGGCCGCCCAGTTCGAGCAGCGCGCCGGCAAGCATGCATGCGCGCTCCCGCAGGTCCGCGGGCGCGGCCGCCGCCTGCTGGAGCACGGCCAGCACGTCCCAGGCCTCCAGGGCCGGACCGATGCCGTGGCCAACGGGCTGCGAGCCGTCGGTGGAGATTGTCGCCGCCTTTAGCCCGAAGGCTTCGCCAACCATGATCAGCCGCGCTGCGAGCGCTCTGGCGGCGGCATCGTTCCGTACCTTGGCCGTGCGCCCTACAGGAATGTTCAGGACAAGATGCGTCGATCCGGCGGCTATCTTCTTCGAGATCACCGATGCGACAAGCTGCCCCTCGGAGTCGATGTCGAGGGCGCGCTCGACGCGGGTAAGGATGTCGTCCGCAGGACTGAGGCGCACCGCGCCTCCCCAGACGACGCAGCCCGACTCCTGCTCCACTACTCGGCGGATGTCCTCCAGGCCGAGATCGACCGGAGCCAGGGTCTCCATGGTGTCGGCCGTGCCCGCGGGCGAGGTGATGGCGCGGGAGGATGTCTTCGGCATCGTTAGCCCGTGTGCAGCGACAATCGCCACCACGATCGGCGTGGTACGATTCCCGGGCAAGCCGCCGACGCAATGCTTGTCGATCACGGGCGAAACATCCCAATCCCCGGCCTCGTCAATCTCGAGAATGCCGGAGGAGACTTGGTACAGCGTGGCGATCACTTCCCGGCCGTTCGCCGAGAGCAGCACGCGGGAGTTCGCCGAAAGACCCTCGGAACGGCACACATGGCAATCGGTCCGCATGAAGACTACGGATTCGTTCTGGGTGTGAATTCCCAGGCGACGGGCCCTGAGGGGAAGACCTGGCTGCGAGGCAGGCTGTAGTGCCGGATTGCTTCCGTCAGTCATTCGAGAACCACTTTTTCGAGATGTTCGGGAACGCGGCATGGCCAGCCCAGATCGTCCTGGATGCGCCGGCGCAGCGCGTCGGATGCCTCGGGCTCGCCATGGGAGATGAAGGTCATCTTCGGCGGCCTGCGAAAGCTGCCAAGCCATTTGACGATCTCGTCCGAGTCGGCATGCGCCGACAGCATCGGCAGGTTGGCGACCTCGGCCCGGACCGGGATGTACTCGCCATGGATCTTGATGCGATCTGCGCCATCGAGCATGTCGGCGCCGCGGGTCCCCGCGGCCTGGAAGCCGCTGAAGAGAATGGTGTTGCGCTTGTCTGGGGCGTACCGCTTGAGGTGATGCAGGACCCGCCCTCCCGTCGCCATGCCGCTCGCCGAGACGACCACCTTCGGCATCGGGTTGGAGGTGAGGGCCTTCGATTCCTCGACCCCGCGGACGTATTGCGCGACGTTGCAGGCACGCGCGCATTCCTCGGGTGTTAGCCTGTGGTCGCCGTTATGGCGGTGCAGCAGTTCGGTCGCGTTGATCGCCATGGGGCTGTCCAGGAACACTGGAGCGCCGGAAATCCGCCCGGAGGAGACGAGATGCTCCAGGTGATAGAGAAGAGACTGCGCGCAGCCGACGGCAAACGCCGGAATCACGACTGTGCCTCCTCTCGCGACGGTCCGGTTAACGATCTCCGCGAGCGCGTCCTGGGGGTCGCGCTTTTCGTGAAGCCTGTTTCCGTAAGTGGACTCGACGACCACGTAGTCCGCTTCCGGGACAGCTTCAGGGGCCACCATCACCGGGTCACCGAAACGGCCAAGGTCCCCGGAGAAGGCGATGCTGGCACCGCCCCACCTGCATACGATGGAGGCAGCTCCGAGGATATGCCCCGCACGCCTCAGCAGGATTTCCGGACCGTCGGGCAGCGAATGCCGCTCGTGGAACGGTACCGCCCGAAGGTGCAGCAAGGCAGCCTTGGCATCCTTCAGGGTGTAGAGAGGAGCTGCAGGCTTGTGCCTGGAAAAGCCGTGCTTGTTGGCGTACTCGGCATCCTTTTCCTGAAGGAAGCCGCTGTCCTTCAAAAGTATCTCGCAAAGGTCGATCGTGGCCTGGGGAGCATGCACCCTGCCCCGGAAGCCATCCCGCACTAGCGCGGGCAGATAGCCGGAATGGTCGAGATGCGCGTGCGTCAGCAGGACTGCGTCGACGCTTGCCGGATCGACGGGGAACTTCGCCCAGTTGCGGAGCCTCAATTGCTTGAGACCCTGGAACAGGCCGCAGTCGACAAGGACGCGTCGGCCGCGGCGATCGAGAAGGGACCGCGAGCCTGTCACAGTGCCGACGCCGCCGAGGAAGGATATCGACAAGGTCATGGAATTCTCCGTCCATCCGCCTCGCCACCTGTGGCAAGGGCTTTAGTCCACCGGGGCAGGAACGCCGGAACTCTGGCTGCGTAGCGGTCGTAGGCCTCGCCAAAACGGGCGCACACCTCAGCCTCCTCTCGCCTGGCAAGCCGCACGTACAACGCCACGAGCACCGGAAGCATCGCGAGCAGCGTTGGCCACTGCACCATGAACCCAAGGGTCGCTTCCATGGCTCATGCTCCCGTATCGCCGCTAGACGGCGGCGAAGAGCGATGGTGCCCGCCGTGGTCGCGATGCCACAGATGGAGCAGCGGACACGCAAGCAGCAGCACGAACGGTAGATAGCCGAGTACGTGCAACCTGTGCTTGAATAGAAGCGCCGCCAATCAGCACGAACCCGATAGCCACAACGCCAGCTTTCGACCTCCAGAATCCGCACTTAGCATCACCACCAGGTCGGGTGTCCTGGGACGGTCAAAACTGTTTGCACCCATCGGTACTCTCCTGTTGTTGGAAATGCTTTCCCATCCGGGATCTCACTTGTGAGTCCCCCGGGGCGCGAGATGCCGCGCAGCCCGGGGGCTGGCATCACATCATTCCCATCGGCGCGGCGACGAGCAGCTTGTCCGCCTTTTCCTTCTGCGCAGCATCAAGGGCGGCATAGAAGGGGTCCAAGGCTGTCTTCAGCCGGCTCAAGGATTCCAGGCGAGTGGACAGCGCCTTTTCCTGCGCTTCGATCCTCTGCGGCGCCGTCGAGCTGCCCGCACCCATCGGCATTCCACCCGCCATTGCGGACATGACCCCGCTTGCAGCCCCTGCATTGGCGCGAATGGCTTCGGCAAGGGCATCCCAGAGTGGCAGCTGCGCGGCGGTCACCTTCAACTCCGTGCGCAGGAAGGCGATGCGGCCCTCGACATGCTCGGGAGCCATCATCTGGCTCATCATGGCTGCACGGGAACCCATAGATTCCGCCATCATGTCCCGCATCATCCCTGCATGTCGGCCCATCATCTCCTGCATCATCTTCATCATGTCGCCGCCCATTCCTCCCTCCATCATGCCGCCTGGCATAGCGGGTTGCGAGCCTGTGACGGGAGCGGTTCCCCCCGGAGGAAGCGTTTCCGGAGCCGGATTTGCTGCCGGGGCTTCGGTCGCTGTCGGGTGGTGGGCGTCCTCGGCAAGCGCCGGGGCCGCCGAGAGCAACAGGATTGCGGCGAAGGCAGTCTTTGCGATCGTGTTCATGTGCGTGTTCCTTTGACCACGGGAAGCCTGGGCGGCGGGATTGCCGCCCAGGGCATGCTTACTGTGCCTGGAAGGTGATCCCGTTCGGCCCCTTTCCGACCCGGTAGGTGCGAACGACAGCCTGGGACGCAACGGAGATCTCGGAGACAGTGCCATCCACGATATTGCTGACGAAGACCTGCGCGCCGTCGTCGCTGACAGTGACGCCGTGCGCACCCTTGCCAGTGGTAATCGTCTTCACGACGGTTCCGCCCGCCACGTCGATCACCGATACCGTCTCGTCAGGGTCGTCGCCTGTGCCCTGGTTGGCCACGTAGACGAACCGCCCGTCGGGGGTGGCATACATCTGGATCGGAGAGCGCCCGACGCCGATCCGTGCGGTCACCCGCCGCGTTGCGGTGTCGATGACGGCGACCTTGTTCTCGTCTCTCAACGAGACGTAGACACGGCTCCCGTCCGGCGTGAAGCCGACCTGGACCGGGGCCTTGCCGACCTCGATCCTATCCGTCTCCTCGAGCGAGGCGGCGTCGATTATGGAAACGGTGCCGTCCTCGACGTTGGCAACGTAGATCGTGCTACCGTCCGGGCTCATCCGCAAGCCGTGCGGATAGTCGCCCGTGCCGATCTCGCCCACCACCTCGCCCTTCGCCAGATCGACGACCGTTAACGTGTCGTCGCCGGAATTGCTGACGAAGGCGCGCTCGCCGGCCGCATCGGCGATCACGTGGGCAGGATGGGAACCCACCTCGATGGTGGCAACCGGAGCTGAGGCCATATTCCCCGTCTCCATCACGATCAGGGCGCCGCCCGCGCCGCCGCCTCCGTGGCCTCCACCGCCGTGCGAGGCAGCGGCATCGTCGCTGTCGTCGGCTCCCGCGTGCCCTATGTCCGCCGCCATCGTCACAGGCGTGCCCACCGCGAGCACCAGATCTTTCCCGGGGACAAACTGGACGTTGTGCGGTGTGACGCCGACGGGGAAGATGTCGACCTTTCCTGCCGCGAGATCGATGCGGCTGACGGAATTCTCGTTTTCATCGGCCGTATACACGAAGCCGGATGTTGCAGTCTGGGCACGCACCTGAGCGGCGAGACCGATTAGCAGCGCCAGCGCCGCCGCCGTGACCATGGCAGCGGCCGAAGTTCTCCTCCGGATCGCTCCCCCGGCAAACGTGGCAACTGCCGGGCGCGAGTATGATGTGTTGATCCTATTCATCTTCTTCTCCTGTGTTCAGCCGACATGCTCGACGACGGTCATCATGCCTGCCGCCGTGTGGCCGAGGTGGTAACAATGGAAAGCCCGTGTGCGGTCTCCGACTGAAGTGGCCGGCTCTTTGCGGCGAGCCGGAAAATGCGTTGGGTGTCCCGGCACGCTATCGTTGCGTGTGGCCAGCTCGATCCGCCCGCCGGTACGGACGCCGGCATCCGCCGTATCCGCTGCGATCAGGAGGGTTACGACGCTAGCAAACCCGCACGCCGTCGAGGGCGCCAGGAACTGGCGCCGGATAATCATGTTCATGGTTCAAAGCTCTCGTGTTCGTGACTCCTTCAAGGAGCGCACGAACCCGTAAGCTCGTGCGCTCAGGCGGTCACGGTAAGCTTGGGAGGGCGGTCGAGCGTCGGCGGGTCGCTCGGAAACGAGACCGAACCGGGTTCGGCAGCCGCAGGCATTCCCTGCGGAATAAACACGATTCCTGCTGACGGAAGCGGAGCGCAGGCGCCGCAAGCGGAAACGGACACGCAAACACCGTCATGGCCGTCATGGTCGGTGTTGCTGTCGTTGCAGGAGGCGGTATGCACGTGCTCCTGGCTCGTGTGACCCTTGCCGGCGACAATGTGGTCGGCAGCGGCGTAAGACTCTGCAGCCATTGCCGCATGCGCATGCGCGCTGCCGAAAGACAGGGAGAAAGCGGCCAGCACGGCAAAAAGGAAAGCAGCAAACCGCACGACGCATCGCCGCGCGGTGGCACTTCCCACTGTCCTGGCTAGATTCAGGAGCAACCTAGCTGTCCTTCTATTCTCTCCAATATGAACATAGACCGGTTGGAGACAAGCCGATTTGTCCTGGATCAAACTGAAACGACCCATCGAATTTCGATGCTTCAGGTCAGCTTCTCTTCCGGTAAAGTCTTAGCAGTTGGGCGTTAATCGCGACGATGATCGTGCTCGCCGACATGAAAACGGCGCCCACTGCCGGAGTCATAAGGAAGCCCGTGCCGAAGGTGATGCCTGCGGCCATGGGGATGGCGATAGCGTTGTACCCAGTCGCCCAGATAAGGTTCTGCACCATCTTTCTGTAGGTGGCGCGAGACAGGCCAAGGATTGCAGCCACATCACGCGGATCGCTCCTGACCAGCACCACGTCGGCGGACTCCACGGCGACGTCGGTTCCCGCGCCGATAGCGACGCCGAGGTCGGCCTGCACCAGCGCTGGAGCGTCGTTCACGCCGTCACCGACCATAGCCACTTGAAGGCCGCGCGACTGCAACTCCTTGATCTTGGCCGACTTCTGATCCGGCAGCACCTCGGCGAAATTCTCGTCAATCCCGAGTTCCCGGGAGACGGCTTGCGCCACACCCTTTGCGTCGCCCGTCAGCATGATCGACCTGATGCCAAGTTTCTTGAGGTCGGCGATGGCTTCGCGGGACTCCGGCCTCACTATGTCTGCGAGCGCAAACAGGGCGCGCAGCTCTCCGTCCCGGACAAGAACCACCACGGTCTTGCCGGCGGCCTCGAGTTGACGGAGCCTTTCCTCCGGAACAGGATTCCCGTGGCGAGCCAGGTGCCCGGGACTAACGATGCGTACATCATGCCCTTCGACCTGCGCGACAATGCCCTCGCCGGTGATGTTGCGAAGCTGGCCGGGAGCGGGAAAGTCGATCCCCCTATCCTTTGCAGCCGAAACGATGCCGTGCGCAATCGGATGCTCGGAATGACTCTCAGCGGAGGCAGCGAGCCGAAGCTCCTCCTCTTCGCTGGTGCCTGCCAGCAGGACGATATCCGTCACTCCGAACCGTCCTTCCGTCAGCGTTCCTGTCTTGTCAAAGACGACCGCATTCAGGTTCCGCGCCCTTTCGAACGCCGCCCTGTCGCGAATCAGGAGACCGCTTCCAGCGCTTAACGAAGTGCTTACCGCAACGACGAGCGGCACCGCCAGCCCAAGGGCATGGGGACAGGCGATAACCATGACTGTGACCATGCGCTCGACGGCGAATTCCCAGCTTTCGCCTGCAAGCACCCAGAACGCGAGCGATCCGAAGCCGACCGCAAGGGCGATATAAGTCAGCCAGCCCGCCGCACGGTTGGCGATGTCCTGAGTGCGCGACCTTGTTGCCTGCGCTTCCCTGACCAGGTTGATGACCTGCGCCAGATAGGTCTCGTCACCGGTAGCGGTGACCTCGATCGTAACCGCACTCGCGCCATTGATCGCTCCGCCTATGGCGCTATCCCCCTTCTCCTTCGAGACGGGCCGCGATTCTCCCGTGAGCATAGCCTCGTTGAACGAGGATTTACCCTCGACGATCGTGCCGTCGACGGGCACCTTGGCTCCGGGCCGGATCAACACCCTGTCGCCGGGCACGAGTTCCGTTATAGCTACTTCGGTTACAGCCCCGGAGGCGTCGAGGCGCGCCGCCGTGTCCGGCAGAAGACGGACGAGTTCCTCGAGCGCGCGTGAAGCGCCCATGACAGAGCGCATCTCCAGCCAGTGCCCGAGAAGCATGATGACGATCAGCGTCACCAGTTCCCAATAGAACGACATCCCGGACAGACCGAATGTGATCGCTGCCGAGTAGAAATATGCAACTGAAATGGCGAGCGCGATCAGCGTCATCATGCCTGGCTTACCGTCCCGGACCTCGGAGACAAACCCGGCAAGGAACGGCCAGCCCCCGTAAATGTAGGCCACCGTCGACAGAGCAAAGAGCAACAGTTCGCTGCCAGGAAAATCCAGCGCGCCCTGTATGCCCAGCCAGTGCTGGATCATCGGCGACAGCAGCAGGACCGGTGGGGTCAGGATGAGCGAGATCCAGAACCTTCGCCGGAAATCGGCCACCATCTCGCTGTGGTCGTGCCCGCCATGGCCCGAATGACCTCCTGCGGTAGCGTGGTTGGCGACCGGACCGTGGCTTGTCTCAAGGGTCTGATGATGATGGCTATGACCCTTGGGGCGACGTTCATTCACGTGTTCCATGGAGGACCCCGATAAGTTGAGTGGCGGTGGCTACGAAGGTGCGATCGATCTATCGAGGCATCTTGGACCATCCAACCATTGAATAATCAAGCTCGCCACAGCTGGCACCGCCGATATTGACTTCCGTGCCAAGACGTCATTCCCGACCCGGATCAACGTCACCGTCGGCATCAGAATGCCCAACCGGAATATCCCCCGCCAGCAGCTTCTCCTTCGACAGCAGCCCGGCATCCTCAAGCGCCTCAAAGTCTGGTAAATCCCGCAACGTATCCAGCCCGAACTGGAGCAAAAACACTTTGGTCGTGACGTAGGTGTAGGGCGCGCCGGGCGTCGGGCTGCGCGGACCGGAATCTATAAATCCGGCGCCACGCAGACGGCCGATCAGGTCGCGCGAAATCTCTTTCCCAAAAAACGACGACAGTTCGCCACGCGTGATCGGCTGGAAGTAGGCGATGCACATCAACACCAGCACCTCGAACTGGGTGAGGTCGACCGCCCGCTCGTTCGCGCCGACGGCCGTGCGGATGGCGTCGGCATAGGCCGGCCGGGTCAAGTGCTTCCAGCCCCCGGCCACAGTGACCAGGTCGTAGGGCCGGCCGCGGAGCTCCTCGCGGATGTCGTCGATGAGAAGGTCGATGCTGCAGCTCTTGCCGACGATCCGGGCCAACGTCTCGCGACCAACCGGCTCGCTCGCGGCAAAGATCACCGCCTCGACGCGGTTCATCCATTCGCGCCAGCGCGCCTCCGGCGGTAAATGATCCAGCTCCCGATCGAACAAATGGCCAGCTGATCGACTTTCGCCCCCCTGCCCTCCCCGTCGGCGCCTGGTTGCGCTCTCCGTCATCGTCACAGCCCGTAGATGCGAAACGTCGACCGACCCGACAACTCGCGCACAGCGCCGAGCTTGATCAGACGATCGAACAGGCGCCGGCTGGCCCAGCGCGACAGGTTTTTGGTCGTCAACGTTCCCGACACCGCATCCTCGCCGAGCAGCCGCTCGACGACGTCGCCGGCCGCCCTGGATCGCAGTTTTGGCACGGCCGCCCGCAGCAGTTCAGCCTGCGCCGCCATGCTTGCGGCCAGCCGGCAGGCCTCGGCCGCGCCGAGGGCTGCGGCTATGAAGACGGCCCGCGCGAACGCATCGCTGCCCGGCCGGGCGCGCCGGCCTTCAAAGCCCGAACGGAGCAGCGGCGCGTAGATCTGAGGGGTAAGAATCGGCACGGCATGATGCCATCCCATGCGCCAGGACAGCGCGCAGTCGGCGAGCCACCACGAGAAAATTACGGCTTTTGGGTCTGCCCGCATGACGGCGGCCGCGGCGCGCGCGGCGATGGCGGGCGCTGGTGCGCCGCTGCGCACCTCGTCGCGCGTGACGTCGATGAGGTCGCCAAGACCGTCGTGCCAGCCGACGCCGAGCAAGGCAACGACCGCCTGCAGCTCCTCGACGCCGGGCGGCAGTGAACGGCCGGCCAGGCGCCGCCACGCGGCGAGCACATTGCCGGCGGGACCGGGCGCATCGCCAGGCTGGCGCAGCAACCAGGCGTCGCGCAAGGCCGCCTCGTCCTCGGTCCGGCCAATCAGCGTCATGCTGGCGCTTGCTGCCTTCAGCGCCAGGCGATGCCGCCACGCGCCGCTCCATTCCGGTTCGGCCTGCACGAGATTATCGAGCGCGTTCAAGGCGCTGCCGGCCATGAAGGCGGCCTCGACGGGATCCTCGATGCGGGCGCGCGGCGTCGCCCACGCCGGCACGCGCGGGACCGGAACGGAGAGGTGCGATGCGGGTGCAGGTTGCCGACTCATGGTGAACAGCATAAACGTGACGTGCGGTTTATGCTAGAATTTTCAGGCTTAACCGCACCACTTGTCGACATCGTTTTATGTCCGGTAAGTTTGCATTATCGGACATATCCTGATAAACTCGCAGATCATGGAAAATCCCCCGCAAAATGTGTCAGCTGACCGGATTTCGTGAGATTCGCCGCCTTTTTGAATCGGTTTTCGTGA
>ERZ778017.3529-NODE-3529-length-10986-cov-4.976672_pt1 | contig 10986 bp, 8 predicted proteins | sample MGYA00375747_ERZ778017 | MGnify/ENA primary metagenome ERZ778017 (study PRJEB29350, sample SAMN05509838) | bioreactor metagenome | biome: bioreactor; material: wastewater | place: South Africa: University of Cape Town | collected 2014-03-17 ... | reverse complement strand
TTTCCCTACACGACGCTCTTCCGATCTCGCAGGCAAGCTGCAGCCAATGCGTCGGGCGGTCCAGCCCGGACGGTGCCAAGGTCATCGCGGCGGCGCACACACCGGGCCATCGCGCAGCAGCCTCGGCATCGCGACCCTGCGCGCACAGCATGAAGAGCGTGAGGACACGGGCCGCCGTGGCATGCCCCATCAGGTCCAGTACCTGCGCTTCCTCGGCCACCGCCTCTGCCAGCCGGCAGGCCTCGGCCGGTGCACGCTCACGGCAGCGTTCCAGTTCGATCGCCAGCCGGACGTCGGCACGATCGCCCGCGGCCAGCACGGCCAACGCTCGATCCAAATAGCCGCCCGTGGGTCGGGGTAGTCGTACCTTTTGTGCAGATTGGTGCGCTTTCGCCTGGAACCCAGCATCCATGCGGGTTTCAGGCCGACGCCTCTGTCTCCGCCGACCGGCGGCACTGAGCCAACTGTGATCGCAGGGGTACATTGGCCGCCCACCTGTCGCCGCCCGATGCCATGCCCGCATTCGCCCTTCGTTTCGTCGGCCAGGAGGCTTTGCCGCCTCGCTTGAGCGAATTCGACCTGGAGCAGTTCTTCACGCTGCTAGCTGATGACGTGGCGGCCATTCGGGCGCAGTTCCGCAGCGACCACCGGCTGCCGGCGGCGCTGATGCTGCTGTTCATGCGCGTGGCCGGCCGACCACTGGACGGCTTCAACGTACTGCCTCGCATCCTCCTGCGAAAGACTGCCGAGGCGCTGGCAGTCTCTCCGCCGTCCATCGCCAGCCTGCGTTCGATCTACAAGCGCCGACAGACGCTTTCGAAGCACCAGCTCTGGGCCAAGACTTACCTCGGCCTGCGCGAGCTTGAGCGCGACGACGAAGCCGCGCTAACAGCCACGCTGTTGGCTCAGGCCGCGGACGCCTCCCACTCCGATGACCTCGTTCAATCGGCCTGCCAGTGGTTGTTCACGCGTCGCATCCTCATTCCCGGCTCACGCCGCCTGCAGGACTGGGCCAGAGGTGCCTTCGCAGCGGTAGAGGCCAAGATCCTCAGCGCGGTCACCACTGCCGTGCCGCCTTCCTCCGCGAGCAAGGTGATCGACTCTGCCTACGGCGCCCGACCGAATGGAGACGGCACGCACTTGGAGTGGCTGAAGACGCCGTCGAAGCGCCACGGCCCCAGCACCCTTGCCGAGACCCTCGACAAGGTCCGCTACCTGAAAGAGCTCGGCGCCCACAACTGGAACCTGAGTGCCGTATCGCTGGCCAAGCAGCAGGCCTACGCCCGACAAGTGCAGGCTCGGCGCCCCGTGAAAACGCGGGAGATCAAGCCGTCACGCCAGCTGATCGAGTTGGTCTGCTTCCTGCGAGTAACCCTGTTGGAGCTGACCGACGTGGCGCTGCTGCAGTCCAGCCGGCGCAGCCAGCAACTGTTCCGCGAGGCCGCGGACAAGGCCCAGTCGAACCGTGTGCGGGGCACCGCCAGCCTCGTCCAACAAGCTGCCAAGGCGCGTTCTGTCCTCCACGACGAAACCAAGACCTGGCAGGCCCGCGTCATCGAGGCCAGGGAACTCCTCGCTGGACTGGCCGAGACCGCAGGAGGCAGCTTCGTCTCGCAGGTGCGCGAGGCCCTGGCCGAAGACAGCCAGCGCGTCCACGCCTGCCTCGCGGCACTGAAGGATCTGGAATTCGGTGGGCGGGAGGGGGATCCGGGTTTCGAGCAGTGGAAGGCGTGGGCGGATCTGCAGCGCCGGGGAGCGAGCGAGATCAAGGAAGAGGTCCCGCTCCCGGACGTGGGTGCAGCTTGGTACGGCCTGGTACGAGACCTCGACCCCCGCTCGGGGTACCGGGCCTACGAGGCCTGCACGATGATGTCGCTGCGCAAGAGCCTGCGTCGCGGCAGCGTCTGGCTGGACCACTCGTTGAGCTTCCGCGAGCGAGACCAGATGCTCATCCCGCCGGAGCAATGGGCAGCGCAGCGGGACGAACAGATCGAACTGCTCGCGATGCCCACGTCGGCGGCTGAGTTCCTGGAACCTCTGCTGGCCAATCTCGTGGCCGGCATGTCCGCTGTGGCCGAGGCACAGCGAGGCGGCAAGATCGAGATCGGTGCGGATGGCATGCTCCACCTGCCGGCCATCACGGCGCTGTCCGATCAATCCGAGCCGGTCCGCACCCGCGAGACCATCTACAAGCTCATCGGCAGCGTGCAGTTCCCGGACCTGTTGTTGGAAGTGGATGCCGCCACCGGGTACAGCGAAGCGCTGCTGGGCCACCGCGCGCAGTCCCCGGGCGAGCTCGTGGCTCTGTACGGCGCGCTACTGGCTCACGGAACCGATTCCGACGCCAAGGGCGTCGCCTCGATGATTCCAGGGCTCGAGCCAGCGCAGGTCACGGTAGCCATGCGTGCGCTGGAGGGAGGCGGACGGCTGCGGCGCGCCAATGAGCGCGTGGCGGAGTTCCAGAGCAGGATCCCGATTGCGGCCCTCTGGGGCGACGGTGACAAGGCCTCGGCCGACATGATGTCGCTGGACGCGTCTCGCCACCTGTGGAACGCGCGTGTCGATCCACGCAGGCGAACCTATGCTGCCGGCCTCTACACCCACGTGCGCGACCGCTGGGGCATCGTCTACGACCAACCGATCGTGCTGAACGAGCGGCAGGCCGGTGTCGCCATCGAAGGCATCGAGCAGCACAACAGCGCGGCGGATCGGATCCGGATCTCCTTGCTGGCGGTCGACACCCATGGCTATACGAACCCCGCGATGGCCATCGCCAAGCTGCTTGGCTTCGATCTGTGTCCGCGGCTGAGGGACCTGGCCGAAAGAAGGCTCTACCTGCCCAGGGGCTTCAACGTGCCCGAGGGCCTGGAGGCGGTGACCGTCAGGCGCGTCTCCATGGTCGCCATCGAGCGCGGTTGGGACGAGCTGCTGCGCCTGGCGGCGTCAATCCGGTCTGGCCGTGTCTCCGCGACGCTGGCATTGCAGCGTTTCGGCTCGGCCGCCCAGGGCGACCCGCTGCTCCGGGCAGCCGAGCACCTGGGTCGGCTGCTGCGGACCGTGTTCCTGTGCGACTACATCGCCATCGAGGACTTCCGTCGCGAGATCCACACCCTGCTGAACCGTGGCGAGTCGGTGCATCAGCTTCAACGCGCCGTGTACTCTGGCAAGGTGGCGCCCGAGCGCGGCCGGCGGCGCGACGAGATGAAGGCGATCTCCGGCTCGCACGCCCTTTTGACGAACATCGTGCTGGCCTGGAACACGGCCCGGATGCACGAGGTGGTCGAGCGGCTCAGGCGGGACAGGAGCGAGGTGGAAGACGACTGGCTTCGCCGCATCGGGCCAGCGCACTTCTCGCACATCAACTTCCGCGGCACGATGAGGTTCGGGGTCGAGAAGTTCGCAACGGCGCTGATCGAGCGTGCGTCGAGCCAGGCAGCTCGGGCGGCATCGTGACCGGCCCTGTCCGAATTCGCAGAGCTACGAGGGTGCCGGCTGGTGGCGCGTGTTGACAACCGTTGTCAAAGAACCCAAGATTCCGACATGAGCCGCCAGACCATGAGTTTCGCCCTGCCCGAGTCGATGCGCGAGTACATCGACAACCGGGTCGCCGCCGGCAACTACGGCAACACCAGCGAGTACATCCGCGACCTGGTCCGGCGCGACCAGGAAGAGCAGGCCAAGAAGCGGCTGCGCGACCTCATCGAAGAGGGGCTCGCATCCGGGCCCGGTCGGCGTCGCACCGAGGCTGACCAGAAGGAACTGCTGGCCATCGCTCGCGGCGAGATCGATTGAAGCCGGCGGTTCTGCGCCCGCAGGCGCTGCGCGACCAGCAGGGCGAAGTCCGGTACTACCGCAAGGAGGGTGGCACCCGCCTTGCGGTGAGAGTGGCCAGGGACACCAACAAGGCGCTCGACCAGATCGAACTCGAGCCGGGCATCGGTTCGTCGAGGCTCGGGAAATTGCTGGACATACAAGGGCTGCGGACCTGGCGGGTGGGAAAGTTTCCGCTGGTGTGGTGCTACTTCGAGCGAGGGGACCATCTGGATGTGGTCCGACTGCTGGGTGAGCGCCAGGACATCGTCGCAATCCTGGGCGACGAGTTCGGCTCGAACTGACCCCGCCGTTCGCTTCGACGCGGCGCGGGGCCGTCGGTCAACGACCGGTCTACTGCGGGCAGATCGCCGGGGCGGTTGACTCGGATCGACCCTGAAGAGACATAGGCCGCCCCGATCTCGCCGCCCTGAAGCTGCCGGTCGGGCAACCTCGCAGTCACCCGCAGTGGGTCCCGCGACGGAGGGCACACGTCGGCGGGCAGCCATCAAGGCGATTGAGGAACGGCGCACGGCTTGAGACCGTGCGGGCTCACCCCACCGGGAGCCCATCGTGCGAGCCACGGCGCAGCAGCCCCAGCGGGCTCCCGATGGCGCCCCGGTCCACTACGAACGCCACCGTCCTGAGCAGACCACGCTGTACCGCCTGGTACAGCAGCACGCGGCCAGCTTCATCGCCCACACCGAGGCCAGCACTGGCGCCGAGTTGTCCCGGTTCATCAAAGACGAGATCGAAGCCTTCCTGGAGTGCGGCATCCTGGCGCATGGCTTCCTGCGGCTGCGCTGCGGCGAGTGCGGCCACGACAAGCTGCTCGCGTTCAGCTGCAAGCGCCGTGGCTTTTGCCCCTCGTGCGGCGCGCGGCGCATGGCGCAGACGGCAGCGCACCTGGTCGACCGCGTCATCCCGCACGTGCCGGTGCGCCAGTGGGTGCTGTCGCTGCCGATCCCGCTGCGCGTGCTGCTGGCCGCGCGGCCCGAGCTGGTCACGCAGGTGCTGCAGGCGGTGCAGCGTGTGGTCACGCTGCATCTGCTGGACGCAGCCGGACTCAAGGCCGATGAAGGCCAGGGCGGCGCCGTCACGCTGATCCAACGCTTCGGATCCGCTGCCAACCTCAATATCCACCTGCACTGTTTGGTGCTGGACGGGGTGTACCGCCGCGGCGCGGATGGCTCGCCGGCCTTCATCGATGCGGCTTCGCCCACCGACGACGAGCTGCATGCGCTGCTGCAGTCCGTGATCGAGCGACTGATGAAGTTGCGCACGCGCCGGGGCGTGCTGGTCGAGGACATGGGCCAGACCTACCTGGCCGAGCCGGATGCCGACGGCGAGGGGGCGTGCACGCTGCGGCCGCTGCAGGCCGCGGCCGTCGCCTACCGTATCGCTTTCGGGCCACGCGCCGGGCAGAAGGTGCTGACGCTGCGAGGCGCGATGCCGCGGGAGGACCGGGCCCGCCAGCCGCTGTGCGCCGACATCGACGGGTTCAGCCTGCATGCCGCGGTGCGGGTGGAAGCCCACGACCGCAAGCGGCTGGAGCAGTTGTGCCGCTACATCACCCGTCCCTCGCTGTCGGACGAACGGGTGCAGCTCAACGCCGCCGGCCAGGTCGAGCTCAAGCTCAAGACGCCGTGGCGCGACGGCACGACGCATCTGGTGATGAGCCCGCTGGAGTTCATGCAGCGGCTGGCGGCACTGGTTCCGCGGCCAAGGTTGCACCTGATCCGCTTCCATGGGGTGCTGGCACCCAACGCCAAGCTGCGGGCGCTGGTGGTACCTCAGTGGTCAGCGCAGCCGCAAGAGGCGAGCGAAGGCGTTGTCGCCACCGCATGCGAGGCCGAGCCCATCCTATTCCGGTCGGGCCGCATCAGCTGGGCCCGGCTGCTCAAGCGGGTGTTCGACATCGACATGCACACCTGCCCGAACTGCGGCGGCGGAGAGCTGAAGATCATCGCGGCCATCGTCGAGCGGCCGGTGATCGAGAAGATCCTCACCCACCTGGGGCTGGACCCGCAGCCACCGCCTCGGGGGCGGGCGCGCGAGGTGGTGCAGGACTGAAGCTGCCCCGCCTGAACCCCGTCTGGCCCGTGCCGGCCTTGATCGACACCGCTTCCGCAGACCTCAGCGTCGCCTGCGGCCGGGCGATGCTGCGGGCCCAGTGGGCGCGGCGTTGCCGAATGAGGATCAACCCTAGGATCGAGACCGCGGATCAAGACCCGACGAGCCCCAGGGGGGCGGCGAGGCGGTCCGATTGGGCGCCGCAGCCACGATCTCACTGCCGCGGACGTCCCGTCCTGGCCTGGCTGGCCGCGATCCGGTCTGGTCGTGGGGCTTTGGGGGGCGTTTGAATTTCCTATGCGCCGCCAGCCAGCGGCGCAGCCTCTCCTCCCTGGCCGTCAATACGGCGCATGGCAACATCAATACTTCCACCTTCGGCACGTACCAAGCCTTCGCCATCACCAAGTACGCGAAGTCTTACCTCTGGCAGATCCAGTACCTCTTCAACAGACGCTTTGACCTACGATCCGTTCTCATACGGCTCGCCCGCTCGGTCTGCTTGACCCTCGTCCATCCCCTTTACACCACTCGGGCGGCTGAACTGTCTTGCTGATCAGGACAACAAATGAACACTCAATCACCCCAACCCAACGCCCAGCCGATGGCCAGCTTTGCGGAAGAAGTCGATGCATACACACGCCCCTTCCTCGGCACCTTTGGTTACGAAGGTGTGCGAAACGGCCATCTGGACATCTCGCGCTTTGATGGCATCTGCGCGACCGTTGATGGATATCAACCGATACGCGGCAGTGTGGTGTTGAGTTCAGGCTGCGGGTCTGCCGGTGATCTTGCCGTGTGCCTGAAGATGGGTGCGAGCCGTGTCTACGGCATCGAGGTTGATCCTGGACTGCACAGCCTCGGGCAGGCGCGCTTTCGAGGCCACCCTGCGGCCGACCGCATCGATCTGCGGCGATATGAAGGACGCGAGTTGCCATATGCGGATGCAACATTTGATCTCATCATGAGCATGCACGTCGTCGAACATGTGCAGGACGCAGAGGTCTACATGCGCGAACTGTTTCGGGTCATGCGTCCTGGCGGCGTCCTCTTCTTGGAGCTGCCGAATCGGCACTACTGGCAGGAGCAACACACACTCGTGCCGTGGATCCATATGCCACCGAACCCCGTCCGCAATGCGCTGATGCGATTGATGTTGTCACCGCTGGGTCGTCCCTGGCTGACACTTGATCTGCGGCAGAAGTTGACGGCGCTGCTCGATCTCCTGCATCCGACTCCGGCCGACCTGACGAAGCTGTTCAATCGTTATCGTACGAAGTTCGACCTGCAGCTTGTCGAAGCTAGCTTCTACGGAGCGGCTGGCGCCGTGCCACAGGCTGCCGCAGGCGGTATGCATATCCTGCGCCGCCTACACCTTCCGACCTTTCGTCTCGTGGTGCGTCGACACGAAGGCACCTCCTAAGGTGCTGTCCTTGTCCAAAGGCTCGACGATATTGTCCGTTTATTATTGAACGATGGGGAGTTAATAATGATATTATTTTTGCGTAGTCGAGTCGAACTCAACGTCCTGAAACAACAGAACTTAAGACTTCAGTTGAAAAACATCAAAAGCACTATGCGACCAATTGTCGGTACTATATTTCTGTTGTTTGGGGGTTTCACGGCGAATGGTGTTTCTGCGCAAGCTTCCGCCTTGACTTGCAATGTTGGTAATTATGATATTCCCGCGACCACGGATCAAATTGATATGTCCGGTTCGGCGGTTAGACTCAAGTACGGCATAAATCGCAACTTTGGCGGTGTGGGCGTCAATCTGCGTCTTATCAATTTGGCATATCCGACTCAAGAGGTAAGTGTTCTAGAGGGGCGTAGCGCAGCTGGCGCCGGATGGCAATGGACTCAAAATACCGTCACCTATGGCAACGATAGAATACTTACAAACCAAGCAAGTGGAAACGGAGGCGCGTATGGACAGTGGGGCTGGTCAAATACTGTAAGTGGATCGTGTGCCACCTCTAATTGTTACATCAATGCTGGGAATTGGGCTCCGCTGTATCGAGATTCATTCAATGGCGCAGCGCAGTCACCTTGCCCAGTGGCCCCCGGAAACTCTTTTGCATTCGATGAGGGGCGGTTTGATATCGCTGCGCAACCCGTATCGGTTCCCGGTAACGGTAACGCCATTACCTTTGCGCGCGCTTATACGGCTCGCTCGACTTGGCCTAGTGATCAGTACTGGAAACATACCAGAGCAACTGATGCGCATTATTTTCGGCGGAAGACTGCGCGAGACGGAGATCTTCGTGTATTTATCAAAGGTCGAGCCCTGAATCCCGCTACAGGGATATGGGAAGACTGGCGGGTCGGACCAATTCGCTTGTACGACAAGTGGCTTCCAGCGGCTCTCAACGATTTGAACGGTATCCCTCGAGGAGACGAGCAACCCGTGTCCGCCCCCTTTAAAGGGACTTGGTCTACATTCGAGAAGCCAAATCAAGTAGTTGATCATGTAGTTTTGGTATGGAATATTTTGGGTGTTGACACTGGAATCGCCATTCGCGTTTTTTCTGATGGTGCCTCTATTAGGATGCTGGAAAATGTTTATACGGGGCCGAGTCCAGATCGAATTTGTTACCTTACACCGGTGGATGAGTGCGGTTCTATCGATGTGATCACATATCACGCTCCCAATTATAATGTCACATACCCGCCGGGTAGCACTCGAACTACTCAGTCCAACTATCACGTTGGAACGAAAGCTCAACTGCAAGCCCTAGGGTATTGGCTGTATTAGCCCGGATGTTTCGTCAGGGCGGCGACCGCGGCACCTGCTTGGTGATGCATGGGCAAACGAGCGGAGGAGTCCAGGGCCCCGTGGCCTTGGCGGCGAGCAGAGTGTGCCCAGGCGCCCAAGGCAGGGATGCTGCGGGCGAGAGCTGTTTTGCGCGAAACCAAATTGGCTCTGACAAACGTTCGAACTCTCTCTTCGTACAGATCCCGCAAAACAGCAGCCGTGGTGAAATATCCCGGGTAGGTGGTGGCCGACAATTATCTTGAGCGCCCAGCAACAACTATCGTGAGCGGTTGACGCACGCCGCCGGGGTGCGTTTTGCGGTCGGGTTTCTACAGTGGCTGCCTTCTTCGGAGAGGGTGGCCACGGTGCCCGGCAAGCGCATAACGGACTTACAGGTGAACAAGTACAAGGCATTGAGAGGCGAGCAGCCAGGAAGCGGCGGCCGCCAAGACGGAGATCAGCGTGGCCAGTGCGCACGTCCGCAATCGCCATAGCGACCGCGCCTTCGACAACCCACCGTGGCACGCGCCGCGGTTTCCTCCCCCGAGGCTTGTCCGACACCTGCCCTCAGACCGGCGCAGGTCGACGGTTCGCTGCGCATGCGGGCAGGTGTCCGACAACCCTAAACAATGGCTGGTCTTCGCGAGCGGCAGCTTTCTGGAGCCTCAGTCTTGGCTGCACCTGCCTCCCTGGCAGCCGAGACTCTCACCGCGGTGAGAGTTCGCTGGCGAACATGTTCATCAGCAGTGCTACCAAGATAAACAACATTAGCTTGGCATGCTTGCCGTGGACCTAAACTGGCGTGCATGGAAAACGCGCTGTCAGCGCCACCCGGCATGCCCGCAGACCCGACTTGGCCGGACGAGGCTGCGCTGGCCGCATTCCGCGCTTGGCTTGAAAGGGTGCCCAGCCGCGCCGCCGTGGATCGCTATCTGCCCGACCGCCGGACTGCTGGCACGTCGGCGCGTTCGATGATTGGGCGCGTGAAGCGCCAGCTCGTGGCCTTCGCAACGAACCGCGCGCGCGTGGACTTGGCCATCACACTCGCGGCGTCCAGTCCGTCCGATCGGAAACTCGCCAAGGCAGCCGCAGCCGCCATCGAGACGCTGCGAGGGATGCCGCCGCCGCGGCCCCTCATTGGCGACGCCGTCGAGCGCTGGCTACCCGTGCGGCTCGTGGGCGTGCTGCACGCGGCGGGCATCCGCACGTTGGCTGACTTGACCCTGCGCGTACCGAGGCGCCGACGATGGTGGGTCGGCATCCCGGGGCTCGGGCCGGCCAGCGCCCGCCAGGTCGAAGCCTTCTTCGCCCAGCATCCCGCGCTGACTGAACGCGCTCGCGCATTGGTGACGATGAAACAGGCCCAGGAACTGGTCCCCTGGGAGCGACTGGTCGTCCCTGAAGACGTCGATGGCTCACGAGGCACCTTCCGAGCGCCGCGGGCCAGCTGCGCGCTCGACGCCAGCAACGACTACCAAGCCGTGAACGCCTGGCTGTCGCTGCATGAATCGGCGGCGACCCAGCGTGCCTACCGCAAGGAGGCCGAACGGCTCATCCTGTGGGCGATCGTCGAGCGCGGGCGCGCTCTGTCGTCACTGACCACCGAGGACGCCATTGCCTACCGCGCCTTCCTGCGTCATCCTGGCCCCCGCGCGCGCTGGGTCGGCGCACCGCAGCCGAGGTCGTCGCCGGCATGGCGCCCCTTCGCGGGCGACCTTTCGGTGCGCTCGGCCGCCTACGCGCTGTCGGTGCTCAACGCCCTATACCGCTGGCTCATCGAGCAGCGCTACGTGCTGGTCAACCCGTTCGCCGGCGTCAAGGTGCGAGGCGGCCGGCCAGCGCAGCTCGACACGTCTCACGCCTTCAACGATCACGAGTGGAAGCTCGTCCGCGTCGTGGCCGACGGCCTGGAGTGGTCCTACGGCTGGAGCGAGCCGGCCGCGCAGCGGCTGCGCTTCATGCTGGACTTCGCCTACGCCACCGGCTTTCGAATCAGCGAACTCGTGGGCGCGCAACTTGGCGCGATCGACGCGGACGCCTACGGCGACACATGGATCCGGGTCGTCGGCAAGGGCCACAAGGCCGGCAAGGTTGTGCTGCCGCCGCTGGCCCGTGCCGCACTCGATCGCTACCTCGTTCAACGGGGGCTGCCCGCCACGCCCTCAAAGTGGCGCTCATCGACCCCGCTCATTGGCAGCCTCGGAGATGATGGAAGCGGGATCTCCTCCTGGCGTCTGTGGCGGGTGATTAAGCGGTTCTTCGCCACGGCGGCCGAAGTCTTGGAGGAAGGCACCCCGGCCCTCGCCGAGAAGTTACGGCTGGCCACGCCGCACTGGACGAGGCACACGCAT
>ERZ778017.3527-NODE-3527-length-10990-cov-7.537357_pt1 | contig 10990 bp, 11 predicted proteins | sample MGYA00375747_ERZ778017 | MGnify/ENA primary metagenome ERZ778017 (study PRJEB29350, sample SAMN05509838) | bioreactor metagenome | biome: bioreactor; material: wastewater | place: South Africa: University of Cape Town | collected 2014-03-17 ... | reverse complement strand
AGGATCCATCGCGCAATTACTGGTTGACGGAGGAGTCCATATATGAATTGTTAGGTCTCCCCAGCGACCATGCTGATGGCAACCTTCTTGCCAGAGCGCTGCACTGTCATTTTGAGGACGTCTCCGACTTGGATGGCATTCATTTCCTTGTCTAGCTTGCGTGCTGATGCACCGGAAACAACCGAGCCGTTCAAAAGCTCGATGACGTCGCCTGGCATAAGCCCCGCGCGCATTGCAGGGGAGTTTTCCCTAACCTTAGTCACGACGACACGATCAAGTTTTGCGTCGAAGGCAGTAGCGTTCTTAACCGTGTAATGCACCGTGAACCCGAGGCGGGCTTTTCCGGCTACGGTGGGCATCGAGGCTGCGAGAAACGCTAAGAGGAATAGGGCTTTCAGTAGAACTCTCATGGGAGACCTAACTACCTATTAGCCGGATCTTTTGATCCGTTTATACGACATGCACCAGCCATAACGCTTGGCTGGCTATCCGCATGAATTCAATAGACTTTAGGCTCTCAGGGCTCAGCTGGCAAGATGACGTATAACCGGATCCAACATCAGCCTTGTCTGACGTATGCTCCAGTCGTTTGACCACCAAAGGAGCGACCCTCATGGGGTGACACCGCCCACCCCACTACTCCCCCACTGAGACTGATGGACCAGGTGTCGATTGTTTGTCGACGACGCCACCTGAGCCGAAGGACCGAAGAGGCTTACCGGTTCTGGATCCGTCGTTACGTCCACTTCCACACTCCGCAACATCCACGCACGGTGGGACCTGAGGGCATCATCGGCTTTGTTAACCATCTGGCAACGGTAAAACATGTCGCCGCATCGACCCAGTCACAAGCTCTCAATGCACTGCTCTTCCTGTATCGGGATGTGTTCGAGGTTGAGATCTGCCATTTGAGTGGATTGAAACGTATCCAGAGACGCGAACGCTTGCCAATAGTCCTGACCCCGCATGAAGTGTCGGCGATCTTGCGAAGGATGGAGGGAGTCACGGCTATCATGGCCCATATCCTCTACGGCTCGGGCTTGCGCGTTACGGAATGCATGACATTGCGAATCAAAGACGTCGATATGAAAGCCGGGGTGATCCATGTACGTGCAGGAAAAGGTGGCAAGGACAGGACCACCATTTTGCCCACACGGCTCCAGCGGCCACTCCAGCGTCATTTGCTTCGCGTGGCGAGTAGACACCGCCAAGACGTTGCAAGAGGTGCAGGCTTCGCCCCGCTGCCCAATGCATTAGAACGAAAGTACCCCAGCGCTAGCCGGAGTCTGGCGTGGCAGTTCGTATTCCCATCTCGCGTCCAGCGGTACTGCCCGGGCAGTGGGCGGTGGCTCCGCTGGCATGCTTCCGAATCCGGCGTCCAGATTGCCTTCAAGACAGCCCTTCAGGAGGCGCGAGTCATTAAGCAGGCGTCAGTCCACACACTTCGCCACTCGTTCGCGACTCACCTTCTGACTGAAGGGACTGATATCCGAACGATTCAGCTGTTATTGGGTCACCGCAACCTGAAGACAACGATGATCTACACGCATGTCGAGCAGGCTGCGCGCAAGATCACGAGTCCTTTGGACTACCTGGACTTCGAATGAAGGCGCCAAAGCGGACATCCGTTGGATGTCCGCTTTGGGTCGGGAGCCGACCAGTTCGTGGAAGTCACCAATCCGTGCAAAAGCACCCGGAATCCCGCCGTTCAGGTCGCGAGTGGTCGTCTTCGCGCGCCATTGACATCGCAGTCATATCCTCAGCTCGCCGATAGGCATCAACCCGGAGAGTGTTATGACGATCAAACTCGCAATTGTGGCCGTGGCGCTGGGTCTCAGCCTGACCGCGTGCAACCGCGACCAGGCCGCCGATTCGGCCAACGAAGCCCAGGCCTCCGCTACGGAAGCCCAGGAAGCTGCGAACAACGCCGCCGCCACCGGCGACACCGCAGCAGCGTCGACCGCGCAGGCGGCGGCGGATGCAGCGGCTGCTTCGGCTGACGCAGCGGCCACCGCAGCGGGCAATGTCGCAGGCAGCGACATGACCCGTCGCGAAGACATGGCCGACGCTGCCGAGAAGGCGGCGGACGCCGCCGAGCAGGCACAGGATGCCGCGGAAGAAGCTAACGCTTCGGCGGACGGCAAGAACAACACCGACGGCAAGTAATCCCCGTAAGGGGTACCAGGCAGCGCCGCTGGGTACTCGTCGTGCCAGCGCGCGCTGCCTGGATTTTCCGCATCACCGGATTGATGGCTGCACGTGTCGCGGCCGCACGCCGCGATGGGCCAGCAGCTGTCCTGCAACCCGTTGCTAATCGCCCGGCCACCCGCGTTCCTGCAACGCCAGCCAGCACAACCCCACTGTGGTTGCATCCCCCAGCGCACTGTGGCGCTCCACCATCGGCACGCCCAGGGTGTTGGCGATGTGGGCGAAGTCCAGGTTCAGCGGGGCGTTGGGGCGCTGGCGGCGCTGGTGCCGAGCGACTTCATCGCCGAGATCCACCACCGGATTGGGCAGCTCGAAGCCGGTAAGCGCGCGCACGTGCGGGCGCAGCATGTCGAGGTCGAAGCCCAGGTAGTAGCCCAGCAGGCGGCGGCTGCCCAGCCAGTGCAGGAACTCGCGCACCACCTCCGTCACCTGTTCGCCTTCGCTGGCTTCATCCGGGGTGATGCGGTGGTGGCGGATGGATTCGATGCCGAAGGCGCGCGCGGTGTGAACGCGGCGTTCGAAACGCTCCGACAGGCACACCCGGCCATCGCGTACGGGCACCGCGGCCAGGCTGAGGATGTGGTCGCGGGCGGGGTCCAGGCCGGTGGTTTCCAGGTCCAGGCTGACCCATTCGCCGGCCGGCGGCGGTTGCCACAGCGCGGCCCATTCGCCGCCGGCATGGCGCCTGCGCAACCACCAGCGGGGCAGCGGCACCATCTCAGTCGCCCAGGTGGAAGGCGATGCGCAGGTGCTGCTGGAACGCCTTGACCACGCGCAGCGCGTCGCGCAGCAGCTCGCGGTCCAGCCGGCGCAGCGTTTCGGGGTGCAGGTGGTTGCCCGGCGTTTCGCCGGCGTCCAGCGCGGCCAACTGCGCGTCCAGCCGCATCCGCTGCAGCACCGACAGGGTCTGGGCGAGGTCGCGCCCCAGCGGTGCGTCCAGCGCGCCGGCCTGCACCAGTGCCTCGCAGCGGGCGAAGCTGTTGCGCTGGCCGATGCCGTGCTGCAGCGCCAGGCAGCGCAGCCCGTGCACGATCGGGAAGATCCCGCCGCGCTTGATATCCAGCCCGCGCTCGTCCTGCCGCAGCTGGCCGAAGAACGACAGCGGGTTGTCGAACTGCAGCGTCGCGCGCGCCATCGCGTGCAGCAGGCGCTCGTCGCCGCCCAGTGCCTGCAGCTGCGCGTCCAGCGGCGCGAACAGCGCGGCGTCCCCGGCCACCGGTCGCGCATCCAGGGTGATCGACAGCGCCATCGCCGCCTGCGCGTCGTAGTTCGACCGCCAGCCCTGCAGGCGCGCACGCCATTGCGCCGCACGCATGCGCCAGTGCGGGTTGGACACCATCACCCCGCCGGGACAGGGCGGGTAGCCGATCTCGCCCAGCGCGCGGCTGAAGCCGGCCATCGCCGCTTCCAGCGCCATGTCGTCGCAGCCGTCGGCCACCACCAGCGCATTGTCCTGGTCGGTGCGCAGCAATTGCTCGCGGCGGCCCTCGCTGCCCAGCACCAGCAGGCAGGTCTGGCGCTGCAGCGCCGGCGGCAGCAGCAGTTCGTACAGGCGCGCCATGATCCGGCTGTTGAGCGCACTGACCAGCTCCATCAGCGCCGGCATGCGTACGCCCTGCGCGTGCAGGGTGCGCACCAGCCGGTGGATGCCGCGCGCGGCTTCGGCCACTTCCCCGACGCTGCGCGCGCGCGCCAGCCGTAGGGTGATGAGGTGGGATTGGCTGGCGTAGTGCGCCAGCACTTCGGCCATGCCCAGCGTGCCGACGATGGCCTCGCCTTCGCGCACCGCGACCCGTTCGATGCGGCTTTCGGCCATCGTGGTCAGCGCCTGGAACAGCACGTCGGTGGTCTGCTGCGCCACCAGCGGCCGGCTGGCCAGCGGCCCCACCGGCGCATCCAGCGGCGCGCGCGCGCGGGTCAGCGCATCCAGCAGGTCGGTGCGGGTGACCACGCCGGGCTCGGGATGCTCGGGGTCGTCCACCAGCAGGCAGTCCACCCGCTCCTCGCGCAGCCGCGCGCTGGCATCCGCGATACTCATTGTTGCCGGCACCCGCACCGCCGGCGCCAGTTCCGCGGCACCGACCGGGGTGACCATCAGTTCGGCCAGCTCGGAATCGCGGCCGCGCCGCGCCAGCTGGCCCTTCACCGCCAGCCCCTCCTGGAACCACGCGGCGAACGCGGGATAGTCGGCCAGCAGCTGGCGGAACACCGGCGCCGGGATCAGGTAGCTGACCACGTCGGTGTCGGCGCGGTAGCTGTGGCGCGCGCGCCCGGCCATCACCGCCCAGGCCCCGAACAGATCGCCGCTGCCGTAACCGGCGAAGCGCTGCTCGTGGCCGGCGGCGTCGAGGTCGAAGGCCTGCACCCGCCCCTTGAGGATCACCACCACCCGTTCGGACGGCGTGCCACCGCTGATGATGGTCTCGCCACGCGGGTGGAAGCCCATGTCCACCCTGGCGACCAGGCGCTGGCGGCCGGCCTCGTCCAGCAGGTCGAACGGCGGCTGGCTCAGGTCCAGCCCGGGCAGGCTCTCCATGCTCGCGCCTCCTCGCGCGGCGGCATCGGTCGGGATCATGGCAGCGCCGCGCGGGCGCCACAACGCGACCTTCGGCGCAGCCGGCTGACTTCCTGCACATGCCCGCCGCGCCGATCGGCGCAGGATAGGCGGGCGTTTCCACCGAGGCTTGCCCATGCACACCCGTTCCTTCCGTCGCGCGCCGCTGGCGCTGGCCCTGCTGTGCGCCTTCGCCGGTGCCACCCTGACCGCCTGCAAGCCGGCCGGCGACGACGCCCCGAAGGCCGCCGCGTCCCCCGCCAGCGCGCCGGCCGCCACCGGCGTGGGCATCGACCTGGCCGGCATCGACAAGGCGGTAGCGCCGGGCGACGACTTCTACGCCTATGCCAACGGCAACTGGCAGAAGACCACCGAGATCCCCGCCGACCGGGCCAGCACCGGCGTGTTCTACAGCGTGTTCGAGAAGGCCGAGAAGCGCCTGGCCGACCTGGTGCAGTCGCTGCGCAAGCAGAACCCGGCCACCGGCACCGATGCGCGGCGGATCGCCGACTACTACGCCGCCTGGATGGACGAGGCCGGCATCGAGGCGCGCGGCCTGACGCCGTTGCAGCCAACGCTGGACAAGGTCGACGCAATTGCCGATGGCAAGGCGCTGTCCGCCTACCTGGGCGCCGGCCTGCGCGCCGACGTCGATCCGATCAACGCCACCAACTACTACACCGAGCACCTGTTCGGCCTGTTCGTGGCCGCCGGGCTGGATGCGCCGGACAGGAACACCGGCTACCTGCTGCAGGGCGGCTTGGGCATGCCGGACCGCGAGTACTACCTGTCCGCCGACAAGGACATGGCCGCCAACCGCGCCGCCTACCAGGCCTACATCGCCGCGCTGCTCAAGCAGGCCGGCACTGCCGACGCCGACAGGAAGGCGAAGGCGGTGTTCGACCTCGAGATGCAGATCGCCAACGCGCAGGCCAGCGTGGTGGACACGCAGGACATCCACAAGGCCAACAACCCGTGGCCGCTGGCCGAGTTCGGCACGCGCGCGCCGGGCATCGACTGGCCGGCGTTCTTCGACGCCGCGCAGCTGTCCGGCCAGTCCACGCTGGTGGCATGGCAGCCCGACGCGATCAGGAAGCTGTCGGCGCTGGTGGCCAGCGCGCCGCTGCAGACCTGGAAGGACTACCTGCGCTTCCACGCCCTCAACCGCAGCGCCACCCTGCTGCCCAAGGCCTATGCCGACCTGCGCTTCGGCTTCTACGGCACCCAGCTGTCCGGCACCACCGCGCAGCGCGACCGCTGGAAGCGCGCGCTGGCCGCCACCGACGGCGCGCTGGGCGACGCCATCGGCCAGCTGTACGTGAAGCAGTACTTCCCGGCCAGCTCCAAGGCGCGGGTGGAGGCGATGGTGTCGAACATCCTGGCCGCGTTCCGCGACGGCGTGGACCAGCTGGCGTGGATGAGCCCGGAAACCAAGCGCCTGGCCAAGCAGAAGGCCGAGACGATGAAGGTCGGCGTGGGCTATCCGGACCGCTGGCGCGACTACGCCGCGCTGGAAGTGAAGGTCGACGACGCGCTGGGCAATGCGCAGCGCGCCGAACTGGCCGAATACCGCCACCAGCTGGCCAAGCTGGGCAAGGCACCGGACCGCGGCGAGTGGTGGATGACCCCGCAGACCGTCAACGCGGTGAACCTGCCGCTGCAGAACGCGATGAACTTCCCGGCCGCGATCCTGCAGCCGCCGTTCTTCGAGCCGCACGCCGACGCCGCCGCCAACTACGGCGCGATCGGCTCGGTGATCGGCCACGAGATCAGCCACGGCTTCGACAACCTGGGCGCCGAGTTCGACGCGCAGGGCCGGCTGCACAACTGGTGGACGCCGGAGGACGCCGCCCACTTCAAGGCCGCGGCCGAACGGCTGGTCAAGCAGTACGACGCCTACGAGGCGCTACCGGGGCTGCACATCAACGGCCGGCAGACGCTGGGCGAGAACATCGCCGACGTGTCCGGCCTGCAGGCGGCCTACAAGGCCTACCACAAGTCGCTGGATGGCAAGCCGGCGCCGGTCATCGACGGACTGAGCGGCGACGAGCGCTTCTTCCTCGCCTTCGCCCAGGCCTGGCGCAGCAAGGCGCGTGACGCGGCGCTGCGCTCGCAGGTGGTGGGCAACGAGCACGCCCCCGGCCAGTGGCGCGCGCTGACGGTGCGCAACATCGACGCCTGGTACGACACCTTCAAGGTGACCGAGGGTCAGAAGCTGTACCTGAAGCCGGATGAGCGGGTGAAGATCTGGTAACTGCAGGAACCGGCGCAGCTCCACGGCGCCTCGCAGCAAAAACGCCGGCAATGCCGGCGTTTTTGTTGGCCCCCCGTGGGCTCGCGCGCATAAAAAAACCCGGCGCAAGGCCGGGTTTTTCGAATCACGCGTGGGCGTGGCTCAGAGCGGGCGGACCTGCTCGGCCTGCATGCCCTTCTGGCCCTTCACGGCCACGTAGGAGACCTTCTGGCCTTCCTGCAGGGACTTGAAGCCCGAGGATTCAATCGAACGGAAATGGACGAACAGGTCGTCGCCACCGCCGTCCTGGGTGATGAAGCCAAAGCCCTTGGCGTCGTTGAACCACTTCACGGTACCGGTTTCGGTCTGGGACATGTCAATGCTCCTTGTAACGGATGGAATGCCGCGGATGCGGCGGAAACGCTGGCTGCAAGGAGATTGAGAAACGGGTGTAACGATGCAGGTAACTGCAACATTCAGGCCACGATTCAAGGTGACCCTTGTCATTCAGCAAAGCCACGGTAGGCGCATTCGATCTGAAAAGCAATCCTGGAAGCGGCAACGGTTCAGGCTGACCCTGGCCGTACTGTCCGCGCTGCCGGCTCAGCGCGGCGGCGCGGACAGCTCGCGGGCATCGAGGAATCCGTCGCGATTGGCGTCCTGCCGATGGAAGCGGGCGGCCAGCAGGGCGCGGTGGGCCTCGCGCGTGATCGCCTCGCCGCGGCCGCCGGGCTGCTCGGCGGCGGACAGCACGCCGTCGCCATTCCGGTCCATCTGCGCGAACGCATAGCCCATCCAGTCCTGGTATTCCGGCAGGGCGACGCGGCCGTCGCCATCCCGGTCCATCCGCGCCAGGTAGTCATCCGCCCGCTGCACCTGCGCCGGCAGCGCCATCGGCGCCGCCAACAGCAGCATGGCGACGGCGCCAGCGGGATCTATCCGCCGGCGCGCGCCTGCCGCCGGCGCGATGTCAGGCCTGCACCAGCGCATAGCCGCGCAGGCGCACCGCGTAGTCCTGCAGCGCACGCACGCCGCTGGCCTCGGCCTCGGCGCACCAGGCCTGCAGCTGGCGCAGGCGCTCGGCGGCATCGTGGCCGCGGCTTTCCAGCACGTCGGCCAGACGCTTGCGATGTTCGATCAGCGCCTGGATGCGCGGGCGCGCATCGATCCACGCCTGCAGCTGCGCACGCGCCTCGGGATTCAGCCAGCGGCCGTCGTCCACCATGCCCTTGCGCAGCTGGCGCGGCAGCAGCGCGCGCAGCCTGGCGCCCGCGGCGGCGGCCTCTTCCTTCAGCGCCGGCTTCAGCACGTTGCGCTGGTAGTCGGTCATCGCCTGGAAGCGGTGCGCCAGCAGCGCCCGCAGCGTTTCCGCGTCGGGCATGGCGATGTTCGGGCGCAGGTTCAGCGACGGCGCGACCCGCAGCACCTTGGCCAGGCGCAGCTTTTCCAGCAGCTTGATCGCGGCCCAGCCGATGTCGAACTCGAAGCGGCGCAGCGCGAACTTGGCCGAGGACGGGAACGCATGGTGGTTGTTGTGCAGCTCCTCGCCGCCGATCCACACCGCCCACGGGGTGAGGTTGGTGGCGGTGTCGGTGGTCTCGAAGTTGCGGTAGCCCCACCAGTGGCCCAGCCCGTTGATCACGCCGGCGGCCCAGAACGGGATCCACGCCATCTGGATGGCCCACACGGCCACGCCCTTGGCGCCGAACAGCACGAAGCTCACGGCCAGCAGCAGCACCACGCCGGCATTGGAAAAGCGGGTGTAGAGATTGCGCTCGATCCAGTCGTCCGGGCAGCCCTTGCCGTACTGCTCGATGTCGGCGCGCGCCAGCCGCGCTTCGCGGTACATGTCCGCGCCCTTCCACAGCACGTTGCCGATGCCCTTGTGCATGGGGCTGTGCGGATCCTCCGCGGTCTCGCACTTGGCGTGGTGCTTGCGGTGGATCGCCGCCCATTCCCTGGTGATCATCGAGGTGGTCAGCCACGACCAGAAGCGGAAGAAGTGCGCGATCAGCGGGTGGAAATCCACGCCGCGGTGCGCCTGGCTGCGGTGCAGGTACAGGGTGACGGTGAAGATCGTGATCTGGGTCACGACCAGCAGGTACAGCAGCATCTGCCACCAGCCGAACTGGAGCAGGCCACCAGCGAGGAAATCGAGCAGGGACGCGGACATCGGTGACTCTTGGGAGAAAAGGGCGCGCGGATTCACGCCGGGCAATGATGCCACGGCATGGCTGTACGCCGCCCCGCCGCGGCATCATGGGCGCATGCCCGAACTGCCCGAAGTCGAGACCACCCGCCGCGGCCTGCTGCCGCACGTCGAGGGCCAGCGCGTCGCCCACGTCCGGCTGCGCCGCCCCGACCTGCGCTGGCCGATCCCGCGCGAGGTGGAGGAACTGCTCCCGGAGCAGCGCATCGACGCCATCCGCCGGCGCGCCAAGTACCTGCTGCTGGACACCACGGCCGGCAGCGCGCTGCTGCACCTGGGCATGTCCGGCAGCCTGCGGGTGCTGCCCGAGGACACGCCGGTGCGCGCCCACGACCACGTGGACATCGCGCTGGTCGGTGAAGATGGAAAGCCCGGGCGCGTGCTGCGCTTCAACGACCCGCGCCGGTTCGGCTGCCTGCTCTGGCAGGCGCCGGGCGAAATCCATCCGCTGCTGGCGGGGCTGGGGCCGGAACCACTGTCTGAGGCGTTCGACGGCAACTACCTGTTCGAACTCAGCCGCGGCCGCAAGGTGCCGGTGAAGACCTTCCTGATGGACCAGTCGGTGGTGGTGGGGGTGGGCAACATCTACGCCGCCGAGGCGCTGTTCACCGCCGGCATCTCGCCGCTGCGCCCCGCTGGCAAGGTCTCGCGCGAGCGCTATGCGGCGCTGGCGGAAGCGGTGAAGGCGATCCTGGCCCACGCGATCGCCCGCGGCGGCACCACCCTGCGCGACTTCATCAGCCCGGACGGCGCACCCGGCTACTTCGAGCAGGAGCTGCTGGCCTACGGCCGCGGCGGGCAGCCCTGCCCGCGCTGCGGGCGCGCGCTGAAGCAGGCCAGCATCGGCCAGCGGGCGACGGTCTGGTGCGGCCACTGCCAGAAGTGAGCCGCCATTCGCTATAGTCCCGGCGTCCCCCGACGCCCTTGCCGACCCGAATGACCGCTCCCGGCGACATCACCGTGCTGCTGGACGCCGCCCGCGATGGCGATCGTTCCGCGCTGGACCGCGTGCTCTCCACCCTGTACCAGGAGCTGCACGGCATGGCGCGCCGGCAGCTGGCCGGGCAGCAGTACGGCCATACGCTGGACGCCACCGCGCTGGTGCACGAGGCTTACCTCAAGCTGGTCGGGCGCGGCAGCGGCAACGCGCAGTTCGATGACCGCGCGCACTTCTTCGCCTATGCAGCCTCGGCGATGCGCTCGGTGATCGTCGACTACGCGCGACAGCGGCTGGCGCAGAAGCGCGGCGGCGACCTGCACCGGGTCACCGAGCTGCCGGAAAACCTGGAGGGCGGGCTCAGCCTCGACGAAGACATGCTGGGCCTGGACACCGCGCTGAACCGGCTGTCGTCGGTCGATCCACGTCTGACCCAGGTGGTGGAACTGCGCTATTTCGCCGGCCTGTCCGAGCTGGAAATCGCCGCCCTGCTGCAACGCTCCGAGCGCAGCGTGCGCCGCGACTGGCAGAAGGCGCGGATGTTCCTGCTGGCCTCGCTGCAGGAACCATCCGGCTGACCGCAGGGTCGCCGGATGCGGGGGGAGCCGCATGGACATCGAGCGCTGGCAACGCCTGTCTCCGCTGCTTGACGCACTGCTCGAGCTGCCCGCGGACCAGCGCGAGGAGCACCTGCGCACGCTGCGCGACGAGGACCCGGCGCTGGCGGCGGAGCTGGAGCGGCTGTTGACCCTGGATGCGGGCGACGCCAGCTTCCTCGATACACCCGCCATGGCCCTGCCCAGCGGCGTCATGGCGGGGGCGCGGCTGGGCCCTTACCGGCTGGAGCGG
>ERZ778017.3524-NODE-3524-length-10994-cov-34.027059_pt1 | contig 10994 bp, 10 predicted proteins | sample MGYA00375747_ERZ778017 | MGnify/ENA primary metagenome ERZ778017 (study PRJEB29350, sample SAMN05509838) | bioreactor metagenome | biome: bioreactor; material: wastewater | place: South Africa: University of Cape Town | collected 2014-03-17 ... | reverse complement strand
CCGGGATTTCGAGGAATTCGCCTCGTCGATCACCGAGGCAGCGAAGCAGGGCTGAAGATTGGGCTGGCTTACAACATCCGTTTGTCCTGAGGAGGGGCTGAGCCTGTCGAAGTCCCGTCTCGAAGGGCCCGCCCGGTGCAGCCGTTCGAAAGGCCCAATCGACAGGCCTCTCTCGTGACTTTCTGGGCCTACATGCTGCGCTGCCGCGACGGCAGCTACTATGTTGGACATACCGATCAACTCGAACATCGCATCGGACAACATCAGTCGGGTGAGGTGCCGGGTTATACGCAAAAGCGACTTCCGGTGAAGCTGGTATGGAGCGCGGAATTTCCAACCCGGATCGAGGCACTCGAAGCGGAACAGCAAATAAAGGGCTGGTCGCGAGCGAAGAAGGAAGCGTTGATCCGCGAAGATTGGCCAGCCATTCGCAGACTGGCGAGCCGGGCGAAAATCCTTCGAGACGGAGCGGAGCCTTCGACAAGCTCAGTCTCTGCTCCTCCTCAGGACGAACGGAGCTTTTCACCATCTCTTCGCCCTGAGGAGCGACCGAGCCCCGACGAGGGCGCGCCTCGAGAGGCAGCCCCTCCCCCCGTCATCGTCCTCGTGCGCCCCCAACTTGGCGAGAATATCGGCAAGGCCGCGCGCGCGATGCTCAATTTCGGGTTGACCGAACTGCGCCTCGTCGCGCCGCGCGATGGCTGGCCGAACCCCGATGCGGGGCCCGCCGCATCGGGCGCCGACATCGTGCTCGCCAATGCAGCGGTGTTCGACACGCTGGCTGAGGCGGTGGCCGACTGCACCCACATCTATGCGACGACGGTGCGCAAGCGCGGCGTCACCAAGCCGGTCCTGACTCCCGAAGCCGCCGCGAAGGCGGTTCACGCGACCGCGGGCCGCTCGGCCTATGTCTTCGGCCCCGAACGGTCGGGCCTCGAAACTGACGATGTCGCGCTCGCGCACAGCATCGTCACCGTGCCGATCAACCCTGAATTCGGATCGCTGAACCTTGCGCAGGCGGTGATCCTGCTCGCCTATGAATGGTCGAAGGGGGTCGCGCTCGCCAGCCCGCCCGAAGTCCCGCTCGATCCGCCGGCCGATCATGCCGAGTTCGAACAGCTGATCGAGCATCTGAACCGCGACCTCGACGCGGCGGGCTATTTCTTTCCGCCCGAACGCACCGAGGCCACGCTACGCACCATCCGTACCGCGATCACCAAGACCGGCTGGTCCTATAACGATATCCGGATGATGCACGGCATCATCACGATGCTGGGCCGAAAGCCCAGAACGGCACGCGACAGCGACGAAAGTTAAACCGGACCGTCGAGATAGTCCGTTTCCCCGAGCGAAGCCGAGGGGCCACGCCGAGCGAAAGCGAGGCGGCGATGGTGCGGATTCTCGGCTTCGCTCGAATAAGCCCCTCGGCTTCGCTCGGGGAAGCGGATCATATCAATCCACGTTACCCTAGCCGCGAATCCCGTCCCAGCGCACCAGTTCGTGCGCGATCGACTGTTCGACCAGTTCGTTCCACACCGCGCGGATACGCTGCGGGTCGAGGCCCGCGCTTTCGGCCTCGCGCGCAACATTGTCGAGCACCTGCGCCTTGCGCGGCTCGTCGCGAACGGCGCTGCGCTCGGTCTTGATCCGCGCCGCTGCGTCCATATAGCCGAACCGGCGTACCAGCAGCGCGACAAGCTCGCGGTCGACCTGATCGACGCCGGCGCGCACGTCGGCCATGGTTTCGCATTGGTCGGGAAGTTTGGCAGAGGTCATGCGCGCTGCCTTTAGCGCCTTTTTGCGCGCCGTCCAGCGTCCGGCACGACTTGACTCGGCCGCGCCTACCGTCTAACCGCGCGCCTTCGCAAATTGACCCCGCACCCCGGTGAAGCGGCGGTCGCACAGGACATCGTTCCTGTGGTGCGATCCGGGACCCGCCGAAATCCTTCGGCACACAGCAAATTGGAGACGCAAATGTCGAAGCGCCAGAGCGCCAAGTATAAACTCGACCGCCGGATGGGCGAAAACATCTGGGGTCGCCCGAAGAGCCCGGTCAACCGCCGCGAATATGGCCCCGGCCAGCACGGTCAGCGCCGCAAGGGCAAGATGTCGGACTTCGGCATCCAGCTCCGCGCCAAGCAGAAGCTCAAGGGCTATTACGGCGACATCACCGAAAAGCAGTTCAAGAAGAACTATATCGAAGCCGCGCGCATGAAGGGCGACACCGGCCAGAATCTGATCGGCCTGCTCGAACGCCGCCTCGACGCGCTCGTCTATCGCGCCAAGTTCGCGCCGACGATCTTCTCGGCGCGCCAGCTCGTCAGCCACGGTCACGTCTATGTGAACGGCGTGAAGTGCAACATCGCGAGCCGCCTCGTGAAGCCGGGCGACGAAGTCACCCTCGGCAAGAAGGCGCAGGAAATGGCGCTGGTCGCCGAAGCGCAGAGCCTGCCCGAGCGCGACCTGCCCGAATATCTGGCGCTCGACGGCACCAAGGCGACCTTCGTCCGCGTGCCGACGCTCGACGAAGTGCCCTATCCGGTGAAGATGGAACCCAATCTGGTCGTCGAATTCTATTCACGCTGATCCGGTTTCCACCGAAGCGACATCAAGGGGGCGGTCCGAAAGGGCCGCCCTTCTTGCATCGGGGCGGCCCGGCTGGCAAAAGCCTCCCGTCGAACACGAAAATCCAAGGAAATTCCATGCTTCGCTTCCCCCGAACCACCGCAGCTCTTGCGGTTCTGCTCGGCGTTGCCGGGTGCAATGCCGATGCGCCGACGACCGGCGCCACGGCGGCCGACGCGGTTGCCGTCTTGCCCGACGTCCAGTTCCCCGAGCTGTCGCTCCAGACTTTGCAGGATGTGACCAAGGAATTGTCGTCGGATGCCTATGAAGGCCGCGCGCCCGGAACGAAGGGCGAGGAAAAGACGATCGCCTATCTGACGAGCCAGTTCGCGGCGGCGGGGCTGAAGCCCGGCAACAACGGCCAGTGGACGCAGGAAGTCCCGCTGGTCGAGATCACCGCAAAGAATGCGACGCCGCTGCGCTTCACCGGCGGCAAGGCGCCGGTCACGCTGCAATATGCGAAGGATTATGTCGCATTCAGCTATCGCGTGCAGCCGAAGACCGAAATCAAGGACAGCGACGTCGTCTTCGTCGGCTACGGCATAAACGCGCCTGAAAAGGGCTGGAACGATTATGCCGGGCTCGATGTGAAGGGCAAGACGGTGGTCATCCTCGTCAACGACCCCGACTGGCAAACCCCGGAAACCAAAGGCGAATTCAACGGCCGCGCGATGACCTACTACGGCCGCTGGACCTACAAATATGAAGAAGCGGCGCGCCAGGGCGCCGCCGCCGCGCTGATCGTCCACGACACCGAACCCGCCGCCTATGGCTGGAACGTCGTGGAAAGCAGCAACACCGGCACCCAATATCTCGCCGAAAAGAAGGATGGCGGCGCCGATCAGACAGCCGCGAACGGCTGGATCCAGCTCGACAAGGCGAAGGAATTGTTCGCGAGCGCCGGGCAGGACTTCGACGCGCTGCGCGAAGCGGCGGGCAAGAAGGGTTTCAAGGCCGTTCCGCTCACCGGCGTCAAGGCGTCTCTCAGCTTCGACAATCAGATTTCCAAGAAGCTGTCGCATAACATCATCGGCATTCTGCCCGGCAAGAAGCGGCCCGACGAATATGTGCTCTATACCGCGCATTGGGACCATCTTGGCCGCTGCACGCCGGTGAACGGCGACGATATCTGCAACGGCGCCGTCGATAATGCGACCGGCACCGCCGCGCTGGTGACGCTAGCCCAGGCCTATCAGAAGGCGGGCGCGCCCGATCGCAGCATCGTTTTCCTGGCCGTGACGGCCGAGGAATCGGGCCTGCTCGGATCGGAATATTATGCGGCGAACCCGGTCTTCCCGCTCGCGCGGACGGTGGGCGGCGTGAATATGGACGCGCTCAACCCCAATGGTCCCGCGAAGGACATCGTCGTCGTCGGCCGCGGCAAGTCGCAGCTCGACGCCTATCTGGAAAAGATCGCCAAGGCGGCTAAGGTGACGATTGTCGATGAACCGACCCCCGAAAAGGGCTTCTACTATCGCTCGGATCACTTCAGCTTCGCCAAGCGCGGCGTGCCCTTCTTCAACTTCGGCGCCGGCGAGGATCTGGTCGCGGGCGGCAAGGACGCCGGCAAGAAAGCCGCCGAGGATTATGAGAAGAACCGCTACCACGCGCCCGGCGACGAATATGCGGCGATAAAGAATTGGGACGGTATGCTCGCCGATCTCCGCCTCTATTATGCCGCGGGCCGGATGCTCGCATCGACCGATAGCTGGCCCAACTGGAACGAAGGCGACGAGTTCCGCGCCGCGCGCGACAAATCGCGCGAAGGCAAATAAGCGAGGCGGCGCCCATGACGCTCCCCATGCCCGCCGAATGGGCGCCGCACGCCGCAGTGTGGATCGGCTTTCCGCACCTCGATGACGAGTGGGCGGGGCAAATCGATGCGGCGCGTGCCGATGTCGCTGCTTTTGCCAACGTTGTCCACGACGGCGGCCGCGGCGAGGAGGTGCGGCTGGTGGTCAATGACGAGCGACAGGCGCAGATTGCTGCGGCTCTCGTCGATCCCGGGGTGCGCATCCTGGTTCAGCCGCTCGGCGACATCTGGCTGCGCGACACGGGGCCGATCATTGTGGGAACGGGCCCAAAAAGGCGCGCGCGCAACTTTCGTTTCAACTGGTGGGGCGAGAAATTCGTCATGCCGGGCGATCAGGAAGTCGGCGCGGCGCTCGCGGCGGAAAGTGGCCTGCCCGTCGATGAGCAGGATTGGGTGCTCGAAGGTGGGGGGATCGACGTCGACGGCACCGGACTTTGTGTCACGACCGAGGAATGCCTGCTCAACATCAACCGCAACCCGTCGCTGACGCGCGCGGACATTGCCGTAAGGCTGCACCAGTCGCTCGGCATCGACCGCCTGCTGTGGCTCGGCAAGGGGCTGGTCGGCGACCATACCGACGGCCATGTCGACAATCTCGCCCGCTTCGTGGGCGAAGGACGGCTCGCCTTGCCCGTGGCGGCGGGCAGTGACGACCCCAACGCCGACATTTACGAGGATGCGCGCGAGCGCGCCGCGGCGTTCGGCGGCATCGAGATCGTCGACATCCCCTCGCCCGGCCGCGTCGAGATGGACGGCGAGATCGTCGCGGCGAGCTATATGAACTTCTACATCGGCAACACGGTTGTTGTCGTCCCGACCTATGGCGTCGCCAACGATGCTGCGGCGGTCGACGCGCTCGCGGCGCTGTTCCCCGATCGCCGCGCCGTCGGCGTTCCAGCGCGCGGAATCATCGCCGGCGGCGGCAGCTTCCATTGCTCGAGCCAGCAGGTGCCGGCCTGAGGCGACGCGTAGGCACAGATGGTGGTGCAAGCGTCGGTTTTGGGGTGGGAAGCGGACGGCACGTGGCAGAGAGATTGTCTTGCACAGGCGTGATGATATGCTGCCCCGAGCAATGTCGCAAAAGAAGAGGTTGTAATGTTGAAAGTCGAAGGCGCGAAGATTTTTGCTTTTGCGAAGGGGCTCTTGGCTGCGATGTTGATTGCGACTTTCGTTTACAGAATTGGGGGAATAGCTTTGGGGTTGCAGCCTCCGCTTGACCGGGAAACGGTTTTAAGTGGTTTAATATGGCTGCCCATAAGCTGCGCTGGCACGGTCCTGATCATATCGCTATTCAATGGTTGGATTGCGCTCAGAATTAAGGCTGATCGTTAATTCTGCGAACGTCCAATTTCGGTCGCTTGCGGACGCCCCCTGCCATAACAACACCAACCGCTCATCCGCTTTTGCGGTGGCAAGATGCGCCGGCTTGCTTATATCCGCCTCATGACCCGCTCCATCACCGTCGCTGCGCTCCAGCTTCCCCTGCCCGGCCCCATGCAACCCAATATCGACGCGGTCACGGCGCTCGCCGAGGAAGCGGCGGCCAAGGGCGCGCAGGTCATCCTGCCGCCCGAGCTGTTTGAAGGCCCCTATTTCTGCCAGGTCGAAGAAGAGGCGCTGTTCGCTAGCGCCTACCCGACCGCCGAGCATCCGAGCGTCAAGGCGATGCAGGCGCTCGCCGCGAAGCTGAAGGTCGCGATCCCGACCAGCTTCTTCGAGAAGGACGGGCCGCATTATTACAACACGCTCGCAATGATCGGCCCCGATGGCGCGATCATGGGTATCTATCGCAAAAGCCACATCCCCGACGGGCCGGGCTATGAAGAGAAATATTATTTCCGCCCCGGCAACACGGGCTTCAAGGTCTGGGACGTCTTCGGAACGCGGATCGGCGTCGGGGTGTGCTGGGACCAATGGTATCCCGAATGCGCGCGCGCGATGGCGCTGATGGGTGCCGAACTGCTCTTTTATCCGACCGCGATCGGCAGCGAGCCCTATGACGCCGACCTCGACACCAGCCGCATGTGGCGCCGCGCGATGCAGGGTCATGCGGTGTCGAACTGCATGCCGGTGATCGCCGCCAACCGCATCGGCGCAGAAGGTGACGCGAATTTCTACGGCCACAGCTTCATCACCGACGAATGGGGCGATCTGACGCAGGCGTTCGGCGCCGCCGAAACGGGGGTGCTGGTCGAAACGATCGATCTCGACCGCGCGGCGAAGCATCGCGCGGGGATGGGTTTTTTCCGTGACCGCCGGCCCCAGCTTTACGGACGACTGGCCGAGGACATCTGACCGCGCGGATTGGGGGATAACACATGGACGTGCCGAACGACATCTTCACCGAGCCCGAGAATGTCGACCCCGACACGCTCGCCAATCTCGGCCCACTGCGCCATTTCGCCGGCATCTGGGAAGGAAAGCGCGGCGTCGATGTCAATCCGAAGGCCGACGGCCCCGAAACCCGCAACTATTACGAGCGGGTCGAAATGCAGCCGATCGACCCGCAGGCGAACGGGCCGCAGCTATTCTATGGCCTGCGCTACCATCTGCACATCAACACGCCCGAAGAGGATATCACCTTCCATGACCAGGTCGGTTACTGGCTCTACGAACCGGCGACCGGGCTGATCCTGCAAACGCTGGCGATTCCGCGCGGCCAGATAGCGATTGCGGCGGGACACGCGGCGCCCGATGCACGCAAGCTGTCGGTGCGCGCCGAGCGTGGCCAGACCGAATATGGCATCTGTTCGACCGCGTTTCTGGAAGCGGCGTTCCGCACCGACAGCTATCAGCTCGACGTCGAATTCCATGCCGACGGATCGTGGAGCTATGTCTCCGACACGATGCTGATGGTGCATGGCCGCGACGCGCCTTTCCGCCACCGCGACCACAACCGGCTGGTCAAGGTCGCCGAAGCTGATCTCAACCCTTGGGCAAAGATCGTCCGCGATGGTAAGGCAAAGGCGATCGCCTGAACGGCTCAGCCCTCGAAACGGCGAATGCTTTCCAGATCGACGCGGTTCAGCGGTTCGGTAAACCACAATCCCCCGCGGCCGCCGCGCGCCCAGCGCACGATCGCCTTGCGCTCCAGCCCGTCGGCCAGCGTCAGGTGCAGATGGCGCCCGACCTCGAGATGTCCGCCATGGACGAAGCCCGCGCCGCTTTGCGACATGTCGACAAGCTCGATGATGCTTTCGACCCCATCGACCTGCGCCTTGGCGCGCGAGTGGAGCGGGATGCGGGGCGCGCGATAGCCATAAGCGCGCTGTTCGGCAGCAAGCTGTTTGAGCACGCCGGCGCCGTCGATCTCTTCGTGAAAGGCCACGCCGCAGCGGCCACCGTCGGCCCATACGATCTTGCCCTTCAGCACGACACTGTCGGACAGATAGATGTCCAGATTTTCGTCGACATGAACGGGAACGTCGGCCGCAAGCTGCATGCCGCGGTCCGAAATATTGCGCACGCGCCATAGCCCGACATCATTGTCGCGCACGACTTTTGCGATCCGCCAGACCGTCCGGTAACGGTCCCCCCCACGACGATCGCCATCGGTCGCGGCCCTGGGTTCGTGCGCCGTGCCCGAAAAGCGGGGTTCGATCATTCCATCCTCCTGATCCACAATGCCATCCCGATGGAAGGAAATGGCATCGAACTAATGGAGAATATTCACGCCTGGTCGGGCAAGAATATCCGAATTCTGTAAAATATTCAATCATGTCCCGAGTAAGGTTAACCTGCTTTCAACAAGTTGACCGAACCACCCGATAAGCATGCACCCCGATTATGAATAATTTGCACATTTTCCCCATTTTAACGGTGCCAGAATTGCAACATTAAATGGCTAAGCATCGTATTTTTCGGGCCTCGAAAGCGGGAGGATCGCAGCGCCGATGCGGGGTCAGATCGCGGGCAACGCCTGCCGCGCAAATCCCCATCCCTTCAGCGTCGGGCTCGCGGCGCGATCGAGCAAGGCGCGGGCGTCTGCGATCGTCCAGTGGCGCGCGCTGTCGATGGCGGCCAGCCCGTCCCAGTCGATGGGAACCGCCACCGGCGCCCCCGCCCGCGCGCGCGCCGAATAGGGCATGATTGCGGTGCTGCCGCGCTGGTTGCGCAGCCAGTCGATGAAGATCTTTCCCTTGCGCTTTGCCTTGCTCATCGTCGCGACGAAACGATCGGGTTCGGCAAGGCTCATCGCCTCGGCAAAGCGCTTCGCAAAATCCTTGTGCGCGTCCCAGCTGTGCCCCGGATCGAGCGGCACGACGACATGGACGCCCTTGCCGCCCGAGAGCATCGCGAAGCTGACGAGGCCGATGTCGGCGAGTTGGCGCTTCAAATCCGCCGCGGCCTTTTTGACGTCGGCGAAATCGAGGCCTTCGTCGGGGTCGAGGTCGAAGACCATGCGGTCGGGCCGTTCGACGGCGTCCACGTGGCTGCCCCAGCCGTGGAATTCGATCGTCCCCATCTGGACGCAGGCGAGGATGCCGTCCGCATCCTCGACATAGAGATAATCCTCAACGCCGCCGTCCTTCTCTTCGATCGGAACGTGGTGGACGTGCGGGCCGAAAGAGCCTGAATCATGCTTCTGGAAGAAGCATTGCTTCGCGCGCCCCTGCGGACAGCGGACCAGGCTGGCCGGGCGGCGCGCGAGGTGGGGGAGCATGACCGGCGCCACCGCGGCATAATAGTCGGCGAGGTCGCCCTTCGTCGCCTTTGCTTCCGGGAAGATGACGCGGTCGCGGCTGCTGATCTTCACGTCGCTGACCGGGCTGGGAGCCTTGGCCTTGGTTTCGGGTTTCACGTCCTTCGCCTCCTTGTCGGCGCGCAGCCCGACGAAGCTTGCGTGGCGGACCGAGCCGCTGGCGGTATATTCGGCGAAAGCGATCTCGGCGACAAGGTCGGGCCTTACCCAATGGACCTTGCGCGCCGCCGCCTTGTCGACATCGACCGGCGCCGTCTTGCGCGCGCGGCCCGCGAACTTCGCCGCGAGCATCGCCATCGTATCGGCATCGAAGCCGGTGCCGACATTGCCCTTATAGACGAGTTCACCCTTTTCGCGCTGCGCGAGGAGTAGCGAGGCGAAGGGACGTGCCTTCGCCGAACTCTCCTTCCAGCCGACGATGATGAATTCCTGGCGGCGGGTGCATTTGACCTTCACCCAGTTTTTCGACCGGCGGCCGGCATAGGGCGCATCGGCGCGCTTGGCGATGATGCCCTCCTGCCCCGCGCCGCACATCGCCTCATAGAGCGTTTCGCCCGCGCCGATGACATGATCGGCGACCGCAATCGGCGGCGCTGCATAGCGGAACAGCGCCTCGAGGCGTTCCTTGCGTTCGAGATTGCCGAGTGCGGTCAGCGATTTTCCGTTCTCTTCGAGCAGGTCGAAGGCGAAGAGGTGGAGGTCGGTCGCCTCGTCCTGCGCGCCATGGCCTCGCTTGAGAACCGCCTGGAGCGCCGAGAAGTCGGGGTTGCCGTCCTTGCCATAGGCGACGATCTCACCGTCGATCAGGCACGGCGGCAGGTCGAGCGCGGCGATATGGCGCGCTAGCGGCGCGAACTTGTCGGTCCAGTCCAGCCCGCTGCGCGTATAGACGACGACCTGATCCCCCGCCGCGGCGACGAGCGCACGATAGCCATCGAACTTGATCTCGTGGAACCAGTTGTTGCCCGTCGGCACGCTGTCGACGAGCGTCGCGAGCTGTAGCTTGCGGAATTTGGGCGGCTTGGCGTCGGCTTTTGCGCCTTTGGCGACCTTGCGGTTATGCGCGGCGGCGGCGGCCATCTTCTTCGCGAAGGCTTCGCCCTTCGCGCCCATCAGCGATTGCTCGCCGCCTTCGTCGCCCGCAATCTCGGCCATCGGGCGACCGGTGAGGACGCTGGTGAGGTATCGGCCGGTCAAGTCGTCGCTGCCGCCCGCATAGGCGTCGTCGATCTTGCGGAGCAGCCAGTTTTCGCGCTTTTCGCCGGCGCGCGGTTTCATGCGGACGAGCAGCCATTCGCCCTTCATCCGCTCGCCGTCGAGGGTGAAGTGAAGATGGCCTTTTTCCAGATCCTTCGCGCTCTTCCCCGCGACCGGCGCCCAGGTGCCGCGATCCCACAGCATCACCGAGCCGCCGCCATATTCGCCCTTGGGGATCACCCCCTCGAAATCGGCATAGGCCATCGGATGATCTTCGGTGCGCACCGCGAGCCGCTTGTCGTCGGGGTTCGCGCTCGGCCCCTTGGTGACCGCCCAGCTCTTGAGCACGCCATCGACTTCGAGCCGGAAGTCGTAATGGAGGCGCGTCGCGTCGTGTTTCTGGACGATGAAGCGATTGCCGCCCCCCTTCGCAACCTCGCCCGCGGGTTCGGACGTCCGCGTGAAATCGCGCTTCTTGTTATATTGGGCGAGAGGGTCGGCACGGGTCATCGCGTTCCACCTTGTCTGCGCCCCTGCGAAGGCAGGGGCACACAATAGCCGAGGGCAATCCGGCGTTCACGAGACTATGCCCGCTTTTTCGTCGGCGCCTTTTTGGCGGGCGCCTTCTTCTTCGTCGCAGCGGCGGCCGTTTTCTTG
>ERZ778017.3523-NODE-3523-length-10998-cov-3.297176_pt1 | contig 10998 bp, 12 predicted proteins | sample MGYA00375747_ERZ778017 | MGnify/ENA primary metagenome ERZ778017 (study PRJEB29350, sample SAMN05509838) | bioreactor metagenome | biome: bioreactor; material: wastewater | place: South Africa: University of Cape Town | collected 2014-03-17 ... | reverse complement strand
CAATATGTAAATGGTAATTCGGCTTTTGAAATTCAGCGGTATAATTTAAAATGCGCAGCTGTGTCCTTTTGGGATGTGCATCGGCTATCTCAGCTTCATAAAACCCACCGACCCCATCAACCAATTGAACCTGGTCGCCCACATTCAATCGCAAGACACGCACAGCATGCTTGCTTTCTTCCTCAGAAAGTTGAAATAAGCTTTGATCAGGCTTTAAATCTGCTGTATAGAATAAATGCACAATATGATGGATTATTCTTCGTCCTCATCGTTTGGAGTTTCGACAAGGTCCAATTTTACAAATTCAATGTTCTGTTGGGTCTTCTTGATGATGGTAAAACGGTAACCCAATTGTTCCGTGCTATCGCCAACATCTGGAATCTTCTCAAAGAGATGCGAAACCAAACCAGCTATCGTATCATAATCTGAACTCTCAGGTAATTCCAATGGCAAATGTCCGTTGGCATCATGTACACTGGCACCAGCGTCCACCATAAATTCGGTTTCAGAAATCTGCTCAACTACCGGAGTTTCCTCATCGTACTCATCCTGGATCTCTCCGACCAATTCTTCTACGATATCTTCAAGCGTTACCATACCAGCCGTTCCTCCAAATTCATCAAGGACAAAAGCAATCTGGATCCGTTTCAATTGGAACTCCGTCATCAAGTCGTTGATCTTTTTGGTCTCAGGAATAAAATATGGCTTACGCATGATGTTCTTCAATACCACATCTTTACCCTTTACAATAAGCGGTAAGATATCTTTGGTATGGACAACACCAATGATCTGGTCAATATTATCATCATAGATCGGAATACGGGAATATCCCTCTTCCGTTACCGTATTGATAAACTCCTCTGCGGTATCATCCTTGTCTACTGCTACGATCTTGGTACGAGGCACCATAATATTCTTAACGATACGCTCATTGAAATCAAAGACGTTCTTGATCAACTCATGTTCAGCATTGTTCAAGGCACCACTCTCCTTTCCTTTCTCCAATAAGTATTGGAGTTCTTCGGATGAATGGCTAGCTTCATGGGCACTCACTTGGATCCCGATCAATTTCAACAGGAAATTGGCGAAACCGTTCAACAACCAAATGATCGGTCGGAAGATGTAATAGAAGAATTGAAGCGGCACAGCCACTTTCATCGTGGTTGCCACAGGTTTTTGGATCGCGATGGACTTAGGAGCCAACTCCCCAAAAACAATATGTAAAAAGGTAATGATACTGAACGCTAGGACATGGCCTAGGTTAGTCGCTAATTTACCGGTAAGTTCAACGTTAAAAAATCCGAAGATCTGGTGTACGATCTGCGTCATGACGGCTTCACCGACCCAACCTAAGGCTAGGGAAGCCAAGGTAATACCCAATTGGGTAGCAGCTAGGTAACCGTCCAAATGATCGGTAATGCTCTTGGCCATCTTGGCAACTTTACTGCCCGATTTAGCCTGTAGCTCAATCTGAGAGGCTCGAACCTTGACAATAGCGAATTCAGCTGCAACGAAAAAACCATTTGCCAGCACTAAAAAGATAGTCCAAAAAATATCAATTGCCATGATTTAGGTTTTTATTAGCGAATTCTTTCTTGTACAATTCTAAACTCTCTAATATAACATTTTGAGCGATAGCTCTTCCACTAATTTTATTAATAATAACTTTTTTACCTTCCAGGTTTTTATACTCCTGGAAAAACTGCACGATTTCTTTCATGGTATGAGGCGGAAGCTCCGAAATATCATTGATGTAGTTATAGGCCATATCGTTTTTCGCTACGGCAATAATCTTATCATCCTGTTCACCGGAATCCGTCATGCCCATCACACCGATCACTTTTGCATCCACTAGGGAAGCAGGAACAAGATCCACTGAACATAACACAAGTATATCCAGTGGATCTTTGTCGCCACAGTAACTTTGTGGAATAAAACCATAGTTGCTAGGATACACCATTGAAGAATGCAATACCCTATCCAACTTGATCATTCCAGAAGCCTTATCAATTTCATATTTGCCCCGGCTACCTTTGGGGATTTCAATTACTGCTGTAACAGTACTTGGCGCATCCTTTCCTGGGGAAACCTGGTGCCATGGGTGCTGCTCCTGACCTAGCCCGAGTAGGCTGGAAAACATCAAGAACAGCGACAATAAAATTGAGAGGTCCATGAAAATGGTTACTTAGTCCTAATTTCTTTATTGTAAAGTTCGATACTTTCCATGATAATGTTCTGAGCATAAGCACGGCCATAAAGATTCTCAATGGTCACATTCTTACCCTCTAGGGTTTTATAATCTTGGAAGAAACGAACGATTTCCTTCATCGTGTGCGGAGGAAGTTCTGATAAGTCGTTGATGTAGTTTACAGACATATCGTGTTTGGCAACGGCAATGATTTTGTCGTCTTGTTCACCATTGTCGATCATGTGCATCACACCTACAACTTTAGCTTCGATCATACACATTGGGTAAACATCAACTGAGCATAAAACTAAAATGTCTAACGGATCTTTATCATCGCAATATGTCTGTGGAATGAAACCATAGTTAGCTGGATACATTACAGAAGAAAACAATACACGGTCCAATTTGATCAAACCACTGTCTTTGTCGATCTCATATTTCGCTTTAGAACCTTTAGGAATTTCGATAATGGCATTTACGGAGTTAGGCAAGTCCTCACCAGGAGACACTTGATGCCAAGGATGTTGTGTACTCATTAAATAATTACTGTTTGTTTATTTCGTTTTTCGTTTTTCTATTCTTAAGCCACTTTTTCAACAGAGCAATTGCGATAGGTAGGAATGCGATGACGATCAAGGCGACGATGATATACTCTACATAATCGATGATCCACGGGAATTCTATACCTAAATAATAGCCTGATAGGGTCAATAATGACACCCACAAAAGGGCTCCCAGCACATTGAACAGCACGAACTTCCTGAAGTTCAGCTGTACTACACCTGCAAAGATGGGTGCAAATGTACGAATAATAGGTACAAATCGTCCAATTATTAATGCCGTACCACCATATTTCTGGAAAAACTCCTCGGCCATGATCACATATTTCCGCTTGAAAAGTATGGAATCCTTCCGTTTAAAGAGCATTGGACCCGTTCGATGTCCAAACCAATAACCGGCAAAATTACCGAGTATACCGGCTGATAATATACCGAAATACAATGTAACAATGTCCACATCGATTTTATCCAGCGCACAAAACAGCCCCGCTAAAAACAACAAATAATCCCCTGGGAGAAAAAATCCAAAGAAAAGACCGGTTTCGGCAAAAACTATAAGACAGACGATGTAGAATCCACCGTGACTTAAGAGATATTCAGCATCTAGCAATTGTTGAAAAGACAACAAGTATTCTTGCATAGTAAATTATATTTCCCGCTTTGGAATTAAGCCGGGTTTGTTATCGTTGAAATTGCATCACGAATTGTGTCAGCTATTGTGTTCAAGCTATCTTCCGAAAGCTTCAACTTAGGTCTTTCAAAGTTCATATCATGCACATGGTTCAATGGAATCAAATGAATATGCGCATGGGCAACTTCTAGACCAACTACAGCTACTCCTACCTTTTGACATGGAAATGCCTGCTTGATCCCTTGTGCAACAATCTTGGCAAAAACCCACATCCCCATATATTCCTCGTCGTTGATGTCAAAGATATAGTCTGTTTCTTTCTTCGGAATAACTAAGACATGTCCTTCAGTTAGTGGATTTATATCTAAAAAAGCTAAGTAATCATTGCTCTCAGCAACTTTATAGGCAGGAATCTCTCCTGCAACGATTTTAGCGAATATGGTTGACATAAACTATAGTTCAATTTCGTGAGTAACAAAGATAATAATTTTGTGCACATATGAACAGACATTCAGCCCTCTAGAAGCATAAGATTTAACTTCAATGTGACATTTATTGATTTCTTAACAATAAAATAACTACAAATAGGACAAAAAACCCATTAATACCCCCTATTTTCTCTACTCAAACAGGAAGATACTATTTTCTCAAAACCGACCATTCCGAGTCAAGCCCAAGCAAGTTTTATGGCTACGCCAGCTTATCCTTATTCGAGGCATATATTGAAATTCCCGAATATGCCTCGAATGAGAGCAAAGCCATTCCCGAAGCAACAGCAAAAAAACAAAAGGATATAATTATTATGGAAAGGTTAGAAAAAACGCCTTGCGGAATATAATGGCATAAAAAAGCCCCGAGAGATCGGGGCTGTAAATTTTAAGAAAAGTGCGGTTATGGCATCACCGCACATAACCTCTATTTCATTATCTTGAAATCTCCAGAACTTCTAATTCAAGTTGTCCTGCTGGAACTTCAACCGTTGCTATATCACCAACCTGGAGTCCTAGTAGACCTTGAGCGATCGGTGATTTAACAGAAATCTTTCCTGCCTTTAAATCAGCTTCTGTTTCCGAAACCAATTGGTAAGACATGACTGCTCCATTTTTCTTATTCTTTATCTTTACGTAAGACAACGCCAATACCTTGGAGGTATCCAAGCTCGACTCGTCGATGATCCTTGCTGATGCCAAAACTTCTTCTAGTTTAGCAATCTTGGCTTCATGTAGACCCTGAGCTTCTTTTGCGGCATCGTATTCAGCATTCTCCGAAAGGTCTCCCTTATCTCTTGCTTCAGCAATTGCTTTAGCGATGTTCGAACGACCTTCTGTTTTTAGGTATTGAAGCTCTTCTCTAAGCTTTGTTAATCCTTCTTCTGTGTAATAAGTTACTTCTGCCATAATATGTACCTTTTACCCTCTTTTTATAGTTTTCTAATATTTTAATAAACAAAAAAAAGACAAGACCACACTATCCGCTAATAGGACAACATGGTCTTGCTCTTCTGACGAAGTTATATAATTAAATTTAATAAAACAAATATCTAACTTACATCATCAGTCTCTTCATTGATGAATCTATAGCCCAATCCTCTAACGGTTTGTAAGTAGTGCGGTTTGTCGGGATTGGTTTCAATTTTCTTTCTCAAGCGCACAACGTGCATGTCCAATGTACGGGTATTCACGTTGGAACTATAGCCCCATACCACCTCCATCAATTCTTCGCGGGTGATATCTCTGCCCTTGTTTTGCAAGAAGTGCAACAGGATACGGTTTTCAAGGATAGTAAGCTCGATTTTCTTACCATCTCTAATCAGCGAATGTACATTGGGGTGATGTTCGGTGTCACCGAAATGGTAGACCTCGTTTTGGGTTTTAGGCACAAAGAAGCGTACTTTATTCTCAATCATCGCCACTAATACATCCATATTGAATGGTTTAGTGATATAATCGGTCACTCCGTAGCTATATGCATCAATTTTATCGATATCTTGGGATTTGGCGGTCATCATGATAATGATGTTCTCAAACCCAGACTTTCTTACGGACTCACATACATCTATCCCTTCCTTTCCTGGCAACATCCAATCCAATAGAACGATATCCGGCTTTTGGTCCAAGATGATTTTCTCAGCCTCCAAGCCGTCACTGCATTGAATTACTTGAAAATTTTCGGTCTGTAGACGGTGACTAACCAAGAACCTTAAGTTATCATCATCCTCTACAACGGCAATAGTTATATCTTTATTCATAGTATTCTAAACATTATTTAGGAAAACTCAAAGTAAATGTCGTCCCTTCTCCCTCCACACTACTGACTTTGATCTCTCCACCCATAAATTCGGTAATCTCTTTGCAAAATGCCAATCCTAGCCCAACACTCCCACCTTGATTGAACTGATTCTTTACTCTATAAAATTTCTTAAATATGTTTTTAAGTTCATTTTTGTTTATCCCAATTCCTTTATCACTAAACTTCATGATAAAGTGCTTTTTAGATTGCTGCACACTAATATCAATAAATTTTCTTGAAACTTCTGAATATTTGTATGCATTATCAATTAAATTCTGGAACACGGAATTCAATAAAACCGGATCTGTATGCATTTTGCTATCCACATCAATGTGATGCGTCAGGTTCAGATCGGGATATTTAATACGCGTTCCTGCAAATACTTCCTCGCAAAAACTGTTCAAATCAATGTATTCTCCTTTAAATTTTAATGATTTATTCTCTATCTGCGTGAAAGACAGCAACTTATTCATTAAATTATTTAATTTGTCAGCCTCCTGATCTAGGATCTTTCCATACATCGCTCGCTCTTGATCACTTATTTTCTCCGCACTCCGAATATTGTTCCCCGCAATCTTGATCACGCTCACAGGTGTCTTAAACTCATGCGTTAGGTTGTTGATAAAGTCATATTGCAATTGAAACAACCTACTATTGATGGAGATATTCCTATAAATCAAATAAATAATCAATAACAAAATTAAATATAATAAGGAAACGCCCAATACAACAGGAAAAAATCTTCTATTAATCTCTCCTCTCAAAAAATGTTCCGATGAATCGAATTGCAGCTTATAGTCGGCTAAAGCACCTGGCAACGGCATATCAGTGGAAAGATAGGCTTCTTCTTCCATCACATTCGGATCGGCGATCGCCTTGATCCGAATGGATTCATACAGTCTCTTTTGGTTATTGACTATTTTTATCTTTTGTGGATTAACCTTATAGACAAATAAATCTTGATCAAAGGCCACCGGTGCAGTCATTGCTGTGGTGTCATCCATCATAGATTTATAGGCGCGCAGGGTATTGACACGTGGAATGTTCAGATAGGTAATTTTTCCAGGGACCGTGTTGTAAAAGATCCTATAGATATCATTTTCACTCAACGAGGTAGAATCATCCAAGACGTCCAAGAAATTCACCATTTTAATGGCCATATTATTGAAATCATTGGAATTGGGTCTATTTTCTACGGATGAAACAGAGGCTTTGACCAATTTATTTTCTTTATCCAATTTATAGGAAAAGATCGACCTGGGATAGGTCAATAGGTTCTGAAAGCGTACACCGCGAACCGTAGGGTTTTGATTGGTGAACAGCACATCATAAAAGACCACCTCATCTATAAAAGGGTTTTTGCGCAATACCTTTTCAGAATAATTACTGGCATGTATGGAGTCAAGGTATCCCTGATAATTGGAAACCTCGGAGATATCGTTGTTGTAAAAACTGTTGAAGGGTTTTAGGGTCGCATCAAAGACATCGACTTTTCGGTTGTAAAATTCAGATTCCACAAAGTTGGACATCATCGTCCTCGCCAAAAAAACTGAAATGATATATAGGACCGTCAAAAAGGCCAAAAAGGCAATCAACAAACCAATGTTTTTCCTGTATTTACTTGCTCTTTTCACCATGTGTGATTACTTCAGGTACACTGCAAGGAATTTCTCTATCTCCTGATAATATTCGACAATATTCTCTTCGTTCCTGAATCTTTTGCTTTCTTCTTTCTTAAAGATATAACGAACTGGAACTTCATTGCCCTTCAATTTACCAACAAATTGATTAGCATCGGTAACTGAACTGTATTTATCTTTTCCTCCTTGGAAAAATAGGATGGGAATCCGCACCTTGTCAGCGTGGAAAATTGGTGAAATTGCCTGAAACAATTCTGGTTCTGTTTCGGGATTCCCGATAATTCTATAGAATAATTGTACGTAATGTTTTAGATGTGGAGGAATCTCCCTGAAATAAGTAAATAAATTACTGTATCCCGAAGAGGAGATGGCACATTTATACAAAGAAGGGTTAAATGCAGCAGCATAAAGAGCTGAATATCCTCCAAAGCCTGTCCCCATGATGGCAATCTTTTCCTTATCGGCAATCCCCTGATGGATTAACCAAGCGACACCATCCGTAATATCAGATTGAATTTTTCCGCCCCATTCCTTAAAACCAGAGGTCCAAAAGTCCTTTCCATATCCAACCGAACCTCGGTAATTTACTTGGAAGACTGTGTAACCACGATTGGCAAGGAACTGAACTTCGGGATCAAATCCCCATTCCGATCTTCTGTTAGGCCCATCATGGACCAATACAACCACTGGACTGTTCTTTCTTTTATTTTTAGGATAGGTAATGTAGGCATGGATATTCTTGTTATCTCTGGACAGGAACTCCACTTCTTCCATTTGATTGAACTCCAAATCCTTCAGTTTAGGATTCTCTTCATTCAAGAGCTGTATATCGTCTTTCTCTTTATTGTAATAGTAGGTCTCGCCGGGATGTATATCGCTATACACACGGACTACAAAGCCGGTCAGGCTGCTGTCGCTATCCAAGAATCCGATCTCAGAATCCTTAAATTTCTTTTTCAGCTTTTTATAGACCTGCTCGTAGGTAGGGTTAAAGATGTTTTTCTTAAACTTATCGATGAAGGATGTGGTATAGAGCATTTCCTGCAAATTGGCAGAGTAGCCCTCTACCCCAAGGTCACCAAGTTTGTTTTCATAGATATTGCGAACTTCTTTGCCATTTTCAGCATCAAACTCCACCAATGCCATCTTATCTCTATTCTGATTTGATAGGGCATAAACATTTTTATCAGAGTTCTTCACGAAACCTAACGGCACAAAAATCGTTTCGAAATCATTTTTCATGACCTCTTTGAAAGGTAGACCATCATTTTTTCGGTACAATAATGACTCTTGCACGCTATCACTGGTCAGTGCCATTCTAACCACACCATCCGGTGCGCCAATCCAGCTCACGACATTCCCCGGGTTATGCTGCACCAATTGCGGCTTTCTTCCGTCCAGATAAATCCGATAGAGATCAAACAGGGACGAATCACGCAGGTTCAATCCAGCCATTATGCTATTATCCTTCTCAACAATCGGGTAAACCCAACGCAACCTGGACTTTTCAGGCGAAAAAAGGGCCTGTCTTTTTTCGGTTTTCACATCGATCTGGAACATCCTCAAACTATCCGTCGGTGACTGGGTATTAGAAAAAATAATGCGTTTATTGTCCAGCCAGAAAAAGCTTTGGACGTTCAAATTGACTTGATAGGTCAATTGCTTGGAAGAATCGGGTTCCTCAAGGTCGAGAATGAAGATATTCTTGCAATGGTCATGCACCCCCAGATAAGCTACTTTGCTTCCATCGGGAGACAGTTTAAAAGAGGTTCTTTCTGGCTTAACGAAAAAGTCCTCGATTGGCACATGTAACTGACCACCCTGTTCTTGCTTACATGAAACGAAAACTAACATGATAAGTAGAACAGAGAACAAGTAATTTAAATTCATTCTATTTTTTTAGCCTCTAATCAAATATTATAAAAAAATACCGTAAAGTTCCTTTTGCAACCTTAATTTTACAGCTTCAATCAAGCTTAGATTTATATGTTTCTATACAACGTTTCAATTATCATCGAAGATTCCATCCATCAGGAAGTAATTTCTTGGACCAAAGGTCTATTAAATGAGAATCCTGAATTTGCCATTAAACTCCTCAAAATGCTCCATTCGCCACATGAAGGGCAAACCTATTGCCTTCAGGTAGTATTGAACAATGAAGAAGAAATTGAGAGGATTAAAGAGCAGGTTATTCAGCGGCTTCAGGAATATATTAGCAGGCATCATGTAGAAAAGGCATTTCTGTTTGATAGCATCATGCAATACATCCCCCATAATTAGCCCTTTAGGTTTGCACTATTTTTTCTATCCCCATACAATTTAGGGTCGAAGGATACCTTCGGAGAAAGATAGTGCAGTAAAACCAAACGTGAATAACGATAATTGAACGGTGCGAAGATCACGATCGCACTAAAGAGGACAATGATATAGGTCCATGGAGATTCGCTGCCTGTAAAATAAGCTGTCAACAAGGCCAGCATTAATACCTCGCCTACCGAAAAAACATAGCTCACATACATGGCTGCATAGAAATAGCCTGGTTCTATCTCGAATTTGAATCCACAATGTGGACAAAACTCATGCATTTTTTGTTTAGATAGACCATAGGCAGATCCACTATACATATTCCCAGTTCTACACTTGGGGCATTTACTTTGGCAAACAGCTTGAAATTTAGAAATCATTCCTTATTCTTCCACCTGTTTAACCATATTCAATGAATTTGCTGAGCCGGTATTCCTGAATTTCTTATACCATAAGAAACCCACACCAGCAGCAATCATAAATGGCATTGCTAATAAAAACAAAATCCCATCATTTAAGCCCTTACCTTGGGTATTACCTTCCTGTGTACTGTTTTCAGCATTCAAGGTACACATGGCACATTGAGCTGAACTCGCAGTTGGCACAGCCAACAGGGTAATACTTAGCAAACTAGCAATTAGACCTATTCTGAACTTTTGCATGAAACTCATATTGCAAAGTTAACGTTATTATCCCAAATTTCTTATATGTTTCTCTTAATCAGGACATTAAATTTCTCCCAGAAGCCATCCTCAGGCAATGGAGCCTTAATGATCATCGGTTCATCCTTGATGGGATGCACGAAACTCAATGATCTTGAATGCAGGCAAATAGTCCTTCTGTGGCTTCCACGTTGATAACCATATTTATTGTCTCCAACGATAGGACAGCCCATATATGCGAGTTGGCTGCGGATCTGATGGGTACGACCCGTCAAAGGATTAACCTTTAGCAAATAATAACCATCCAGGGTTCCAACCACTTCATAATTAAGTTCAGCATAACTTCCATTCTTTACCTCACGATCATAAGCTTTGGTAATCATCTTTTTTCGGTCGCGCAACAACCAGTTTTTCAAAGTTCCTTTGGGATGCGCCGGTTTTTCACGAACCAGAGCTAGGTAGGTTTTTTCCACCTTTCGATCATGGAACAATCGGTTCATTCGGTCCAAACCCTTACTGGTTTTGGCAAAGAGGATCATGCCACTTACTGGTCTATCCAAACGATGGATAACCCCTAAAAAAGCCTCATTTGGTTTATTGTATTTCTTTGCCAAAAACTGTTTGACCATGTCCTCCATAGAAGGATCTCCAGATACATCCACCTGGACGATATCCCCCCCACGTTTATTGATGGCGATGAAATGGTTGTCTTCGAAAAGAACAT
>ERZ778017.3522-NODE-3522-length-10998-cov-5.645070_pt1 | contig 10998 bp, 9 predicted proteins | sample MGYA00375747_ERZ778017 | MGnify/ENA primary metagenome ERZ778017 (study PRJEB29350, sample SAMN05509838) | bioreactor metagenome | biome: bioreactor; material: wastewater | place: South Africa: University of Cape Town | collected 2014-03-17 ... | reverse complement strand
TGACGACGGCGACCGTCCGCTTGCGCGCGGATAGTTCGCGCACCAGCGAGGCGACCTCGAAAGCGCCGACAGCCTCGCCGCCGGGAGAATGCAGGTCGAGGATGACGGATCGAACGGACGGATCGGCGGCCACCGTCTTCAACTGATGTCCAATCCCTTCATAGGAGGTCAGGCCGGAGGACGCGCCAATCCATGCACCGCGATTCACCAGCGACCCCGTGACGGTGATGATGCCGACGCCTTCGCGAGTAACTCGATAGGGCACGGAGCGGCGCGCGCCGTTCTCGTCCTCGACAACGGAGGATCCTTCGAACCGGCTGGCTTCAGGCGAATTGACGCCGATCCGGCCTGCAAGCACCGAAAGCACCACCTGCGCCTTGTCGCGCGTGACGAGCAACGGCCGGTTTAGCACCCGGTCGGCGATATGGATCAGCGATGTCATGACGTTCTCCGGTCAGACAAACCGCATGCGCTTCGCGTAGCGCAGGCGCTTGCCGCTCTTCGCCGAACAGGCGGCGGCCAGCCGCATCAGTTCGTCGTCGAGCGCCTTGATGTTGGACGCCGCGACGCGCAGCCGGCGCTGGTTGACCGGCGAACGGATCTCGATCTCCTCGATCCGGTCGCCGGCCAGCATCTTCAGCTTGACCGCATAGAGCGCCCGGTAGAGCGCGCACGGATCGTCCTGGTCGACGCTGGCGTCGCCGATCGTCACCATGGTCGGCATCAGGCGTCTTCCTTCTTCTTCGGCGCCTTTTCGTCTTCGATCAGGTCGTCCTTTTCGCCGCCTGCGCCCGGATTGCGGACGAACGGCGAAGGCATGCCGGCATCCGTGTAGCGCTTGTGCCAATAAAGGCGGCGCTCGAAGACTTCCTCCGCATCGGCTCCGATTTCTGCGCATTCCATGTCCGGCGTCGAGGTGCCGTTCATCAGCCGCTCGCTCGCGGCCTTCGCGCTCTTCTGGTCGTCGGCGGTGGCCTTGGCCGGACCCTGCCAGGCCGTCCACAGCACCCGGTCGCGGTTGGCGGCGAAGGCTTCGTAACCGCCCTTGAACGGCAGCTTGCCCCTGCCGATCAGCTCGTCGACCAGATGCTCGTAGGCGATCTGGCAGATCGGCGCGGCGATCCGCTCTCGGCGGCGCGTCACCACCGGATGCAGCGATGCGCCTTCCATGCGGGTCGAGGAATAGGTCGCACCCTCGTAATTCATGGTGTAGGCGGCGGCGCTGATGCCGATCGCCCGCGCCATGCCGCGCTGCAACTCGTTCGAGACCGGCAGGAACTGCGGGCCGGGGATGCCGGTCGACATCAATTCCAGTTTCTCGCCCGGTGCCAGATGCGAGATCTTCGGGTCGCTCCCGACCGATATCTCGCTTTCGGCGGCCTGCTCGAGTGTCGCCAGGAAATAGTCGCGATACTCGTCGCGCAGTTTCTTGCCGTCCTGCCCCTCTCCGAGCGCATCCATCGCCTCGAACGCCTCGGCGGAAAACCGCTCGCTGGTCAGCGCCTGCGCGAACACGGTCTGCAAGATCTGCGCCTGCACCGTGGCGTCGACCAGGACTTCCCATTGCAGGTAATCGCGAAACGCCGGCACCAGCCGCGATATCCCCCGCACGTCCTTGCTGTCGATCGGGTCGAAGACATGGGCGACCATCTGCCGGCAGGATGCGTCGTAGGCGCGGTAATCGCGCTTCATCGGCACCATGTCGTCCTTCTCGGCGAGCCGATAGGCGACTGGGCGATGATTTTCGTCGTGAATGACGCCCTGGTAAAGGCGCTCGTACTCGCTGGTATCCTGCACCAGCGCGGTCGGCGGCGTCAGGCACATCTTCGAGCCGGTGGAGATTCCGTAGCGGCGCCGTGACGCGGGTGGCATGTAGTCCATCAAAGCCAGCGCCTCGCCATAGACGACATCATGGCGCAGCGCGATATCCACCATCTGCGGGACGGTGAACTTGCCACGCAGGTCGCATTCGCGCGGGTTCCAGGCCCAGTGCTTCCACTCGGTTTTCAGGAGTCGGATGAAAGCGTCCGTCTCATCGTCGCTGTAGCCTAGGCCCGACAGGTCGGGCAGCGGATTGAGGATCAACTCGACGCCGACCGTGTCGGCGATCACCTGATCGACCGCGCCGCGCAACCGGCCGGAATTCTGGATGATGTCCATCGCGAGCCCGGCGGCCCGCCGCCAGGCGACGCGCACCTCGTCGCGATGCTCGCGCAGCGACGTGCCGCGCGTCGAGAGGATGCGCGAACGGCTGTCGCGAAGATAGGACGCATGCGGCGCTGGTCGGGGACCGGCAGCATCACCTTTACCGAATAGCCGGTTGAACAGCTTCACGTCCGTCGTTTCCATTTATCGCGGCGAGCTTTCGCCTGTCCTTCATCCGCAGCCGGTTCCGGCGCGATCGGCGGCGCTTCGACCGGCTTACGCTGCACCCTCCGGCGTTGACCCAACAGGTCGCGCTCCGTTGCCGGTGCGAGCCGGTCGCGCAATTCCGCCCAGTCGTCGGCCCGATTGGTCGAAAGCCCGAGCATTTCGGCCATCGCCATGGCGTAGACCTGCGCATCGAGGCAATGGTTGTCCGGCCGGAGCCGCCTCCACTCCTCGCGAAATTTGCCGCGCACCATCTCGGCGACGAAGGCTTCCGCTGTGATCTGAAGGAAATATTCCTTCGGCAGAAAGTCGCCGAAATGCACATAACCAGGCGGATCGGCGGGCTCACCGGAGCGCAGGCCCTGCTTGTGCAGGTTCGCAAAGAGTTCCGACTTCAGCCCCCACGTGCCGACCGGCCACAACATCGCACTGCCGAAACGCTTGCGCTTGCCGCGTTTCGTGACGGATTTCTTCGACGGCAGGCTGATGGCGGGAACACCACGGCCGCCGGCGCCCTTGACGGCGTGACAGTTCGGCCGGCGCCGACACCACTCAAGCACCTGGTTGGTTCGGCCGCCGTCGCCGCCGTCCACCGCCATAGCCTCGATAAGACGCTGGCCGCCGAAGGCGTCGTCGAGTGGCTTCGCCCGAAATTCATCGAGCTTTACCCACGCCCCGGTCGTGGGATTGTCGGTATCGCCCTCGAAGAAGCGAGCGCCAAGCACCCAGCTCTGCCGGTCCTCACCGAACGCGACGACGACACACCAGATTCCGTTATGCTGGACATCGGCGCCGGCTACCAGGATCAGCCCCTCGGCCGGAACCGTCATTTCCGCGAACGGCTCGCGCCGCTCCATCAGCCTTTCGTATTCCGGCGCGTTGCCCTTCTCTTTCGCCGGCAGGCCGAGGACGAGGTTGTAGACACCCTTCTCGCCCAGCCCTCCCGCCTTGGCGTGGTTGAGCACGTCCTCCGCGATCGCCTCATAGCTCATCATGAGCGAATCGAACGCGTCGACATGGAACCCCGGATGACGATCCGGCCCTTCGGCTGTCGCGATGTAGTGGCCCTGTCTGACGCCGATCACCCGTTCCGTCTCGCTGACGACGTGGCCGCAGGCCGGGCAGTGATAATAGCTCTTGTGCGGGTGCAGGCGGTCGAGGTGGAACCCTTGGTACACCTGCTTGAACTCGTGGCCGCACTCCGCGCAGGCGATATTCCAGAAGCGCTGGTCGGAGCGCTTGAAGGAACGGTCGATCCGGCAATGGCCAGGCGCGTCGCCCAACTCGTCGCCCGTGTCGATTTCAGGCGTCGACAACTCGAAGATCTTGAACGATTTCGTGCGCCGGAATGCGGTGAAGCGGCCGAAGAACAGCGTCTCCGGATCGTCGCCGTTGACGTGGGTCTGCCATTTCGAAACCTCGTCCTTCACCCCGTAGCGTGTCGTCTTGCCCGACAGGTCGGTGGCGACGTTGGCGTTGGCGAGCATGAGCGAGCCGCCGGCAAAGCGCTTTTCGTAGATCGTGGACCCCGCGCCGGAACGGCTGACTTGCGGGAAGATCACATGCTTGTCGGTTTCCACCTGCCAGGCGTCGATCAGCGGTTGCAGCTTCTGGCTGTTCATGTCCTGCAGAAAGTCGATAGACGGCAGGCCGTAGATGATGTTGTCCGGCGCGGTGTCGGCGATGTAGAGCGCCCACGCCAGAGCAAGGATCGATACGCCCGTCTGCTGCGACTTGCGCACCGTCACCAGGTTGCACGGGTGATCCATACTCAGGCAGTCGGCAATCTCGCCAAGGTAGGGCGCATCCGCCAGCGCCCACAGTTCCCCCTTCTTAGGCCCGTCAACGAGCACGATATTCTTCGGTAGCCAGTCGCGAAAGCGAGCCGGCGGGCGCGGCTTGATCGCCTCGGCAAGCGCCATGCCGGCAAGGCGCAGCGCCCCCGGATGGCCAGGTCCGATATGGATGCTCACAATTCTTCATCCTCGAGCACTTCGTCATCCTCGGCCGCCACCTCAACGATGGCCGCCAGACGGACTGCGATTTCTGTGCTGAGGTCGAAAGCGATTTGACGCAACAGCACGCGCAGACCGTGCGATCCTTCGCGCGAAACCGCGAGCGCCATGTCGTCCGCCTTGTTCTGGAGCCGGGCGATGCTCGACTGGATTTCGCGGCCGCACAGCGTAAGGGCGTCCCGCATCCGGTCGGCCCGCACCAGCTGGCCGATCTGCTCCTGCCGGCGCAACTTCTCGCGCCCGACCTTCAGCCACGCTTCCTGCCGCAGCGCCTCGTCACGCGACGTGCTGGAGTTTACCGGCTGGGTCGGCGGCAAATCCTTGCGCGCCGCGGCGACCTTTTCCGAACTAGCGAACTCGCCGCGGAAATGGTCGTAGTGCGCCAACGAAAACCGCACGATCCGCTCGCGGCCGTCCCGCTCGACCGGCAGGCTGTGTTCCTCGACCAGGCGCCGCACAAGTTTGGTGACGGCCTGCTTCGTGACGCCGTCGCGCGCCGCCACTTCGGCGGGCGTCGCCATCACGATCTCATCCGCAGCCATCCTGACAACCTTTGCTTGGCCGCTGACAACCCTGACAACCCAACTTTTGGAGCGGTGCGACTGGCAAAAACCCGGGGTCGCCCCGGCCCGTAGGGGGCTGCGCCGCCGATACGGTCCCTATACCCGGGGTGGGGTCACCTCGGCAGGATGCGGCCCAACTCGTGGATGAAACGGGGCAGCAACACATCCTGCACGACCTCGGCAACGAGAGGGAGATAGACCTCCTCGTTGTTGGTGATGTCATGTGCGGGGTTTGGCCCGAACAGTTCGCGGATCGGTGTCCTCTCCGAGCCCTGACGCAAGAATACGCCGCGATGACTGCTGGACATGGTCGAGATAAACGCATGGCGATACGAACCGCGCAGCTTAACCTTCACACCCTTGGCATTCTGCGTGGCACCGAGCTTGTAGAGCGGCAACCAACCAGACCGGACGATGATCTCCTGCGTATTACCCCCGGCATTGAAATGCGCCGTGGTTAGTTTCCTGATCACACCGGCCGGCAGCTTGATGCGCGGTGCCTGCCTTTTGACCAGTCTCGACCGGGCCGTATCGGTGACACGCCGCATGGCGCGAGCAATCGCCTTGGCCTTGATATCAGCCGGAAGCCGGGCGATCGCGCGGCTCAAATGGGTGAAGTCGCTGGCATCCGCCTCAAGCATCTGCATCACCCAATGAAAAACCCGCCGCGATTTCTCGGGCGGGTTCGGGACGTTTTTATCCGTGGTTGTTGTATGTCAACTTTCTGCTGCACGTCAACAGGCCGCCGCAAACTTTTTTGCCCGGCCTTTTCCGGCCGGAAAAGGCACCAGCCGCACCCCACCACGATCATCGGGCAGCCAGGGCGTCATCGAGCGATCGCAGGCCTGTAGCCGGTGGCCGGCAAGGCGCGGCGCGATCTCCCGCTCCAGGAGACGCAGCGCCGATACCCATATCTGCCAGTCGAGCCGGCCGAGGATGTCGCCGGTCGGGTCTTCCGAAAACTCGTATTTCCGATAGGCGCCCTTCAGCGGCCGGCACGTTCGTGCGTTGAAGCCGTCGACCTCCATCACGACCTTGCGCCCGAATTCGTCGGTCAGGTGCCGCTCAACAAACCACGCCGGCCGGCCGCCGCGCTCGACCATACGCACCTTGGACGGCTCGGCCTGCCAGTCCGGATCGCGGGCGAGGATGGCCGTGCCTACGACGAGGCTGACGATGCCGGCGCGCCGACGCATCGCCGGCCGAAGCTGGTAGCGCTCGACGGTGCGCGCCACGGCCGCCGGCACGAGCCCGTCATCGTCGGGCCAATCGGCGAGCGCATTCCAATCGGCAGGGATCATCACGTCGCACAGGGCGAGATCGGCCACAGCCTGGCCCACCACAAGCGCATCCTCATGCGGATCACCCTGCTCCAGCCACATGCCGGCGTCGCCGCGATCGACCTGCACCATGGTCATCAGTTCGGCAAACGCCGTGATCTTGCCCCAGGACGAGGCCTGCAACATGCGCCAAGCGGAGTTGACGCTGTCGAGCCCGTCCACGCCGCCGCCCTTCGGCAACTCGTGGACGAAAGCCCAGGAAAGCAGCTCTTCAATCGTTTTCGTCTTCATTTTTCACCTTCCGTCCCAAAATCCACCGTTGCCTCCCGTTTTTATGATCTATCCTCCCGTATCTGTTTTTCTCAACCCGTTGAAAACAAAAGAAAAACACAAAGTAACGGGAGCGTAGGGAGGCTAGGGAGGCAAAACCGCGCCTACATATGAGAACGCTTCGATATTTTTACTGCCATCAACCCAAACCCTTTTTTCACGCACGCGTGCATGTGAAACCGCAGATTATCCTCCCTAGCCTCCCTACGCTCCTATCCATCTGAATTCCCACACCCTTTTCGCGGGAGGCAACGCGCTGCACCTGCCTTTTGCCTCCCGATCCTCCCGCCGTTACCTCCCGCAGGGCCGCTATAGCGGGCCATGCCTGACGCGAAGAAAGGGTCGGGGTCATCGGCCATAATCCTCCGGCGAGGGATCGGGCGCGCGGTTGCCGGGCGGCTTGACGAACTCGTCGCGCACCGTAATTCCGCGATAAAAAGTGGTGCTGTTCTTTGCCCGCCAGAACTGATGCATCTTGCCGTCCGGCCCCTCCCACGACATGCGTGTGTAATCGAGGAAACGGCGGGCGAACGTCGCCTGCTTGAACTCCGCCGCGCCCTCGCGGCTCGCCCAATTGGAATAGCCGATGAACAGGTCGCCCGGCGTGGAACTCTCCTCCTCCTTGCCGGTGACGATGCAGGCTCCCCGGACGAACGCCCCGATAGGATCGCTCTCCTCGCGATATTCCTGCGTCGCCATCAGCACCTTTTCCGGCGGCGCCAGCCCATAGTTGAGGTAATCGAGCGCTCCCTCGACCATCCAGGCGAACACGCCCTGCGCCTCCTTGCGAAGCTTGCGCGGCAGGGCGCGGTCGACCTCCTCGCGCGGTATCTGCACCTCCCACGGCACCAGGTTGACGCGCCGCCAGATGCCATCGGACGTATCGTCGATGCGCGGCTTGTGGTTGCCGGAAAGGGTGATCTTGAACTGCGGCAGCACCTCGATGAAGTCCTGGTGCAGCCTGCGCACCGGGATTTTCTCGCCGCCGGTCAGCGTCTTGATCAGAGCGTCCTTCAGCTTGACGCCCATTTCCGGCTCGGACGCGGCCACCACGCGCGCGCCCGGCAACCGGGCAAGGTCGGGCGTCGCCTCGTTGCCGCCTCGACGGCTGTCGCCGGCAAAGCTGTCGATCGACAGCGTGACCGCATAGTCGCCGAGGATATCGCACAGCAGGTCGACGAAGGTCGATTTGCCGTTGCGTCCAGCGCCATAGAAGAACACCAGGCATTGCTCGACGGTGATGCCGAGCAGGCAGTAGCCGACGAAGCGTTTGAGGAAGGCGCGGATATCATGGTCGGGTTGAACCCGCTTGAGGAACTTGTCGAACTCCGGCGCCTCGGCGCCCTCATGCCAGTCGAATGGCGCGAGCTTCGAGATGAAGTCGCCCGGCCGGAACGGATCGGCCCGCACCACCCATCGAAAGGCCGGATCGTCCGGGTCCGATTCCTCGTCTTCCTCGCGCACGAAGCGCAGCGTGCCCGTGTGGCAATTGATGGCGTAAAGATCCTTGTTGAGGTCGCCGACCATCTTGGCGACGTGCGGCGAGGCCTCGGTCATCATGTTATTGATCTTCGAGGTGCCCGCGCTCGACTTGGCATGCTTGTGGCGGCTCGACTTTCGGCCGTTCACCGCCTTGTGCGCTTCCTCGCCATCTTCGATCTGCTCTTCCAGCATCACCAGGCGGGCAAGCTTGTCCTCATCCCAATCCTTTTTCGGCGTTCCCAGCTTCTTCTTGTCGGCCCTAGCCTGACGCCCGGTGTTGATCAGCTTTTCCTCTTCCTCGGTCGCGGTCAGCAGCACCGCCTCGTTGGAGATCATTTCCGCCGTTTTTTGCGCCAGCGGCCGCACGATCGAGCCGTCCTCGTCCTCCTTCCAGCGGCGACCGTCATAGCCATGCCAGCCGATGCGCGCGACATGGATAACCCGATTGCCATAACGGGTGAGAAAGCGGCGGCCGTTGCCGATGTCGGTTTCCGGCTCCAGCGCGCATTCCTGCAGGATTTCCTCGGGCGATTGCTCGGCAGGGTCGGAAATCGGTTGCTGGGCAGGCTCCCACAAAGGGGTCGGGGTTTCCCCGGCCGCGATCGCCGCCTGGCGGTTGGCCTCTTCCATCATGGCTGCGACGGCGGCCGGAACGCCGCTCTTGTTTTTCTGGCTCACGATACCCCCTCGAATGCGTCGTCGGCGCCGGCCAGCATGGCGGCCCAATCGGTCCCAGGCCTCGGCCAAGCCACCGGGATGCGCCGACCCTCACGCGCATGGCGCGCCCTTGCGCGCACCATGGCAGCCGACGTCATCACCCGCTCGCTGTCGCCGTCGGCCAGCAGCACCAGCTCGTCGACGTGGTGGGGCACCACCATCGCGTCAGGCTCTTCGCCCGCCGTTTGAGGTCTTGGCACCGGACCGGCCACCATCACCGGCCGCTCGCGGCCGTTCTTGTCAGGCTTGGTCAGGCTGGGATGCGCGAAGCGCGACTTCGGATCGGCCGGCCCGGCCATGTTGCCGAGATCGCCGGCCGCGAAATAGAACGTGTCGGCCCGGAACCGCTCATGCCGGCCAAGGGCCAACGTGTTCTCGATGCCTTCGGCCCCCAGCCAGCGCCGGGCCGAAGGATGGCCGCACAAGGGGATGACGCCGCCTTTTTTCGTGCCGCGCATCTTTTTGGTCGGCAGCACTTCGCCGGTATCCGGGTCGGCCAGCAGCGGCCGGAATTTCGGCCCACGCACGAGGTCGATCCAGGTGATGTGGCAGCCGATGATGTCGCCGCCGGCGTCGATGAACGGCGCGACCATCGCCGGGCCGGTATGCAGCGCCACGGCGTGGCCGCGCTCGTCCTTGCCGTGCCAGTAGGTCACCTCGGCCGAGACGCGCAGCCAGTCCGCATCCGGCACGCCGCAGCCGCGGAGCCGAAGGTATTCCCGGCCGCAAGGTAAGGACGACGCGACCAGAGAGGCTGCCGCGCCATAAATCCCCCGCGCCTTCTGGCGTTCCTTCTCGCGGAAATCTGACTGCTCCGCCTCGCGCTTCGCCGCCGCCTCGGCATTCCTTCGCTTCTGGTCTTCCAGTCGCTCAAGGCGCGCCGCGCGCTCATCATCACTCTCACCTTCTCCCCCTTCAGGAATCGGCCTGCCCAGCACGGCCGAGCAGGCGTCGAGAAGGCCTTCCCGGGTCTTGACGTCGAACCCCAGCACATGGGCGGCCATGCCGATGGCATCCCGGCCGCCAACACCCTCGCCCCGACAATTCCACGTGTTTTTCGTGTCGTTGAAGGAAAAGCGATCGTCACCGCCGCAGGCCGGGCAAGGCTGCGGATGCTCATGACCGCGCTCCTTGAACGTCAGGTTGAGCAGCCCCGCAGCCTGCGCGATCGTCACGGCGCGGGCATCTTCGACAAAGAGCTTGATGGCATCGGAGATCATGCGGGCAATGATCCTTCCGATCTGGAGGCGGTGTCTTTTATTTCCGGCAGGCACTCGAGGATGTGCAGTCCCTTCGCGGTCAGGCCGCAAAAGGACCATCCAGCCTTATAGAAACAGAAGCCCCATACCGGATGCCCGCGAACCATGGTCGGCTCGACCTTTCGCGGATCGACGAAGGTGAACAGACGTTCGCCGCCGAACCTCGACCAAGCCAAAGCCATGGCCGAGCGCAGCATGACACTCGCGAGGCCGCCCGTTTCGCGCCGATAGATGGCGCACTCGACGCCGATCTGGCCATCGGCCCGATGCTTTTCGCGACGCCACGCACAAAGCGCGCCGCCATCACGCGATAGCAGCAACAACTTGAAGCCCGACCCAATGATTAGTTCGTTGACCCGCCCGCCCGCACGCGGGCGATAGCTGTAGTGACGGCGGAACAGGTCGCGTGCCGTCGGGTTGCCGTCGAGAACCTCGTTCCAGTCGTCACCAAGCAGGAAGGGTTGGACGTTCAAGGCATCACCTCGACCACATGGGTGAGGTGCCAACCGCCGTCGGCACGAGGCACGCACTCTTCGAGGATCCATGGCACCAGCGTGGACGACCAATCCTCAAGCGAGCACCAGCCGGAGCCGTTACCCAAGGCATTGACGTCGAAAACACCTATTTCGCCAGTGTCTCGCGTTGCTGCCCCTACCCAATGCGTATGCCGGTAGGCGGCGCGCGCCGGCACACCCGGCCTGGTCCATGGTCCCTCCCATTGAACCCGGCATAGCCCACGATCTGGCCACGTACCGGAGCGGCACACGGTCCAGCGCACCCCGATGCTGTCGAGCACCCGCCACATCAGCGTCGGGTTGGTGTAGTGCTTGGCCTCGAAGTCGCCCATGTGCGGGCGCACCCCATCCAGCGTCAGCCCGCAGATAGCGGCAACGGCCGCCGGGCCGCAGTTGCATCCCCATTCGTCATAGGCACGCTCGGCATCCTCGTCCGAGAAGAGAGGTGCACGGATCGTCATCATTCC
>ERZ778017.3521-NODE-3521-length-11001-cov-4.918418_pt1 | contig 11001 bp, 9 predicted proteins | sample MGYA00375747_ERZ778017 | MGnify/ENA primary metagenome ERZ778017 (study PRJEB29350, sample SAMN05509838) | bioreactor metagenome | biome: bioreactor; material: wastewater | place: South Africa: University of Cape Town | collected 2014-03-17 ... | reverse complement strand
TCAATAAACCATTAATTCAAATTTATATATAAAAACATACTATACAGTCCGAAATGTATTAGAATAGCTTCAAAGCATGCTTGCAATTTGGATAAAAGCATCATATAGGCTATTATAGCCGCAACATTTTAAGAATTACAATAATCTAAAAGAAACTCTACTTAAAAAAATTTATTTTAAAAGGAACCTAATGCTTTTGAAGATTTAAAACTTATGCAGAGAAAATACAATTTAACGCATCAATTAGTAATCTACCTTTTGCTTACCAGCTTATTCTTGCAAATGCAAAGTTGCGGCAATCCCCCTTTGCCTAATCCTATGGAGGGAAATCAAAATACTACAGTACAAAATATAAATAGGCAAAGGGGTAAGGAGCAAATCCTGGTAGGAATAACCAGTAGTAGTTCATCTTCTGCACCAAGTACTGAATATCAAGAGGTAGCTACAACTGTCCCTACCTATGAGCATCCATCTGATCAGAAAACTTTACAAGGAAATGGTTCGTCTAATAGCGGTAATAGTATGGGACTAAGGCGTAGAAGAAAAGATGAAAAAGGTAAAGAGAAAGTATTAGAAAGAGAAAAAAATTCTATAACTAGTAAAAATAAAAGTCATGATGGTAAAGCTACAGAAACAAGATTCAGCAAAATCATTGGCAAGTCAGCAAGTGAAGCAATTCAAAAAAGAAAGGAAAAAGGAAATAACATGTATTCCTTACATGAGGCTATTGAAAGTATGGATATAGAACGTATTCAAGCATTAATAGAGGCAGGCCCTAAAGTTAATTTTAAGGACATAAATGGGAATACAGCTTTGCACCTGGCTATCAAGCATGTTGACATATTTCTAAATAATTATTTACAACCTTTATCAGAAACATATACCACTCCTATCTTTAAAAGTGTTGATCGTACTAGCCTTATATATCGTTGTTTGGCAGTTATTAAGAAAAATTATATAGAAGCAATAGCTAAACGATTGATAGAACTAGGTGCTGATATAAATGCTAGAAACAAGCAAGGAGAAACACCCTTGCATATAGCTGTACAAGTACGCAGTGAAGAAGGAATAAAGCTACTAAATGAAGAAGGAGCAGATATTAAAATCAAGGATATACACGGCAACTCTCCGCTGCATTATGCTGCTATAGCTGGACAGTTAGAAATAGTTGAGCTGTTGATAAAGCAATGGGGCTATGATATAGTAACTAACAAGAACAACAATAACGAGACAGTATTACACTGGGCTGCTAAAGGAGGAAATCCAGAAGTAGTTGACCTTTTAATAAGGCAAGGTATTAATGCAGAAACTAAAGATAAGTCTGGTAATTCTTCGCTACATTATGCTGCTAAAGCAGGACAGCTAAAAGTAGTTAAATTACTGATAGAAGAGTGGGGCAGCAATATAAATGCTAAAAACAATAATAATGAGTCTGCATTACATCATGCTGCTAAAAAAGGCCACGTGACAGTAGTGCGATTTCTAATAAAAAAGGGAATTACTATAGACAGTCAGAATAAGCATGGTTATAATCCATTAAGTTTGGCTGTTGAAAATCACCATGCAGCAGTAATCAATTTCTTAAAAGAAAAGGGGGCAAATATAGATACTGTAGATGATGAAGGTCGTACACCCTTACATTGGGCTGCTTTACAAGGTCATACAACATTAATCAAGCAATTAAAAGAGCAAGGTGCAAATATAGAAGCCAGAGATCAAGATGGTTATACACCGCTACATCTTGCTAGTGGAAGAGCCCAGATGGAAGCAATAAAAATGTTACAAAAACGAGGGGCTGATATATTTGCAAGAGACCATATTGGGTTTACTGCTCAGCAATTAATGGAACAGCGTCCAACACTGTGGGATATTATGTATACTTATATAATGTTTGCAGGGTTGTTATACGAATTTTTAATTGCCTGTATGCTTTATCCTACTGCAGCACTTGTATTTTTCTCAGTAATAATTTCTATGCTAGCTACTAACTACCATATTTATAGAAGATATATAAGATTTTATATGAGTGCACGTAACATGAATATTTTGGACCGTATTGCTGGAAATCGACTTGTACGATGGGGTAATTCACTACCTGCTATGTTAGGTATATTAATGCTTCTTTATACATTAATAACACGTTATTTCGGTTAGATTAAAAAGCAATAAAGTTATTGATAAGAGCAATTATAATAATGTAAATCCAAGAGCAGATATTTTTCGAATTTTTGGATACATAAAACGAACTACATAGTCTAAAATGCTACCATCTCTGAAAGAATACATCTTAATGGCATATAAATCTTAAATATATATACACCATAGTATATGCTTAGCAAAGTGTGATCTTTATCTTTCCCTGGTATAGAAAGAGGGATAGACAGTATTAAATTTTTGTTAAAGAGTATCGACTGTCGACAACCATAAAATTTTTATAACTAACTTATTTAAAATGATCTTCTACATACCCAACCATTTCCTCTTCTAGTAAAAAAATAAATACTTAGTTTTGTTATAATTCACTACTTTACAAGAATTATCTACCTTCAATTCATGAACAAAGACTTAGAGAAAACAGTCCTAAAAGCACTTAGTAGTGTATATGACCCTGACCTTAAGCAAGATCTAGTTACACTAGGCATGATCCAATCTTTACAGGGAAATTCTCAACAAATAAATTTTACATTAGTCCTCACTACACCAGCTTGCCCTTTACGAGAATTTCTAAAAAAAGCATGTATAGAAGCCATCCATACGCATGTAAGTAGAGACCTAATAGTCAATATTAGTATTACTGCAAAGGTAACTGCTAACAAAGCTAACACAAGCATGTTGCCGCATATCAAGAATATTATTGCTGTTGCTTCTGGCAAAGGAGGAGTAGGTAAGTCAACCATAGCTTCTAACCTAGCTGTTAGCTTAGCTCAACAAGGTGCAACTGTAGGGTTATTAGATGCAGATATATTTGGTCCTTCTATTCCTACTTTATTTGGGTGTGAGGGTGAAAGGCCACTAGTAGAAGAACGTGAACATAAGAAGTATATTTTACCACTTATAAAACATGGAATCAAGTTAGTATCCATAGGATTTTTAACTCCTCAAGAGGGAGCTATAATTTGGCGTGGACCTATGGCTAGCTCTGCACTACGTCAGCTATTATTTGATACAGATTGGGAAAACTTAGATTATTTATTTGTTGACTTGCCTCCTGGCACCAGTGATATTCAGCTTACCTTAGTACAAGCTGTGCCGGTAACAGGCGTAGTTATTGTAACTACACCTCAAAAGGTAGCGCTAGCAGATGTTATAAAAAGCATTGCTATGTTTCAAAAATCAGCTATTGAAGTACCTATACTAGGTATTATAGAAAATATGGCATACTTTATTCCAGAAGATTTACATAAGCATCAACGCTATTATCCATTTGGACAAGGAGGAGGCAAACAATTAGCAGATAAATACAATGTACCTTTTTTAGGAGAGATACCACTGATAACAACCATTCGAGAAACGTGTGATCAAGGTATACCAGCTGCTACAAATTCTGATGAATTAATCAACTTATTTAATGGCTTAGCTAGCACATTGGCTCAACAAGTAAGCATAAGAAATTTATACCTACCTCCTACTCAACGTGTCATCAAGAAATAATAGCTCAGGTTCTAAGTTATTTCTAATAATAAACCATAATCCAACAAGCTAAAGATTTTATTCTAATAATATACTCGTTTTAATTGTAACTATGCAACAAAAAAACAACCTTCGCTTATTAAATACATATCTATCGGGTTTACTCTTTCTACTTTTCTCCTTGAGTGCATGTAAGTGTAATAAAAACCCACATAAACCAGGTAACCGTAACAGACGAACAACAGACATAGCTCCTATTCCAAAATTATCTTTTAGTAATATAAAAGACTATGATATATTTTATGATAAGATTTCTTTTAAACTGTTCAATAAAGCATCAGAAGTAAATACAAGTCTAATACAGATTGAACTTAATTCAGATAATGGCCTTAAGTTTAGACTAGGACAACAAGAAGATAATAAAATGGTTGTTGACTTAAATAAGTTAATTCCTAATCACAATGTATTAACCAAAGGACAATTATCAGATCCCATTTGGTTAGAAATAGCAGACACAAGGCCGTTAGACAGTTCCCAGGTTACGCTGACTTTACGAGATAAACAAAATAATAACATATTAGATACTAAAATTCTAGTTTGGAAAGCTAAGCCAACCTAGAATTAGAAAATGTAACTCAAGTACTAAGAGGTAATACGGACGCTAACAGGCAAATTAGCTTTAGATTAAAAAAAATAAAAAATAATAGAGGGCTTGGAATAGAGGATAATAAACTCACATTAGAATTAACCCAGCAAACAGGAAACAATACAGTAATTAAGTCAATGAATAACAGAGTTATACAAGTAAAAAAAGTAGCTGGTAAAAAAGTATATGAAATTAGCTTAAACAAACAAAATATTGACAATATCGTTAAAGACTTACTTATAGATCCACAAGGAGACAAAGAGGCAAGTTGGATTGTACGCCTACTTTATGATAAAAAGCCCCTTACAGAAAAAGACAAAACAGTGGAATGGAAAAGTAGTACTCTTTATTTTGAAGTTATACCTGCTGGTAAAACCACTTTCGATAATAATATTACGTTAAGACTTCATAATGATGATGATGTAGAAATAGCTGCTGGTCAATTACAGGTTGAATTTAAAAATAACAATGGCACAAGTATTTTTCAGCTAGGTAATGGTCAAGGAGCCAATTTTACCAAAAGCTTAAAAAGTATTTTAGTTATAGATAAGTTGGCCTCTAATATGCACCTAGATTTAGAGCTCTCCTTAATAAGTGCTTCTTATAAAATTGATGCTGATATTACAATTAACATTAAAGGCCAGGAAGGACATATACTGGCTAGCCAGCTACTGACTTGGGAAATTACGGATGAGAATAATAAAACCGCCCTACATATAGCCGCTAAAGAAGGAAATATCAATAAGGTTAAAAACATAATAGCCAGCTTTAAAGCAAAGGGTATTAGCTTAGCTATACAGGATAATGAAGGTAATACTCCATTACATATAGCTATAGATAACAATCATTCAGAAATAGCTCAACTATTAATTGATGAAGAAGGGGGTTTGAATATACAAGGCGGAGGAATCTTGGGACTTATGCACAGAACACCATTACACTTGGCTTTAGAAAGAGGAAATAATATAATAGCACGAGTACTGATAGCTAAAAGGGCAGGTTTGGAAAAACAAGATTACCACGGCAATTTACCATTCCATACAGCTATAAAATAAGAAAATGGTAGGATTATTGATACAAACAGGTGCAGATATTAATGCAAAGAACATTAAAGACGAAACACCATTATATATTGCTATTGAAAATAAAAAAACAGAAATAGCAAAAGTGTTAATAGATGCAGGTGCTAACTTAAATACACCAATTACTGAAAGAGGATGGACTGCAATTCATTTCACTACTTGGCATGGTAATAGAGAAGTATTAGAATTATTAATACAAGCAGATGTTGATTTAAACATACAAGACACAGATGGCAATTCTCCATTGCATTTAGCGATCATCCAAAAAAACAAAGACATATTCGCATTATTAATACAAGCAGGTGCTAATTTAGATATACAAAATAAAGATGGTGAAACACCCCTCTATTACGTTATTTCGCATTACGATTATTCTTCTAGCAAAAACAAGGAATATAATATAAAAGAAATAGTAAACTTATTAGTACAAGCAGGTGCAAACCCTAACATACCATCCAAAAATGGCTATACTCCTTTATCTAAGGCTAGACATAAGGATTATAAAGAAATCATCAAGCAATTGCAACAAGCAGGCGCTAGATAATATTTATTGATCCTTGCTTACAGTTCTTTGTAAATGTTTTTTGAGGAAAAGAATAGACCCTACTTTTATAATATAAGATAAGGTAGTTATCTTTCTTAGACTGAATAAGGGCTGGCACCAATGCAAGTAAATCTACAAAGAAACTATAGAATTATTAAAACAAGCAGAAGCTATAAATAACATCCATCTTTTCCTTTCCTTAGCACTTACCCACAACTTTTACTAAGATATATATAATAATTTAACAAGAAGTAATTCCAGTATATTAACTTTTGTAATATATATATAGCAAGTCAGATATATTGTCTTACATCACGGCTTTTGAGAATACTCTAGTAGCCCACCACATAACACCAAGAGTAACTGGGAGCATAAACAAAAAGGCATAACCCACACTTACATGCGTTAACTCCCCTAGCGTTAAATGTCGAGCAGCTTCAACCACATAATAAATTGGATTGAAATGAGCAATCGTTTTAAGCCACTTTGGGGCAAGACTCATAGGGAGCATCATGCCTGAAAGTAACGTCAGGGGCATATTTATACCATGGGTAATAGGAGCCAATTTATCCTCACTTTTTGTTATAAGCCCTACAGCATAGCTAAAAGAGGAAGTAGTAGCAACTAACAAACCTAAAAGAACAATAAGTAAGGCTAATCCTGCAATGCTTGTATGGAATCCAAAAGGCAAAGCAATAAGTATAAAAAACATAGCACTAGCTAATGTAACCACTACGTCTTGAAGCACCATTCCAGCTAAAATAGAAAAGCGGCTAATTGGAGTTACTCTGAATCTTTCGATAACGCCACTCCTAAGTTCATCTATGATTCCAAAACCAACAAAAAGCCCTCCCCCAAATGCAACCAAGGTAAGCATACCAGGTACAAAAACAGTTAAGATATTATCAGTAGGAAAAGCCTGGCTAAAAGACAAACTTTTTAAAAGTGGAGCAAACAGACCTAAATAAAGCAAAGGGGTAGTAAGGCTCATAAACATGAAAACTGGGTTCCTGCGCGTTTCCATTAATTTACGCATAAATAATAACCCTATATCTTTTAACATATTATGTATCATTATTTATATTTATATAATTGTTTCTTCACGTAGAGCATGTCCTGTCTTCTTTAAGAACACATCGTCAAGAGTTGGTACCGATAAACTAATACTTTCAAGTATAACTTTTTCTGAATCTAGCAAACGCAGGATTTGTACTAGCGCTGCATCTCCTTGTTCTACATAGAGACGTAAATAGTGCGTATCTTGTACAATTTCTTTAATAAAGGATTGATTTCTTAAAATCTGCAGGGTGCGCTCATACTGGTCTTGTTGCACACCGATATTAATAATATCACCTGAAATTTGCCTTTTTAAATCTCTAGGAGAACCAACCTCCACAATTTTACCTTGGTCCATAATAGCTAACCGATCAGCTAAAAAATCAATTTCATCTAGATAATGTGAGGTTATAAATATAGTTATGCCTTCCTTTTTCAATGCTTTAATCTGGTTCCATAAGTTAGCACGGTTCTGAGGGTCTAAGCCAGTGGTAGGCTCATCTAAAAAAAGTACTTTAGGCTTATGTATCATTCCAAGTGCCACATCCAACCTACGCTGTTGCCCTCCTGAGTAGGTAGTTACAAACCGATCTATACATTCGCCTAATGATAAAATATCAATTAAATGGTTAGCTGCTTGTATGGTTTCTGCCTGGCTCATACCATATAATCTACCTTGTAGCATTAAATTTTCGCGTCCAGTAGCATTTCGATCAGCGCCCCCCTGCTGGCTTACAAAGCCAATTCGCTTCCTAACCTCTTGTGGTTTTGCTTTAACATCATAACCTGCTACAAAAGCTTCTCCACTATCAATAGAAAGGAGTGTTGTAAGCATTCTTAAAGTAGTGGTTTTCCCAGCACCATTAGGGCCTAAAAAGCCAAAAATTTCGCCTTCAAACACCTCTAAATCAACGCCACAAACTACTTCTTTGATTCCGTTTTTAATAGGGAATCTTTTCACAAGATTTTTGGTAATGATTATACTACCCATTAGCTTTTAATTTTATATATATTGTATTTCTTTAAGCAGGTCCATAATTATATACTTAGCAAATGTAATTTCAAAATACACCAGCTATAAATTGAAGAACTCACAACCTTATATGCTTAGCAAAGCACTAATCTACCACATAAATCGTATATAATTTTCAAATTAAGCAAAAATCAAAGTAAGAAAGGATACTTACGGCTATACAATAAAAGACAATCATATTTTATATCACTTATAAATGAGATGATATAAAGCTCATATGGATGAATAAGTTGTAGAAAACATTAAAAAACTTATTCATATAGCATATTTCAGTAAAAAGACAAAAGGCATTATAGTAGATAAATATATGATCAGCTAGCACAAAGCCTATATAATCAAGCTCTTTTATAAATCCTGCAATGCAAAAGGAAAACAACTTTATATAAAATTAAACAATTCAGCCATCTTTAAAATTTAAAAAATTTGCTTATAACCTAAGAAATTACTTAACTTCCTAGGCTCAGCAAGTTTAACTAGGTAGAAGAAAATTATATAATCATATCTTAATACCCCTATTATGTCACAAAAAATAACTAGCTATTTAGCATTAGAAAAAAAGTTAAGTACAATTACACATTTGAAGCATATGGCTTCACTGGCTCATTGGGATGCAGAGATTAATTTACCTAAAGGCTCTACAGCTAACCGCCACCAAGAACTAGCCACGCTAGCAAAAGTTATCCACCAAATGTCGATTTCTAAAGAATTAGGTAGTTTAATTGAATCAGCAACTCAGGAAATGAGCGGATTAAATGAATGGCAAAAATCTAATTTAGCTATTATTAAAAGAACTTATGAACACGCACAATGCATTAGCCCTGACCTACAACATTCATATAGTATGGCTATTAGTGAATGTGAATATATTTGGCGAGATGCACGTAAAAACGATAACTTTAATCAATTAGTTCCATACTTAGACCGAGTTTTTGATCTTACCCGTACTATAGCGGATTGTAAGGCTAAGTACTTTCACAAGGATCCTTATGACATGCTTATGGATACTTATGAACCAGATAGCAGTGCGAAAGAAATTCAAGCAGTATTCGATATACTTAAACGTGAATTACCTAAACTTATTGAGAAGGTTACAACCAAACAACAGAATGAAAAGGTTATCCTACTTTCCGATAAAATCGATATAAATACACAAAAAGCTATCGGCATACGTATTATGGAGAAAATAGGATTTGATATGGATAAGGGTCGTTTAGATGTCTCTGCACATCCTTTTTGTAGTGGCTCAAATGATGATGTAAGGCTTACCACCAGGTATGATGAAGACAATTTTATAACAGGTCTATTTGGTATTATACACGAAACAGGACATGGGTTATACCAACAGAACCTTCCAGAAAACTATCGAAACCAGCCTGTAGGCCATGATAAAGGCATGGCTTTTCATGAGAGTCAATCTTTAATTATGGAATGCCAAGCAGGTACATCTTTAGAATTTATACAGTACTTAGCCAAACTGCTACGAGATGATTTTGGATTGCAAAGCCCTGCCTATTCCGCAGAAAATTTATATAAGCTAGTAACCAAAGTACAGCCTAGCTTTATTCGTGTAGATGCCGATGAAGTTACCTATCCTTTACATGTTATATTACGCTTTGAAATTGAGCAGGCAATCATTAAAGGGGAAATACAAGCGGCTGATCTTCCACATATATGGAATACCAAGATGAAGGAATACTTAGGTATTGTTCCTGCTAACAATAGAGAAGGTTGTATGCAAGATGTACACTGGCCAGCTGGCTTATTAGGTTATTTTCCTTGCTATACTAATGGGGCAATTATTGCTAGTATGCTGATGAAGGTCGCACAAGAAAAGTACCCCGCTATTAAAAGTCAATTAAGCGAAGGTAATTTTCAGGATTTAAATACATATCTCAATCAGCATTTAAGAAACTTAGGATCTGTAAAGGATTCGGCCGAATTGCTTAAACTTGCAACGGGTTTTGAAAAAATTAGTCCTAATATTTTTATAGATTATCTAACCAATAAATATTTGTTAATATAATATAAGGGAATAGTAAAGCTCTGAAATAAATCAAAAAAACTTGCTGTAGTCCATAAGTTCATCATTCGCTTTAAACCGAGATAACTATGAAACACATTCACTAAACAAGCAATTTATATAATGGTCTAAACCGATCTTTCTAGGTATATATGCTGTTTACAAACTATTGTATCTTTATAGCTTTTGTTCTTCAATTCTTAAATAAAAGTCAATATGTCCAAGTCACTATGTCCAAGCAAAGAAAGTATACCATAGCCAATCAATTTACAACTTGTATTTTAATTATTAGCTTATGATTACAAAACTGCGCTAGCTTCTCTAATATATCACTTCCCCTAGAACAAACAAATATTATAGTTATTGCCGCTAAGGAATTAACAGACAAGCAATTGTTTTCCAAGGAAGGACATGTAGTTACTATATACCAAAAAGAAACAGGTCAGCTACATGCGATGGTAAAGGAAAATATACCTACAGGCTTTAGTAAAACGTATAGGTTACCTGTATACTTAGATAGAGAGATAGGGTTGAACCTAGCAACCTTGTCTATTGGAATTATAGGCTGGCAAAAGCAACACATTCACGTTACTAGGGACCACGTACATATAGGCCAGATAGGTTTATTGGGAGGAGGTAAGGACCGCAAGAAAAAAATAAAGGGACAAAAGGCAAGGAAAAAGAAGAAGCAGAGAAAATAGAAGAAAAAGAAGGCAACCAAGGCGTACAAGCTTCATTCGATTTAGCTACAGCTATAAGATTAGGACAGACTAAAGGCATTAAAGCAGAATTAACCCACAAATCAGAAGAAATAGTAGAAGGCATTGCTTTTTCAACCTATAAGATGGCCCGCTTATATGAGCGAGGTAAGGGGGTAGAATTAGATTTGAGCCTAGCATTAGCTCTTTATACTAAAGCCAGTAACTTAGGACATATAAAAGCGGCCTACCATGTGGGTCGGCTTTATTTGACTGGCCAAACGTCAAAAAA
>ERZ778017.3520-NODE-3520-length-11006-cov-5.456123_pt1 | contig 11006 bp, 7 predicted proteins | sample MGYA00375747_ERZ778017 | MGnify/ENA primary metagenome ERZ778017 (study PRJEB29350, sample SAMN05509838) | bioreactor metagenome | biome: bioreactor; material: wastewater | place: South Africa: University of Cape Town | collected 2014-03-17 ... | reverse complement strand
GAAGCAGCTAAAAAAGCAGAAGAGGAAGCAGCAGAAACAGCTAAAAAAGCAGAAGCATCTGACCAAGCCGCTTTATTGCAAGAGGCTAAAACAAAGTTGGGAGCTGCAAAAGAAAGCCTGGAGAAAGTAGATTTAAGTAAATTGGATTGGAATACTATAGAGGCATTTAAAACAGTTCTTGAGCCAGAAGAAGAAGTAGCAGACCATATAAAGTGGGTAGAAAGTAAAATAGACGCAAACTTAATACGGAGAGAAGATGTTGAAGAAGCTTTAACATTTCTTCTAACTAAAATCAGCGCTATTGCTGATATATATACTCAAAACGTAAGCAATAAACTAGAAGAAGCTAAAGATAAAAAGAAAGCGATGCACGAATCTATGCAAGACAGTACTAAATCTATAGAAATTCGTCTACAAAATAGTAGGCCTATAGCAGAAGAAGCACTAAAGGCATTCCAATTAGTACAAGAAGCAGTGGAATTGTTAGGAGACATTTCGAAAGATGAACTTAAAAAGATGAACGCCGAAGCAGAAGATTTAAAAGAAAAAGTTCGTAACGAGTATAATAGTGAAGTAGAGAGGCATGAGGGCGCTAAGGTTGGTACAATTTAATTTGTTATAAAATTAATGTATGTGATTAAAAAGGGGCTGATTAAAGCCCCTTTTTATTTTAAACATCCCACTAATAAATTACTACTTTAAATTTATCAGCGCTTCCTTCTAGCATTTATCCATATGTTTACATCATAATAATATAATAAGTTGCTAAGTAGTAGATTAATTTGATATTATGCTTAATTGATTGGATCCCCCCACGAAAATTTAAAGTTTTGCCAATAAATTAAATGGTTAATATGTGTCTAAAAGCAAATGTTCTTCTATAAGTAAGTTGAATTACTGAGTACAACTCGTTTTTTAATTTTAAAGCCATGTACAAATGTTGTATGGTTAGTTTAACAAAGTCCTTTTACTTTAGGCATTGAATTCCTTACATAAGCTTCTATTTGTTATTGTTTAGTTTATATTCGCTGTTCATGTTACTTGGGTAGCCATACTTAAGTCTGCCATTGCTAATTAAAGGTGAAGCAAGCAACAAAGTATATATCAATTGTTATTGCAGGTAGTAAGGTGCTATTTCAAGAGTATAACTGTAATACATATTGTGGTGGTGAAGTGTAAAAAAATCTTCGTGGACAAAGGAAAGTAATCGAGTTAATTTACATTTTTATATAAACTAAACTGGTCTCATTGAAACTGTTATTATTTAAGCCGAGTAAGAGATTAGCTTATAGAAACAAGAGCAAAATAATATATAATATATGTCCTGTTAGTAATCAGGCCAATAGTATATAAAAAAGCAAAAGAAATATTTTAATATTTAGTCAGTATTGTTAATCTGAAATAGCTTTTTCATTAATTTTAAAAAGTCTATATTACAGATTATCTATACCAATTTTAACAATTTTTAACAATGCCATTTAGTCTACAGGGTAAGGAATAGAAATAAACTTGTGAAATCCTTGTGTAGCATCTATCACCAATAAGCAACAAAATTCATCCGGGTCTTTATACACATTTTTGAAATCAACTTCTTTATCAGGGGCTATCAATTGAGCTTGTATTAAAGCTTCTAAATAAGAGGCGTAATAGTACCATTCATTCTGCATTTCACCTTTGTCTATTAATAAGGGCCCTAGATGCACTGGTGTAGTTGATACAATAAATATAGGATAAGCGTAGTTGCCTCTTTGCCTGATAATATAAGCAACCTCCTGCAGTCGATCAGCTACTCGAACAAAGTCACTAGAAATAGTTCCCAAGTATTTGCCATCCAATTGGTCAGTGTCATGTAGGTTACTCATAAATGTTTTTAGTTCTTTATCTAAGTTATTCAAAAATAGGGAATACTGTTTGAAAAATATTGAATTAGGTATAGCTGGTAAGTTTATTTTTTAATAACGTAATATATGAGAGGGTATAGTTATTTGTATATTTATTTATAAAAGTAAATTAATGAGCTTATTTTAAACTGTATTATAAATACTAGTCAATTTATATAAGGAGGTATTTATCAGTATTGAAATTTTGTATTAAGACCATTTTTAATGAAGTATCTAGTACAAGCTTTAAAATATTAATTGAAGAGGGGATAAAAATTTGTACAATTTTTCCTTTATTTTATAAATTTGTACAAATATATTGTTGTTATGGTAATAGATAGAAGCATAAAACCTACTTTAGATAAAATAGTAGCACAATTTCCTGTTATTGCACTTTTAGGACCCAGGCAATCTGGTAAAACTACCCTTGCACAATTAGCTTTTGCTAACCATACGTATATTTCTTTAGAGGATTTGGATGTAAGGGCACAAGCTTTAGAAGATCCTAGAGAGTTTTTAGAGTTTCATAAAAACTCTTATGGGTTAATTTTAGATGAAATTCAAAATGTCCCTACACTTTTATCATATATACAGACACAAGTAGACCAAGAAAGAAAGCCTGGCTATTTTGTATTAACAGGTTCTCAAAATTTTTTGGTCAATCAATCAATTAGTCAAACTCTAGCAGGCAGGGTGGCTATTTTTACTTTATTGCCTTTATCCATATCAGAGCTAAGAAAAGGAAATTTATTGCCACACAACATAGAAGAGCTTGTATATAAAGGTTGTTATCCCGGCTTATATGCTTATCATTTAGATCTGCCTATTTGGTATTCAAGTTATACACTAACGTATCTTGAACGTGATGTAAGGCAGGTTGCAACTGTCAAAGATCTAACTACCTTTCAACTATTTATAAAACTATGTGCCGGTAGAGTAGGACAGTTATTAAATGTATCAACTTTGGCCAGTGACTGTGGAATTAACCTTAAAACTGCACAAGGATGGTTGTCTTTGCTACAAGCAAGCTACATCATCTTTTTATTGCAACCTCATTATAAAAATTTCAATAAACGTTTAGTAAAAACTCCAAAGCTCTACTTTTATGATACAGGGCTTGCTTGTTCGCTGTTAGGAATAACATCAGTAGATCAATTAAAGACTCATTATATGAGAGGAAGCTTGGTTGAATCTCTCATTATATCTAATTTTTTTAAAGAATATTACAATAAAGCGCAAATCCCTCATTTATATTTTTGGAGAGATAATCATGGCCACGAAATTGATTGTTTGGTAGAGCAGGGCGGAAAACTAATTCCTATCGAAATAAAATCTGGAAGGACTATTGCAACAGATTATTTTTCAGAATTAGCCTACTGGTCAAAACTTGCCGATACCGACCCAGTTAACAATTATCTTGTTTATGCAGGCATAGAGGGGCAGAAACGTAAAAATGGTCAAGTAATCTCTTGGAAAGACTCAGATGCTATCATTCTGCAGGATTCCATGTTTAAACCTTCTTAACAAGCACAGCTACATTTTCTACATGGCTGGTATGTGGAAACATGTCGATCGGTTGTGCATGGGTAAGCTCATATCTGTCTTGCAAATCGTGAATATCTCTTGCTTGGGTAGCAGGATTACAGCTTACATAAATAATTTTCTCTGGTGCTACCCGTAATAGCTGTTGTACAACGTCTGGATGCATGCCTGCCCTAGGTGGGTCAGTTACAATGATATCAGGTATTCCGCATTCCTTCAGTAATTCTTCATTGAATATATCTTTCATATCACCCAACCAAAAGCTTACATTATTAAGCTGATTAAGCTGTGCATTAATTTGTGCGTCCTTAATAGCACCTTCAATCATTTCAATGCCTACGACCTGGCGTGCTTGGCGTGCTAAAAAATGGGCAATAGTACCAACGCCTGTATATAGATCATAGACTAACTCATGCCCTTGTAAGTTAGCTAATTTTGCTACCGTTTGGTAAAGTGCCTTGGCTTGTGTAGAATTGGTTTGAAAAAAGGATTTAGGTCCTACTTGCCATTGGAGCCCATCAATAACCTCTGTAATAAACGGTTTTCCCGCATAGCAATGTACATCTAGATCATAAAAAGTTTCATTGTATTTGGTGTTAACTACATATTGTAAAGATGTAAGAGTAGGAAACTTTTTTTGTATGAAATCCATCATATGCATAATGTTCGCTTCTTGAGACTCTCCAAACTGGACAATAACCATTACTTCATCTGTAGAAGTGGTACGAACAATCAGGTTTCTAAGCAATCCTTGGTGGCTTCTAAAATCGTAAAAGCTGTAACCATGCTCCTTTGCAAACTTATCTATGGCTAGTCTAATCGCATTGGAAGGTTCTGCCTGCAAATGGCAATGTTGAATAGCTACTACTTTGTCGAAATAGCCAGGCTTATGGAATCCTAGAGCATACCTGTCTAATGGCTGGTCGCTTTGTATTTCTTCTTGGGTTAGCCAGCGCTTATTAGAAAAGGTATATTCTAGTTTATTTCTATAATATTGAATAGGATCAGCAGCCAATATCTTTGCTACTGGAGGATTAACTATACGCCCTAGCCTAATTAATTTGTCTCTTACAAGCTGTTCTTTGGCAGCAAGCTGAGCTGGGTAGTCAATATGTTGCCACTGGCAGCCTCCACATACGCCAAAATGCATACAAAAAGGTTGTACACGGCTAGGCCCAGGCTTGTGTAGCTGTACAGGAATGGCTTCCGCATAGCCGCGCTTCTTCTTCATGATTTGTATGTCCATAACATCACCAGGTGCTGCTTGCTCCACAAAAATAACTTGGTTGTCTACACGTGTTACGCATCTGTTCCCTTCTGCTAAATCACCGATAATTACATCTTTTATAATCTGTTGTTTGTATTTTGGGGCCATGATAGTGAGCCTAGTTTAAATGCTTATATATATTGCTGCTTGTTTTTAATAATACAAAGCTAAGTTAACTTACATAACTATGAAAAAATTAGCTTCTTTTAAACAATGGATAGTTCTTCATGTAGCAGCTTATGTGCTATTTATAGGTATTGTATTTAGTTTTTTCTCACCTATTTTCTTTCAACACAAGAAGCTATTTCAAGGAGATATTCCTCACCATGAGGGCATTGCTAAGCAGCTTATAGACTATAGAAAACAAACAGGACAAGAACCTTTATGGACTAATGCTGTTTTTAGCGGTATGCCTGCTTATCTCATCGATGTCCATTACCAAGAGCCTTTTACTACTAGTATTAAAAAGCTGATAAGTGGTTTTATGCCCAGTAATGTAGGGTATATCTTTGCAGCTCTTTTAGCTTGCTATCTGTTATTATTGTCCTTGGGTATTAATCCTTATGTGGCCATGGCTGGTGGGGTAGGGTATGGGCTTAGTACTTTTACACTTATCAGCATAGCAGTGGGGCATGATGGGAAGGTGGCTGCCATGGCTTATATGCCTTTGGTACTAGCAGGTGTGCATTTGGCTTATCATAAAAATCGTTGGTGGGGTGGTTTGTTGACCATGCTAGGCCTTTCTTTGCAAATCTCTGCTACTCATCCTCAAATTACCTATTATTTGGGAGTTGTGTTGGTAATATATGGGCTCAATCAGTTGATAGTGGACATACGGCATAAGCAACTTCGCCCTTTTATGCATACTAGTGGTGTTTTACTTTTGGCTGCAGCAATGGCAGTGGCTGCTAACTTCGGCAGACTATGGAATATCTATGAGTATGGAAAGTATTCTATTCGCGGTGGGTCTGAATTGGCTTCCTCTAATAACCAGCCTTCAACTGGCGTAGACAAAGAATATGCATTTATGTGGAGTTTAGGGAAACTGGAAACCATGACCTTGTTGATTCCTAATTTTTACGGTGGTAGTAGCCATGAGCAGCTTGGCAAAAATTCAGAAGTGGCTCAGGTTTTGCAAAGACAAAGCTTTAGCAGGCAACAGATACAATCCTTTTTGCAGTATGTACCGACATATCGTGGAGAGCAGCCTTTTACAGAAGGCCCTATGTATCTAGGAGCTATCATTTGCTTCTTATGCTTAGTTGGCCTGTGGGTAGTCAATAAACAGCAACGTCATTGGCTGCTTGCTAGTATAGTGTTCTCTATTCTGTTGGCATGGGGTAAGAACTATGCTGCTTTTAATGATATAATGTACTACTATCTGCCTGGTTACAACAAATTTAGGGCTGTTACTACTTCTATTGTTATTGCTCAGCTAGCTACGGTTATGCTAGCCTGCTTGGCATTGCAATATCTTATCAAGCAGGGAATAACGCCCCATGCACAAAAAGGGTTGTGTTATTCCTGGTGTATCTTAGGAACCGTTTTGTTAATAAGCATTTTTCTAGCTAGTTATATAGATTACACAGCTCCGCAAGATAGCTCTTTGCCAGGGTGGCTAGCGCAAGCATTACAAGTAGACAGAAAGCATATGTTACAATATGATGCTGTACGCTCATTAGCTTTTATACTAGCTGTTAGTCTGCTCATAGGCGCCTATTGGAAAAAAAGAATAAGCGCTAAACAACTTACTATAAGCCTGGTAGTGTTAATAGTACTTGATTTCTATGGTGTTGGTAAACGATATGTACGAGTGTCTAGTTATCGAACGCAAGCAGAAATAGAAGCACAAGAGTTTACGCCAGCTCGACAACACATTTTGCAAGATACTACACTCGGTTACCGTGTATTCAATGTAAGCCGGCCGTTTACCGATGGTAGAACTTCATACTATCATCAGTCTGTCGGCGGCTACCATGGTGCTAAGCTACGCCGCTACCAAGGTCTTATTGAATATGGGCTGTCAAAAGAGTGTTATCAAGTATCTAGTTATTTACAAGGACAGTTAGAAGATTGGGTAAACCTGCCACTTCTCAATATGCTTAATACTCGCTATTTTGTTTATTCTTCTGATGGAGTTATCACTAATCCATATGCATTTGGTAATGCTTGGTTTGTGCAAGAAATATATCCTGTAGATAGCCCATTGGCAGAAATAGAAGCACTTCAGCAAGCAGATCTACAGCAAGTAGCTGTAATAGATACAACACAATTTAGTTATCCAGTCACTTCAACTGTACTAGGAGGTGGACAAATTGATCTGCTCGTTTATCAACCTAACTATTTACAATATGAAGCCAATGCATTAGCAGATGGATTGGTAGTATTTTCAGAAATTTATTATGAAAAAGGTTGGCAAGCTTGGATAGATGATAATCCTGTTAAACCCATACGAGCTAATTATGTTTTACGCGCGTTGCCTATACCTGCTGGAAAGCATATAGTCACTTTTCAATTCAAACCTTATTCTTATATAGTAGGTAATCGATTTATGTTGATATTTAATATCATCTTGCTGGCCTTATTAATACTAATAGGAGGTTGTAAGATACTGCAATTTAGTAAGAGTAAGCGTTCGGATAATATTTAAGTATAATGTCTGTATGGTGTATTAAATGTATAAATATCTCGTAGTTGGCCAGCAAAAACATTTGCATGACTTTATAATAAAAGTAAACGTTGTTAAAAGTATCAATATACAGCAATAGAAATTGTTACTTATAGTTAACTCAAGAGGTAATTTGGGATAAATAATCTAACAATTTGGCAAAGTTATAGCCTAAGTTAAAACTAAAAATACCATCAACAACTTTCTCTGCTTGTATTATATCTATCAATCCTCCATAAAAACTATATCCTAGACCTAATCCAAACCCAAACTCATAATTAAATCCACCCACTATTCCCAATTAAAATCGTTGTACTTGGACTTTTCTACTTGCTTCTGTTAGGGTTAAATACACACTCTTGTGGTTCCAAACCCCAATGTCTTGCATAAACTCTGTTCTCTGTGTTATATCAAGCTTGCCATCAATTACATAACCTAATTGAATCCCTCCAAAAAAACAATATCCATCCCACTTAGGAATTGGGTAAAATCTTATAGTAATGGGCATATCGATAGATTTTGTATCGACTCTTGTAGAAAGTTTCTTATGGCCACTTAATATTACTGATTCAGCTCTACAACGTTTTTCATTATATATCATTCCAACCCTAATACCTAATTCTCTATAGAATCTATATTCACCAAAAATTTCATGTTCTTTTCCAAAATTCGAATAGCCTGCAAAACCCGCTTTGTAATCAAAGCCAAATTTTATATTTTCTAATTTATTGGCTGGTACTATGCTAGTATATTTTGTAAGCGTTTGTACTTTTCCATATGTTACATTGGTAAAGATTAGGGATAGAAGCATTAAGAGTAAACGCCTTGTTAATTGCATGAGTCTGAGCTTATATTTGTTATGATCGAATTTTTATAAGGTACGGCAATAGATATTAGCCTATTAAGTTATCACTTTATTATGAACTTACTTGGATACAAATAAAGTCAAAAAATTTTGTTCTACGAGAAGTTAAAATTATTGACCTTATTAATCTATAATGTGTCATAAATTCCTAAGCTAAATACTGTATTGGAATGATATGGGTGCACTGCTGTAGTTACAGTATTAATCTTATTAAGAATTTTACTCCTTTAATTGGCCTGAGGTAGTTTTACTTTTACTTTTCGCTTTATTTCCTCGAAAGATGCCTTAAACTGATGTTCAGTATGGAGCATATCATTAACAGCTTGTATGGCATGAATAACGGTACTATGATCTCTACCACCACAATATTGCCCAATTGATTTTAAAGAATGGTTGGTATACTGTTTTGCTAGGTACATGGCTACCTGCCTAGCAATCACAATTTCTTTTTTGCGAGTTTTACTTTTAATACTTTCTAAAGAAACGTTAAAGTGCTCCGTAACTATTTTGTGCAGATATTCTATGCTCATCTCAGTATCAATATCATGTACAATATTTTTTAACACCTGCTTGGCAAGCCCTAGGTCAACGTCCCTTTTGTTAAGAGAGGCGTGTGCAATTAAAGAAATAATTACTCCTTCTAGTTCACGAATATTAGTGTCTACGCTTTGGGCGATATATTCTACTAGATCTTCCCCTATATCTATACCATCTGCTTGTATTTTATTTTTGATAATAGCTATGCGTGTTTCAAAATCTGGCTGCTGCAAATCAGCTGTTAATCCCCATTTAAATCGAGAGAGCAATCTTTCCTGCAAACCTTTCAAATCTCGTGGTGGGCAATCGCTGGTCATCACAATTTGTTTGCCAGACTGGTGTAGGTGGTTAAAAATGTGAAAAAATATTTCTTGTGTTTTTTCCTTACCTACTAAAAACTGTACATCATCTAAAATAAGTACATCAGCTTGTAAATAAAAGTGTGTAAAATCTTGTACACTATTATTGCGTAGACTTTCTATAAATTGTGTAGTAAATTGTTCAGAAGAAACGTAGAGTACAAATTTATTGGTAAAATGTGCTTTTACTTCGTTACCTAACGCTTGTACAATGTGCGTTTTTCCTAATCCTACTTTACCATATAACATCAGTGGATTAAAAGCATTGTTGCCAGGTTTTTTAGCTACAGCTTGTGCAGCAGACCTTGCTAATTGGTTACAGTCGCCTTCTATAAAGTTTTCAAAGGTATAGTTAGGATTTAAATAAGAAGCTTGATGAAGATCTTTAAAATTTTTAAGAGTAAACGGATTATGTGGTGAATCAGTTAAAGAAGGTTGGTTATTATTCCCTTGGACATAATTTCGTTGGGTAGGTAAATTAATCGTAACAGGTGCCCTCTGGTTATTTCCTTGGTCAACAATAATAGAGTATTCTAGTCGACCTTCTGGTCCTATTTCCTGGGTTATCACTTGACGTAGTAACCCTAAATAGTGTTCTTCTAACCACTCGTAAAAAAATTGACTGGGTACTTGTATGGTTAGTATATTATTCTCTAATTTTTTAGGAACAATGGGTGTAAACCAAGTTTTAAAGCTTTGTTCATTAACTTGGCCTTTTATAAATACTAGGCAGTTGTTCCAAATTAATTCACATTGACTAGGCATAACTTTTGAGTTGGACGTTATAGTGTGCAGCTAAGATTATTAAAAAAGCATCAATTTGTAATGTGCTTCTTTTTGTTCTGCTAGTTAAACTAAAAATTGGTAAATAACAACCCTGAGTCAGTTTACATAAATAATTTTTCGTTGCTTTCCTGCTCAATTACTAACCAAAATTTTAAACATATGGTTATGTATTTTTGGTTGTTTGCTGCTCCCGTAGCTTTGTTAACCGAGCCAATGTTTTACTTAACTTATTAAGTGCATATGTTATGTTTAGTATGATTGAATTGAACGAATATGTTCAAGGATTGTATATGCTTTGAAAACGGGCCTTGGTAGATGGCTTGAGTATAATGAAGAAGCTCAAAAAATCATTGTTATTCACATGTATATTTTTGTAAGCGAGTTATCAAATAGATGTGCTTTAACCAGCAATGTTATATATACATTTCTCAGCAACTGCCTTAACATATATCAACAACTAAAGAAGAGCATGCTAGTATCTTATATCTTCTTTAAAACCTTATAAAAACTATATACAACTATAAAATAAGAAAATATGAAAGGGCGATATTGCTTAGGTAAATAATAAAATGAGTACTCTTAACAATTGATTAGTTAAGGGAATGTGCAGCTAAAATTTCCAACAAACTGAGTACTTTTAAAGTTCAAAATAAAATATAAGCTATATATGGTTTGATACAATTCTTGATTTAACGAGAAGGAATAAAACACATTATTTAAAAAAGGAAGTAATCGATTGTGATATGAGCTGTAAGAACTTATATATGGCCCAATTTCTTTTACCTACGGCTTATCTTATATTTTATTTACTGATATACTAGTAATTCATTGCTCGAATTATTAGCTTATCATTCACTTAGTAACTGATTTTAGCTTGATAAACTTGTTTTTGATTTTTTTAAACGAAATAAAATCAAAGTTTATGCAAAAAGATTGGAGCCTATCAACCATTATACGAGCCAATAAGCACAGCTTGCAAGCTGAAAAAGATTTAGATGCTTTAATTGACTATGTGGGCGATGCTAAAATAGTGATGTTAGGAGAAGCTAGTCATGGAACTCATGAGTATTACACAGGCAGAACTGTAATAAGCAAGCGTTTG
>ERZ778017.3513-NODE-3513-length-11019-cov-5.761948_pt1 | contig 11019 bp, 12 predicted proteins | sample MGYA00375747_ERZ778017 | MGnify/ENA primary metagenome ERZ778017 (study PRJEB29350, sample SAMN05509838) | bioreactor metagenome | biome: bioreactor; material: wastewater | place: South Africa: University of Cape Town | collected 2014-03-17 ... | reverse complement strand
CTGAAGACCGCCCTCAACGCGCTCAACGCGCGAGAGCTGACCATCATCGAGGAACGCCGGCTGAGCGACGACGGCGCCACGCTGGAGGAGCTGGGCGAGAAGCTCGGGATTTCCAAGGAGCGCGTGCGCCAGATCGAGGTCCGCGCCATGGAGAAGCTGAAGGACGCGCTGCTCAGGCAGAACCCGGAATTCCTGGCCGCCTGAGGCCGGTCACTCCCAGCCCGGCGGGGCGAGCACGATGCCGGCGCCCGCATTCCTGATAGCGGCCGACAGCTCGGCGCCCGGGCTGCGGTCGGTGATCAGGGAAAGCCGCGGGTTCCAGCCGGACAACAGGATCAGCGCGCGCTTGTCGAACTTGCTGTGGTCGGCAAGGACCACGCCGCGCTCCGCATTCGCCAGCATGGCCATGTAGACCTCGCCCATGCTCGGCATCGCCTCGCTGACGCCGTCCGCGTTCAGCCCCGACGCGCCGATGATGGCGACCGGGGCGCGGAACTTCTCGACCGCACGCAAGGTTTCGGAGCCGGTGACCACATGCTCGTGCGGGTCGAGCACGCCCGGCAGCAGCATGACCTCGATTTTCGGGTTGACGGCAAGTTCCTGCGCGACCGGCAGCGCCGGCGTGATCACGATCATCCGATGTTGGATCTTGCACAGGGTACGTGCGAACTGCAACATCGTGGCGCCGCCGCCGAGCAGGAGCGCGTCGCCGTTGCCGTGAAGGTCGGTCGCACAGCGGGCGATCATGCGGCGTTCCCCGACCAGAAGCTTGAGGCGGTCGGTCAGGACCGGCTCGAACCGGTTGCCCGTCCTCACCGCGCCGCCATAGGTGCGGTTGATGCGGCCGGCCTGCGCCAAGGCGGTGAGATCGCGCCGGATCGTCTCGGTCGTGACCCCGAATTCCTGCGCGAGCTGGTTCACGCGCAGCGCCGCGTTGTCCTCCAGCGCGGAGAGAATATGGGCCTGGCGGCTATCCTTGCGAATCTTCACGGCAATTTCCCGTAGCCGGCGTCACGGCCCAGCATTTGCAGAAAGCGGCGCCCGAGACAAGACGAAGCAATATGCGAGTTGCAACATTTTTTGTTGCTAACCGCATATATCTGTGCAAGCTTTCGGTCAAACGGAGGCGCATCGGTGTTCAACTACGGATACTTCAGCTTCGATTCGAAGGCCGACCTGCTGGACAAGGCGTGCGAGTATTGGAACCCGGGCAAGACCAGGTTCTGGCAGGATGTCGGGATCGACCTCGTCATCGACCGGCGCGAGGGATACTTCCTCTACGACATGTCCGGCCGCCGCCTGATCGACCTGCACCTCAACGGCGGAACCTACAATTTCGGCCACCGCAATCCCGAACTGGTCGCGGTCCTGAAATCGGCGCTCGACTATTTCGACATGGGCAACCACTGGTTTCCGTCGGTCGCCCGCGCCGCCTTCGCCGAAAGGCTGGTGAAATCCGCCCCCGGCATGAAATACGCCATCTTCGGCTCGGGCGGAGCGGAGGCGGTGGAGATCGCCCTGAAAACCGCCCGCTACACGACCAAGCGCAAGAAGATCGTCTCCATCGTCAAGGGCTATCACGGCCATTCCGGCCTGTCTGTGGCGACCGGCGACGAGCGCTTCTCGAAGATATTCCTGGCCGATCGGCCCGAGGAGTTCCTGCACGTTCCCTTCAACGACATCGACGCGCTCGACAGGGCCTTGCACGGGCGCGACGTGGCCGCCTTCATCATCGAGACGATCCCGGCCACCTACGGCTTCCCGATGCCGGCCGACGGCTACCTTCAGGCCTGCCAGGACCTGTGCCGCCGCTACGGCACGCTCTACATCGCCGACGAGGTGCAGACCGGCCTGATGCGCACGGGCGCGATGTGGGGCTGGCAGTCCTACGGGCTCGAACCGGACATGTTCGTGACCGGCAAGGGCCTCGGCGGCGGCATCTATCCGATCTCGGCCTGCCTGGTGACCGAGAAATGCGGCGGCTGGCTGCATGAGGACGGCGCGGCCCACATCTCGACTTCCGGCGGCTCGGAACTGGGCTGCATCGTCGGCCATCAGGTGATGGACATCCTGGAGCGGCCCGAGGTCATCTCCAATGTCCGTTTCGTCGCCGAGTTCTTCCGCCGCAGCCTCGCCGAAATGATGGCGGCGCATTCCGACATCTTCGTCGGCGTCCGCCAAAGGGGCGTGATCCTCGGCCTGGAGTTCGATCATCCCGAAGGCGCGGTCGCGGTGTCGCGCGCGCTTTACGAGAATGGGGTGTGGGCGATCTTTTCCTCGCTCGACAAGAGGGTGTTGCAGTTCAAGCCTGGCGTGCTGCTCGACGCGGCCACCTGCCAGGAGATCATCGACCGGATGGAAGCGGCGATGCCGCGCGCGCGGGCGCTGTTGCGCGACACGCGCCGCGCCGCCTGATCGCGGGAGGGCCTGAGGGATGCCGACGCTCAATCACGATGACGCTCCGCGCCTCGTCATGCCGGATCGGGCCGAAGCCACGGCGCAGATGAAGATCGACCGCGGCAACTGGGCCGCCCGCGCCTACGCGAAATACGACCGCGCCACAGTGATGCGGATCGTGCGCGCCGTGGCCGAGGCCGCCTACCAGTCCGCGCAGCGCTACGCCGAATGGGCGGTGCGCGAGACCGGCATGGGCGTGGTCGAGCACAAGCGGCTGAAGAACGAGCTTGCCTCACATGCGCTGGTCGACTTCTACGAAGACATGGACCTGGTCAATCCGCGCGTGGATGCCGGGCGCAAGATGATCGAGTTCCCGCGCCCGGCGGGCATGATCCTCGCCCTGACGCCCGCGACCAACCCGGTCTCGAGCGTCTACTACAAGGCGATCCTCGCGCTGATGTCGCGCAACGCCGTCCTGTTCAGCCCGCACCCGCTGGCGCGCGAATGCTGCAACGACGCGGCCGCCATGCTCGCGGCCGCCGCCGAGGCGGCAGGCGCCCCCGCCGGCCTGATCCAGTGCGTCGAGACCCCTTCGGTGCCGCTCGTCCAGACGCTGATGGCGTCGCCCAAGATACAGGTGATCCTGGCGACCGGCGGCAATCCGATGGTGCGCGCGGCCTATTCCTCGGGCAACCCGGCGATCGGCGTCGGGCCGTCCAACGTCCCGGTCTATGTCGACCCCGACACAGACCAGAACGCCGCCGCCAGGCGCATCGTCGACAGCAAGTCCTTCGACAATTCGGTGCTGTGCACCAACGAAAGCGTCCTGCTTTCGCTGGACCGGGACCGCAGCCGGCTGGAGCGGGCGCTGCGCGCGAACGGCGCGCATATCTGCACCGGGGCCGAAGTCGCGAAACTACGCGAATACCTGTTCCCCGAGGGCCGCCTCAACACCGCGTCGGTGGGCAAGTCCGCGATCTGGGTCGCGGCGCAGGCCGGCTTTCGCGTCGCGCCGCCTGCGCGCATCCTTATCGCGCCGATCGAAACGATCGGCATCGACGAGCCACTGAGCAAGGAGAAGCTCGCGCCGGTACTGGCCTGGGCGACGGCTGGCAGCTTCGAGCGCGCGACCGCCATGGCGCAAATGCTGGTGCGGATGCACGGAGCGGGCCACTCGGCATCGTTCCACGGCGAGGACCCGCAAAAGGCGATGGACTACGCCGCCGCCCTTTCGGTCTACCGCGTGGTGGTGAACGCACCCTGCTCGCAGGGCGCCGCCGGTTTCGAGACGCATCTTGCCCCCTCTTTCACCATCGGCACCGGCTATTTCGGCCGCTCCTCGATTGGCGAGAACATCGGCCCGCAGCATCTGGTGCACTGGACGCGGCTTGCCTGGAATTCCGACGACGCGGTGGCGATGGGAGACGTCGGCAGCGTCCGCCTCGCCTTCGAGGGGCCGGGCAGCGCGCCGCGCGCGCCGGCGCCCCGGCCTGCGCTTGCCGCGGTTCCGCCGCCGGCCGCGAACGAAGCCGGCGGCATGGATCGCGAGGCGCTGCGCCAGATCATCCTTCAGGAACTCCGTGAACTGACCAGAGGCCAGTCGTGACCGATCTTCGCGCCTTCATCTTCATCGACCAGTTGCAGCCGCAGACGCTGGCCTACACCTCGACCTGGATGCGCGGTACGCTGCCGCGCGCCCGCATGGCGGCCCAGATCATCGAAATCGCGCCCGGCCTCGACGTCGAGGCGCTGACCGACACCGTGATCAAGAGCGCCGACGTCCGGGCCGGCCTGCTGGTGGTGGAACGCCAGTTCGGCACGCTTCAGTTCCATGCCTATTCCACGGCGGAAGTCCACGCCGGCGCCGATGCGGCGCTCTCGGCCATGGGCAAGAGCCGCGACGACGCGGAAAAGCCGAAAATCCTGGCCTCGAAGATCGTCACCCGCGTCGACCACCAGCACGCCTTCCTGATGAACCGCAACAAGCTCGGCTCGATGGTGCTCGGCGGCGACAGCGTCTACCTGCTCGAATGCCAGCCAGCGGCCTACGCCATCCTCGCCTGCAACGAGGCCGAGAAGGAAGCCGACATCAAGGTCATCGACATGCGCATGATCGGCGCCAACGGGCGGCTCTACCTGGCCGGGACCGAGGCGGACGTGCGCAACGCCCGCGACGCGGCCGAACGCGCCTTGCGCGAGGCGGGGGCGGCGCCATGAGCGAGCTGCGCGCCCTGATCCGCGAACTGCTCTCGGAAGAGATCGCGGCGCTGCGCGCGGAAATCGGCGCGCATCCGCAGGCCGAGGCCGTGCGCGTGGGCAGCGAGGCGGAACTGACCGATTTCGCGCTGGCGGTGGCGCGGCGCGCGCAGGAGCCGGGATTCATCGCGGCGCTGGAAGCCGGGCGAATCAGGTTCTCGCCGGAGGCGCCGGCTGCCGCCCCCGCACCGACGGCGAAAAGCGCTCCGCCGGAGCCTTCGCGTCCGGCGCCTGCGACCCAGACGGCAACCATCGTCGCCACGATGCCGCCCACGGTGCCGGAACTGCGCAAGAGCCTCGTCACCGAGCGCGACATCGCGGCCGTCGCGCAGGGCCAGACGCGGCTGCGCGTCCTAAAAACCGCCCGGCTCACGCCGCTTGCGGGCGACGAAGCACGCCGCCGCGCCATCAGGATCGAAAGGACACTCGCATGATTAGGGGACGCGTCAGCGGCAGGCTCTGGTCGACGCGCCATATCGGCACCTTGCCGACCGGCGCCTTGCTCGAGGTCGAGACCGAGACCGGAGCGAAGCTCATCGCCTTCGACCCGCTGGGTTGCGCCGACGGCGAGGCGGTGCTGATCGTCCAGGGCTCGACCGCCGCTACCTGGTTCGAGGACAAGCAGGCGCCGATCGACGCGCTGATCATCGGTTCTATCGACGAAGCAACCGCCGGCAAGCCGGCAGCGAAACGCAAGGAAGGGAGTTCCTGAAATGGCTAATCTTGCAATTGGAATGATCGAAACCAAGGGCTACGTGCCGGCCCTTTCCGCCGCCGACGCCATGGTCAAGGCGGCCAATGTCGAGATCGTCGCCCGCAACGAAGTCGGCGGCGGCCTGGTCTCGGTCGTGGTGCGCGGCGACGTCGGCGCGGTCAAGGCCGCCACCGAAGCCGGCGCCGAAGCCGCCGCCCAGGTGGGCGAAGTCACGGCAGTCCACGTCATTCCGCGCCCGCATGCCGACCTCGCCAAGCATTTCGAGGCGCTCAAGGGCTGAACGGGACCGATTCCACGGCCGGCCCATTCGACAGACAAGGCCCATTCGACAAACAGGACTGAGGCATGACAGAGCTTCGCGTCTATCTTCCCATCGAGGATCTTCAGCCACAGTTCGCGGCGTATCTTTCCTCGCCTACGCGGGCGAGGGGGTATCCGCCCTTCGCGGGCCAGCACTCGCTGATCATCGAGGTCGCGCCGGCGCTGGCGATCCACCGGATCACCGACCTCGCGCTGAAATCGGCGCCCGGGATGGAGCCGGGCATCCTGTTCACCGAGCGGCAGTTCGGCCTGCTCGAACTGCATTCCGACCGGCTGGAGGACCTGAAGGCGGCGGGCGAGGCGATCCTGAAGGGCATCGGCGCCAGGGCCGGGGAGCAGCTCAAGCCGCAGATCCTCTATCACGACATCATCGAGGATCTTTCCGACCAGCACGCCATCATCCTCAACCGCTCGCGCGACGCCTCGATCCTGGTGCCGGGGGTAGCGCTGCTGATCTACGAGATGGCGCCGGCGCTGTTTGCATGCGTCGCCGCCAACGAGGCCGAAAAGGCGGCCCCTAACTGCGTCATCAACGACGTGCAGATGATGGGAGCCACCGGACGGCTGTTCATTTCAGGAAGCCTTGAAGACATGCGGCTCGCTCGTGATACCATCACCGCCAGGCTGGGGGAGATTGAGGGCCGCTGACCTACGGATTTCCCGGTGCTCGCCGGGAAGCCGCACGACAAGACGAAAGGGGCGAACGAGAAGTCCGCGACAACACTACAGGGAGGAGAAGACATGATCACCAGACGACAGTTTTCACTTGGGGCCGCCAGCCTCGCCGGAGCCGCCGCCCTTGCGCGGCCGGGACTGAGCTTCGCGGCCCGCAACGACCAGCTCAATATCCTGTGCTGGGAAGGCTACAATTCGGACGACGTGCTGAACCCGTTCCGCGAGCGCCACCCCGGCGCCACCGTGCGCGCCGAAAGCGGCACCTCCGATCCCGAGATGATCAACCGCCTGCGCGCGGGCGGGCTTGCCCAGTGGGACCTGATCAATGTCAACCAGGCATGGGCGCGCGGGGTGCTCCACAAGGAGAACCTCATCAAGCCCCTGAACAAGGAGCGGTTCCTTCCCTATTTCGAGAAGATGGCGCCCGAGTTCGCCAACCCGCCCTACCCGATGGCCTTCAGCGAATCGGGCGAACTGATGGGCCTGCCGCAGCGCTACGGCTCCTTCTGCTTCGTCGTCAACACCGACAAGATCAGCCAGGAACTGGCCGAGGACCAGGGCTGGAACCTGTTCCTCGACGACGGGATAAAGGGGCGCTACGGCGTCCTTACCTGGGACAACTGGAACGTCATGCATCTGTGCATGACGGCCGGATTCGACCCCTTCAAGCCGGTCAGCGAGGAAAACGTCGCCAAGTACACCGAGGTCTCGCAGAAGATCATGGGCAACGCCAAGATGATGACCGACGACCTGGTCGCCATGAACACGGCGCTGATCAACGGCGAGATCGACTGCTACTTCACCGGCGGCGTGTTCAGCTGCTCCGGCGCGCGCCATGACGGCCAGTTGCAGGTCCGCGCCATCACGCCGAAAAGCGGTCCGGTCGACGGCAAGGGCGGCATCGTCTGGGTGGAGATCACCTCGGCGGTGAACAACCCCGACCTGTCGTCGCTCGCCGAGGACTTCCTCGAATTCGTCCAGGAGCCGGAGATCGCGGCCCTGGTCGCTTCGGGCGGCGGCACGCTCAATCCGATCACCCAGATGGGCAACCCGGAGGTGATGAAGCTGTTCGACGAGGACCAGTTGAGCGCCATGCAGGTCGATACGCTGTCGGAAGACCTGGCACGCTGCATCGAGTTCGACGAGGTGCCTTCCTACGACGACCTCCTGGCGATCTACATCAAGGCCCGCCGCGGCTGAGCGGCAGGCATGGACGCCCGGCGGGAACCGCGTTCCCGCCGGCAGCACCTCGATACGGGAACATTTGAGCATGGCGGGCGGGACTTTCCTGCGGATCGAGAACGTTACCAAACGCTTCGGGCGCTTCACCGCGCTCGACCGGATCGACCTCGATATCGCCGAGGGCGAGTTCCTCACCATCGTCGGCCCCTCGGGCAGCGGCAAGTCGACGCTGATCCGGCTGCTCGTCGGCATCGACGACGTCACCGAGGGGACCATCAGCCTGCGCGGCGAACGCATCGACCAAGTGCCCGCGAACAAGCGCCCGACCTGTATGGTTTTCCAGTCGCTCGCCCTGTTCCCGCACATGAGCGTCGGCAGGAACATCGAGTTCCCGCTCAAGCTGCGCAAGACGGCGCAAGGCGCGCGCAAGGCGCGCGCGCTCGAACTGCTGCGGCTGCTGCGGCTGCCCGAGAGCTACTACGGCAAGATGATCAGCCAGCTTTCCGGCGGCGAGCGCCAGCGCGTGGCGCTGGCCCGCGCGCTCGCCTTCGATCCGGAGATCATCGTTTTCGACGAGCCGCTCTCGGCGCTCGACTACCGGCTGCGCAAGACGCTGGAAAAGGAGCTGAAGGACCTGCACCGGCGCACCGGCAAGACCTTCGTCTACATCACCCACTCCCTCGAGGAGGCCATGGTGATGTCGGACCGCATCGCCATCATGCGCCAGGGCCGCTTCGAGCAGATCGCCACGGCCGAGGAGATCTATTCGCGCCCGCTGAGCCGCTTCGTCGCCAACTTCATGGGCGAGGTGAACCTTTTTTCCGTGGCCGCCGACGAAGCCGGCCGTGTCGCCTGGCACGGCGCGGAAGTCGAGGCCGCGCCGGGAGCGGTCCTGCCGGCGCCGGGCTGGCGGGGCGCGCTGATGGTCCGCCCCGAGCTGATCCGCTTCCTCGGCCCGCAGGAACGCGCCGATTTCAGCGTGAGGGGCACGCTGGTCGCGGAATACGCGCTCGGATCGCGCATCCAGTACTCGGTCGAGGTCGCCGGCGGCATGCAGGTGACCGTCGAACGGCCGTTCGAAACCCGTCACGAGGAATCCGTCGGGGCGTCCGTCGCGCTGGGCTGGGAAGCCGACGCGATCCATCCCATCGCGGACGAAAGCACGCAGGAGGCGGGGCGTGGAAAAGCTTGAGAACCGCCTCGGCTTCCTGACCGGGCTGCCGATCATCGTGCTTCTGCTCATCTCCTTCTTCATGCCGCTCCTGGTCGTGGCCGGCTTCTCGATGATGCCGCAGAAGGTGTTCGAGCTCAGCCACCTGCCCGACTTCTCCTCCTTCGCGGTGATCTGGCAGCAGGGCTACTACAAGTCGCTGCTGCGCTCGCTCGGCCTGGCGTTGCTGACGACGGCCATCCTGTTCGTCGTCTGCTGGCCGCTGGCCTACGGCATGGCCAAGGTGTTCGGCCGCTTCAGCCTGGTCATCACCGTGCTCGTGGTGCTGCTTCTGTTCGTGTCGGAAAACATCCGCCTGTTCGGCTGGTTCCTGTCGCTGATGAAGGGCGGCCTGCTCGAAGGCTATGTGCGGCACTGGTTCGGCGTGTCGTTCGAAAGCCCGCTGTACGACTGGCCGGTGATCGTCTTCGGCATGGCCTATGTCTATTTTCCCTTCATGCTGTTTCCGCTGGTGCAGGGGGTCGCGATGGTGCCCGACGACGCGCGCCTGGCGGCCATGGATCTCGGCGCAGGCCCGACGCGCATCATGTTCGAGATCGAGATGCCGCTTGCCGCGCCGGGAATCCTGGTCGGCTGCCTGCTGACCTTCGTGCTTTCGGCTGGAGCCGTGGCGGAGGCCAAGCTGCTCGGCGGGCGCTCGGTGGTGGTTTTGACCGACGACGTGGAAAGCGCCTTCACCTACGCGCAGAACTGGCCGCTCGGCTCGGCGCTGTCGGTGATGCTGATCGTCATTTCCGCGGTGATCGCGCTGGTGCCGCTGAGCCGCATCGATCTCGACGCCATGATGGGGCGGCGCAAATGACGGCCGTCTCCCGACCCGGCCGGATCGCGCTCTACGTCTACGGCCTGCTGATCCTCGTCGTGCTCTACCTGCCGCTCGTCGCGGTCGGCTTCGCCTCCGTCTCCAAGGCGCGCTACCTGAGCTTCCCGGTCAAGCGCTACACGAGCGAATGGCTGACCTCCTCGCTCACCAGCCCCAACGTGCACGTCCTCGTCGTCACCTCGCTCAAGGTCGCGGTGCTGGTGACGCTGATCTCGATCGTGATCGGGTTCTTCGCGGCGCTCGCCTTCGCCCGTTTCCAGTGGAAGTATCGCGGCTTCTACCAGAAGCTGATCCTTTTACCGATCTTCTTCCCGCAGACGGTGCTGGGGCTGGCGCTGCTGATCTGGTTCTCGGCGATCGGCATCACGCCAACCTGGAAGACGGCGGTGGTGGCGCATCTGGTGTGGATCACGCCGATCACCACCCTGATCATCGCCATCCGCGCCTACGGCTTCGATCCCTCGCTGGAGGAAGCAGCCCGCGACATGGGGGCCACGACCTTCGTCATCATGCGCGAGATAACGATCCCGCTTTTAATGCCGGGCATCGTTGCGGCGGGGTTGTTCGCCTTCCTGTTGTCCTGGGGCAACTTCCCGCTGTCGCTGTTCACCGCCGGCGTGGACGCGACCTTGCCGAAATGGCTCTATTCGCGGATGATCTCCGGCTTCACCCCGCAGATTCCCGCGATCGGCATGCTTGCCGTGGCAAGCTCGACCGTGCTGGTGCTGGCGGGCCTCGCCGTCATATGGTGGCTGCGCCGCCGCGCCTGAACAACGATAAAAGGAGGAACACCATGCTGAATTCGCTGAAAGGCCGGAGCGTCATCGTCACCGGCGGGTCCAAGGGGATCGGGCGCGGCATCGCCCGCGTCTTTTCGCGCGCCGGCGTGAAGCTCACCATCGTCGCGCGCAACCAGGCCGAAATCGACGACGCGGTGGCCGAGATGAACGCCGCCGGCGCGGTGGCGCGCGGCGCCGTCTGCGACGTGACCGACATGGACAGCGTGCGGCGCATGGTGGACGAGGCGGCCAAGGCGCAGGGCGGGCTGGACGTGCTGTGCTGCAATGCCGGCATCTTCCCGCAGGTGAAGATGATCGAGATGAGCGTGGCCGACTGGGACCATGTCATGGCGACCAACCTGCGCTCGACCTTCCTGTGTGTGAAGGCCGCGATCCCGCATTTCGAGAAGCGCGGCAAGGGCAGGGTCGTCGTCACCTCCTCCATCACCGGGCCGGTGACGGGCTATCCCGGCTGGGCCCATTACGGCGCCTCCAAGGCCGGCCAGCTCGGCTTCATCAAGACGGCGGCGATGGAGCTCGCCCGCTACAACACCACGATCAACGCCGTCATGCCCGGCAATATCGTCACGGAAGGGTTGCAGGGCCTTGGCGAGGACTACCTGAAGACCATGGCCGCCTC
>ERZ778017.3512-NODE-3512-length-11020-cov-5.057273_pt1 | contig 11020 bp, 9 predicted proteins | sample MGYA00375747_ERZ778017 | MGnify/ENA primary metagenome ERZ778017 (study PRJEB29350, sample SAMN05509838) | bioreactor metagenome | biome: bioreactor; material: wastewater | place: South Africa: University of Cape Town | collected 2014-03-17 ... | reverse complement strand
GCGTGGCATCCTCATCGAGGAGCGCCCGGGAACCGACCGCGAGCTGCTCGCCCTCAGCGACCGCCTGCGGGACCTGGAGAACAGACTGCGGCGCTCGCTGCACCCCGACACGAACCCGCCCACCGACACCGGGAGGACCACATGACAGACCCCACTGCCGACCCCACCAGCGGCTCGCCCCGCGAGGAGCCCGGCGCCGAGGCGGCGCAGATCGCCCCGGACCTCTCGACGCGCTCAGCTGACCGGGAGGCGGATGCCGACGACGCCTCACTGCGCGAGGCGCTGCACAACGTCCGCCTGCAGATCGGTCGCGCGGTCATCGGACAGGATGGCGCCATCAGCGGTCTGCTCATCGCGCTGCTGGCCGACGGACACGTGCTGCTGGAGGGTGTGCCCGGCGTCGCGAAGACGCTGCTCGTGCGCGCCTTCAGCCGCGCGCTGGGCCTGTCCACCAAGCGCGTGCAGTTCACCCCCGACCTGATGCCCGGCGACGTGTCGGGCTCGCTGATCTATGACGCGCGCACGGCGGAGTTCGAGTTCCGCGAGGGACCGATCTTCACGAACATCGTGCTGGCCGACGAGATCAACCGCACGCCGCCGAAGACGCAGGCCGCCCTGCTGGAGGCCATGCAGGAGCACCAGGTCACCGCCGACGGGGTGACCCGCGCCCTGCCCGACCCCTTCCTGGTGGCCGCCACGCAGAACCCGATCGAGCACGAGGGCACGTACCCGCTGCCGGAGGCGCAGCTGGACCGCTTCCTGCTCAAGCTCATCATGACCGTGCCCGACCGCGACGCCGAGCTGCGGGTGCTGCGCCAGCACGCCGACGGGTTCGATCCGCACGCGCTGGCCGGCATCGGCGCGGTCGTGGACGCGCAGCAGCTGCGCGCCGCGCGGCGGGCCGCGGCATCGACCGCCGTCACCGACGAGGTGCTGGGCTATCTCGTGGATCTGGCGCGGGCGACCAGGCACAGCCCGTCGGTGCAGCTGGGCGTGAGCCCGCGGGCGGCCACGGCGCTGCTGGCCGCGGCGAAGGCCTGGGCGTGGCTGAGCGGCTACCCGGCGGTGACCCCCGACCACATCCAGACGATGCTCGTGCCGACGTGGCGGCACCGCATCCGGCTGCGCCCGGACGCGCTGCTCGAGGGTGTCTCGGTCGATGCCGTGCTCACCTCGGTGCTGCAGCAGACGCGCGTTCCGATCTGACGCGCTGCGCGGGCGTCGGGCAAGGGCCGCGGGACCCCCGACGAGATCCGCGAGCGCCACGACGAAACCTTGAGTGAACGGAGCACATGTACCTCACCGGCCGCCTCCCCTTGCTGGTCGCGCTCGGCGCGATCCCCGTCGTCGTGCTCACGGTCGCCGGCGCCGACGCCTGGGTGTGCGCGGCCGGCTGGGTCGTGCTGTGCGCGCTGGCCGTGGCGGCGGATGTCGCGACCGCCGCCGATCCCCGGCAGGTGCGCGTGGATCGCGACGTGCCGCGGCGGGCCCTGCTGCACAGCCGGGTGCAGACGAGCCTCACGCTGCGCGGTCCACGCCGGATGCGCGGCGGCCTGCGTGACGCCTGGCAGCCGACCGCGGGCGCCCCTGCCGCACGGTGTGTCGTGCGCCTCGAGCCCGACGAGCCCCAGCGCCTGACCGTACCGCTGCACCCGCGCCGGCGCGGTGAGCTGACCTCGGACTTCGTGGTGCTGCGCAGTCTCGGCCCGCTGGGGCTGGCCGGACGCCAATCGCGCATCGACGTGCGTGGGACGATCCGCATCCTGCCGCCGTTCACCGCCCGCCGGCACCTGCCCTCCCGCCTCGCGCGGCTGCGCGAGCTCGACGGGGCCACGAGCGTGCTGATCCGCGGGCAGGGCACCGAGTTCGACAGCCTGCGCCCATACGTGCGCGGCGACGACGTGCGCTCGATCGACTGGCGCGCCACCGCCCGCGCGGGCACCACGATGCTGCGCACCTGGCGCCCGGAGCGCGACCGGCACATCGTCATCGTCATCGACACCGGTCGCACGTCCGCCGCGCGGGTGGGCGACGGGGTGCGGCTGGACGCCGAGATGGAGGCGACGCTGCTGCTGGCGGCCCTGGCCGCCGAGGCGGGCGACCACGTGCACCTGGTCATGGCGGACCGGGCCGTGCGCGCGCGGGTCAGCGGGGTCGACGGCGACAAGCTGCTGCCGGCGCTCGTGGATGCGATGGCACCCGTCGAGCCGACGCTGATCGACACCGACTGGGATGCCGTCGCCGCTCACGTGCGGCAGCTGGCCGTACGACCGGCGCTCATCGTGCTGCTGACCGCGCAGGACGAGGCATCCGCCGCCCGGGGGTTCCTCGGGACCCTGCCAGGCTTCACCGAGCACGCGCACGTGCTGGTGGGCACGGTCGCCGACACCGGACTCGCCGACCAGGCACGCACCCGCGGCACGGTCGGACAGGTCTACCGTGCCGCGGCCGCCGAGCAGACCCTCGCCGACGCGGCCCGGGTGACGCAGGCCGTCGCCGCGGCCGGCGCCGACGCTCTCACCGATGGCCCGGACGAGCTGCCCCCGCGCATCGCCGACCGCTACCTGGAGCTCAAGGCCGCCGGCCGGCTCTGACCCCGTCCCCGCGCCCCCCGCCCCCCTGTGTTCAGCAGTCGCAAACTGCGGCCGGCGACGCACCACGCCCGCACAAACTGACTGCTGAACAGCGGGATCACGGGGGTCGGCCTCTGCTCAGGCGCGCGCAGTATGCTGGGTCGCGCGACCGGGACGGCCCGGCCGCCGCGGATTCCGAACGGGGACGGCCCCGAGATCGGATCCGCCATGAGCACCGCTGTCACACGCACCGCGGCATCCCCCGCCCGCAGCATCTTCACCCCCGGCGCGATCGCGCGCGTGGCGATCGGATGGCTCGCCGTCGCCGCACTCACCGTTCTTCCCGCGTCGCCGGTGGCGCTCATCCCGACCATCGCCGTCATCGTCACGTGTTCGTTCGGCGTCGTGCGACAGGCGGAGCGCCTGGCCGTGCGGCTCGGCGATCCGCTGGGCACCCTCGTGCTCACGCTGTCGATCGTGCTCATCGAGGTCGTGCTCATCGTGGCCGTCATGCTCGGACCCGGCGAGCACTCCACCATCGCGCGCGACTCCGTGGTCGCCGTGGCGATGATCATTCTGAACCTCGTGATCGGCGTCGCTCTCCTGGTCGGCGGGCTCCGCCACGGCGCGATGCGCCACAACCGCGCCGGCACCTCGGCATACCTCGCAATGCTCGTCATCATCGTCCCGCTCACGTTCGGGATGCCGCAGCTCATCGGCGTCGGCGGGTCGTTCACGATCCTCCAGGCCGGCACCGTGATCGTGCTCACCGCCGGACTGTACGGGTTCTTCCTGTGGCGGCAGACGGGCGCGCAGACAGGCGACTTCGCCGAGGTCGGAGCCGCAGGCCCGACGACCGGCGGCCCGACGACCGGCGGCCCGGCGGCCGGCGGCCCGGCGACCGCCCGCCCAACGACCGCGGCCACCCGCACCAGCGCCGGAGTGCGACGTCCTTCCGTCGGCGTCGTCTGGCGCGCCCACCGACGCGAACTGCTCGCCCGCCTCGCGCTGCTCGTGCTCACCGTGCTGCCGATCGTGCTCCTCTCGCACGACGTGGCGGCGATGCTCGACGACGGACTGGGCCGGATGCACGCGCCGGCCGCGCTCAGCGGCATCCTGATCGCCGCGATCGTGTTCCTCCCCGAGACGATCACGACCGTGCGTGCCGCGTATCGGGGCGAGATCCAGCGGGTGAGCAACCTGTGCCACGGCGCGCTCGTGTCCACGGTCGGGCTGACCGTGCCGGCCGTCCTCGCGGTGGGGCTGGCCACCGGACAGCATCCCGTCCTCGCGGCCGGCGGGGCGGACGCCCTGCTGCTGGCGGCCTCGCTCGTGCTGTCGATCGTGACGTTCTCGGCACACAAGGTGACCGCCCTGCACGGCGCCGCGCATCTCGCGCTGTTCGTGGTGTACGCGCTGACCGTGTTCGCTTGACGAACACCGGACCTCGTCAGAACAGCGTGTCGCGCCGGGGTCTGCGGTCGGAAGTGCCGATACTCTCACCCCGTTGGTGTGTCCAACGAGCAAAGGAGACCCCTGTGTCGGATTCGACTGCTTCGCCTCCGCTGGTCACGCGGATGGTCGCCGAGGCCATCGGTACCCTCGTGCTGGTGTTCGGCGGCGTCGGCACCGCGCTGTATGCCGCCGACTTCGCCGTCGGCGGGGAAGGGACGCCACTGGGCGTCGGCCACCTCGGCGTGGCACTCGCGTTCGGACTCACGGTCGTGGTGGGCGTCTACGCGTGGGGACCCATCTCGGGCGGCCACTTCAACCCCGCGATCACACTGGGCATGGCCATCGCCGGACGCTTCTCCTGGAAGGACGTTCTCGGGTACTGGGCGGGACAGGTCGTGGGCGGCGTCGTGGGCTCGACGCTGCTCGTGCTGGTCGGACTGTTCGGGCCCGACAAGTGGCTGAGCACCGCGCAGTCCGGAGGGTTCGCCAGCAACGGGTTCGGCGACCACTCCCCCGGCGGATGGGGAATCGGAGCGGCGATCCTCATCGAGATCATCCTGACCTGCGTGTTCGTGCTCGTGGTGGCCGGCTCCACCAGCAAGCGCGCACCCGTCGGATTCGCCGGGATCGCGATCGGCCTGACGCTGACCCTGATCCACCTCATCGCGATCCCCATCGACAACACCTCGGTCAACCCGGCCCGCTCGATCGCCGCGGCGATCTACGGCGGTGTCGGACCGCTCGCACAGCTATGGGTGTTCATCGTGTTCCCGCTCGTCGGCGGCGCGCTGGCCGGCCTCGTGCACCGCGCGCTGTTCCCCGAGCCGAAGGCGGCCTGACCCCCGACCAACCCGAGGGCGCATCGTGCGGACGAGGGCGTGGGTATTGCCCACGCTCTCGTCCGTCCGTTGCATCCTCACCGGGAGAGGGCGGAGGGCGCCCGCGGGACGAGCCAGCGGGAGAGGGCGGCTCAGCCGGCGATCGCCACCTCGATCGGCACCACGCCGGTGTTGAAGCGGATCGTGCGGTGCACGGTGCGAGGGTCGGACAGGGCGGCCACGATGACGGATGCCACATCTGCGCGCGGCACCGAGCCCGCGGCATCCGCCGCCGCATCGATCAGCCCGGTGGGCTCCTCGAGCGTGAGGGCGCTCGGGGCGACGATCGTCCAGTCCAGGCCGCTCGCGCGCAGATGAGCGTCCGCGGCGGCCTTCGCCTCGGCGTAGGCGAAGAAGGAGTCGCCCTCCGGCACGCCGTGGTCCACGCGGGCGCCGAAGTACGACACCATCACATAGCGGCGCACGTCGGCCGCGGCTGCCGCGTCCATCGACCGGATCGCCGCGTCACGGTCGACGGCATAGGTGCGACCGGCATCACCGCCGCCGGCTCCCGCCGACCAGACGACGGCGTCGTTCCCGGCGACGACGTTCGTGAGCTGATCGACATCCAACAGCTCGACGTCGGCCACCAGAGGCGCCGCCCCGGTCGCGGCGACCTCGGTCTCGTGCGCCGGGTTGCGGATGAGGCTGGTCACGGTGTCGCCTCGGGCGACCAGCTGCGGCGCCAGCCGCAGGGCGACCTTGCCGTGGCCGCCGATGATCAGGATGCGTGCCATGAGGGCTCCCTTCCTCCGACCCGAGCCTACGCGGCGCGCCCACGCGGCGTACTGGCCGCGCGATCTGGCCGCGACGCACCGATACCGACGCACCGCGAAGGGCCGGCACCTCGACGGATACCGGCCCTTCGCGTGCTCACTGCGCATGTCGCTGGGGTCTCCGAGCCGCCGCAGGAGCGGGATGTCACTCCAGGTCGAAGCGGTCCAGCTCGGTGACCTTCGCCCAGGCGGCCACGAAATCGCCCACGAACCTCTCCGCGGCGTCGTCGGCGGCGTACACCTCGGCGACCGCGCGCAGCTCCGAGTTCGACCCGAACACGAGGTCGGCGCGAGTGCCCACCCACTTCTTCTCGCCGGTGACGACGTCCGTCCCCGTGAACGCGTGCGATCCCGGGTCCAGCGGCTTCCACTCGGTGCCCATGTCGAGCACGTTCACGAAGAAGTCGTTCGTGAGCACGCCGGGGCGGTCGGTGAACACTCCGTACGGCGAGCCGTCCCAGTTGGCGTTCAACGCCCGCAGGCCCCCGACCAGCACCGTCATCTCCGGGGCGGTCAGGTTCAGCAAGCTCGCCTTGTCCACGAGCAGATGCTCGGCGGCAAGCCCCGCGGCCGCCGCCAGCGGGCCCACGTAGTTGCGGAATCCGTCGGCGATCGGCTCGAGGTACGAGAACGAGTCGACATCGGTCTGCTCGGCGGTCGCGTCGGTGCGTCCCGGACGGAACGGCACGACCACATCGTGCCCGGCATCCCTCGCGGCCTTCTCGACACCGGCGTTGCCCGCCAGCACGATGAGGTCGGCAAGCGACACGGGCTTGCCGAAGCGCTCCCTGATCCCCTCGAGCACGCCCAGCACCCGGGCGGTGCGCTGTGGGTTGTTGGCCTCCCAGCCATTCTGCGGCGCCAGCCGCAGCCGCGCGCCGTTCGCGCCGCCGCGCTTGTCGCTGTTGCGGAAGGATGCCGCCGCGGCCCACGTCGTCGCGACGAGGTCGGGCACCGAGAGTCCGGATGCCAGGATCTCGGCCTTCAACGCTGCCGCGTCGGCGTCATCGATCAGCTCGTGGTCGACAGCCGGCACCGGGTCCTGCCAGATCAGCTGCTCGGTGGGCGCGAGCTTTCCGAGGTAGCGCGTCGACGGCCCGAGGTCGCGGTGCGTGAGCTTGAACCAGGCGCGGGCGAACGCGTCGGCGAACGCCTCCGGGTCGTCCTTGAACCTCTTCGAGATCGGCCCGTAGATCGGGTCGAAGCGCAGGGAGAGGTCGCTGGTGAGCATGCGCGGCTCGCGGCGCTGTGACGGGTCGTGGGCCATCGGCACCATGTCTGCGCCCTCGCCGTTCTTGGGCCGCCACTGCTTCGCCCCGGCTGCGCTGTCCATGAGCTCCCACTCGTACCCGAACAGGATGTGGAAGTACTCGTTGTCCCAGCGCGTGGGGTGGTAGGTCCAGGTGACCTCCAGGCCGCTCGCGGTCTGGTCATCGCCCTTTCCGGTGCCGTACGTGTTCTTCCAACCGATGCCCATCTGCTCCATCGGGGCGTCCTCGGGCGCGGGGCCGACGAGGTCGGCGGGGCCGGCACCGTGCGTCTTGCCGAACGTGTGCCCACCAGCGATGAGCGCGACGGTCTCCTCGTCGTTCATCGCCATGCGCTTGAACGTCTCGCGGATGTCGCCGGCCAGCTCCAGCGGGTCGGGGTTGCCGCCGACGCCCTCCGGGTTCACGTAGATGAGGCCCATCTGCACGGCCGCGAGCGGGTTCTCGAGGTCCCGCTCCTGGCCCGGCGTGTAGCGCTTCTCGTCGCCCAGCCAGGTCGTCTCGGCGCCCCAGTACACGTCGTCGTCGGGCTCCCAGGCATCCACGCGGCCGCCGGCGAAGCCGAAGGACGTGAAGCCCATCTGCTCCATCGCGACGTTGCCGGCGAAGATCATGAGGTCGGCCCAGGAGACCTGCTTGCCCCACTTCTTCTTGACCGGCCACAGGATGCGGCGCGGCTTGTCAAGGCCGGTGTTGTCGGGCCAGCTGTTCAGCGGAGCGAACCGCTGCTGACCGGAGTTGCCGCCGCCGCGACCATCGGTCACGCGGTAGGTGCCGGCGCTGTGCCATGCCATGCGCACGACCGCCGGGCCGTAGTTGCCGAAGTCGGCGGGCCACCATTCCTGGCGGGTGGTGAGCACCTCCTCGATGTCCCGGCGCAGTTCATCGAGGTCGACGTTCTCGAAGTTCTTGCGATAGTCGAAGCCCTCCGGCAGCGGGTTGGTGGCGGGCGGGTTCTTCGCGAGGATCCGCAGGTTCAGCCGGTTGGGCCACCAGTTCTGAGCGGCCGAGCCACCGGCGCGATTCGGTCCGTGCACGACGGGGCAGCGGGCCTCTTCGGCGGCGACGGTCTTCTCCTGCGCGGTGGGCGTCGGGATGACGCCCTCGGATTCGTCGATGACGTTGTCGGTCATTTTCATCCCTTCTTCATGATGTGTGGGGTGTCAGACGGCGGATGCGGCGCACGCGGCGCACATCCCCCAGAATGTGACCTCGGCCTCGCGCACGACGAAGCCGCGCGCAGAGGATGGAGACAGGCAGGGCGCCTCGCCGACCACGCAGTCGACGTCGACCACGACGCCGCATCCCGTGCAGACGAGGTGGTGGTGGTTGTCGCCGACCCGCAGCTCGAACAGCTGCGGCCGGCCGGCCGGCTCGATCCGCCGCACCAGGCCGGCGTCGGCGAAGTCGTTGAGCGCGTTGTACACCGACTGCAGGCTGGGATGCTCCAGCTCGGGCGCCACCCGCCCGAAAACGGCGTCGGCGCTGGCATGCGGGCTCGAACGCAGCGCCTCGAACACGGCGACCCGCGAGTCGGTCACGCGCAGACCCGCCCCGCGGATGGCGGCTGCGACATCCGCGCGCATCGCGGTGCCCGCCGGTGTCGCGCCGCTCGCGGCACCCACCAGCATCGCGGCATCCGGCGCCGCTGCGGCACCCGCCGGCGCATCCGCGCGCATCGCGGCATCCGGCGCATCCGCGCGCATCGCGGCACCCGCCGGCGTATCCGCGGCACCCGCCGCATCCATGCCATCCGGGGCCTCGACATCGTCCACGTGCATGCCCCGATCCTACCCTTTAATTGATCAAAACAAAACTGATCGGATGTCGACGGTGCACGCGACCGCGAGGCTCGCGCCCTTGCGCGAGACGAGGAGATCGGACGAGGTGAGGACGATTCCCGCCGAGGCCGCCCTCGTCTCGTCCGATCCCCTCGCGCGAGCCGAGGGCCGGTCGGCGACGTGGACCTCGCCGCAGGTCCGATCCCCTCGCGCGAGCCGAGGGCCGGTCGCGACGTGGACCTCGCCGCACCGCCGCAAGCGCGCTACCCGGCCACCAGGCGCGGCGTGCCGGCCTCGCTCTCAGCGAGATCGCCGGTCTCGCCGGCGCGTGCGGCGCGGCCTCCGACCACGAGCATGTACGTCAGGAACAGCGCCAGTGCCGCCGCGCCGAGCGCGATCTTCACCGCCCAGTGCCACTGCTGCGGAGTCACGAACCCCTCGACCGCCCCCGACAGCGCCAGGCTGAACACGAGCCCGACCGCGACGGTGACCAGCGACCTGCCGGCGGCCGCCAGCGCCTCGCCGCGCGGGCGCCGCCCGGGAGCGACCCACGCCCAGAACACGTGCAACCCCGCAGCCGCGGCAACGAACACGCTGGTCAGCTCCAGCATCCCGTGCGGGACGATGAACTGCCAGAACACGTCACCGTGCCCGGTCGCGATCATGACGGCGGCGGCCGTACCCACCCCCATCGCGTTGGACATCACGACATACAGCGGCCAGATGCCGGTGATGCCGAACAGCACGCACTGCACGGCGATCCACGCATTGTTCGTCCAGACCGTGCCCGCGAACACCGCGGCGGGATTCTCCCGGTAGTAGTCGACGAACTGGTGATCGGCGTAGTAGTTCAGGTCGGCCTTGCTGCCGATGGCCGCGAGCACCTGCGGGTCGCGGATCGCCCAGATCGCCATCAGCGAGCCGGCCAGGAAGAACCCGAGCGCGACCGCTAGAGTCGTCCACCGCAGCCGGTACAGCGCTGCCGGCAGCTGCGCGAGGAAGAACCGCGGCAGCGCGCTGCGGGCATCTGCGCCGCTGCCGGTGAGTCGGAGCCGTGCCCGCACGAGGATCGTCGAGACGTAGTCGCCCAGCGACGTGCGCCCCGCCGAGGTCTTGATGTCGGCGAGATCGGCCGACGCCGACCGATACCGCGAGACGAGCTCATCGACCTCCCCGCCGCGCAGGCGCCGCGCCCGACTGAGCTCGTCGAGGCGCTCCCACTCCGAGCGACGGGCGGCGGCCAGCGCGTCGAGGTCCATGTGGTTCACTGTAGGTCATGGCCGAACCGATCACGATCGTGCCGGAAGAGGTTCTCACCGGCGAAGCGGTCGCGCTCGACGTGCAGCCGCTCGGCTTCTTCCTGCGCGCCCTGGGCGCCCTCATCGACGTGCTCGTGGCCGTGGCCGTCACGCTGCTGCTGGCCTGGGTGTCGGGGTGGATGCTCGGACAGAACGTCATCGATCCGCGGGCCTCCAGCATCCTGTCCATCCTGGTGCTGGTGCTGGTCACGGTCGTACTGCCGACCACGGTCGAGACGCTCAGCCACGGCCGCAGCATCGGCCGCCTGGCCGTCGGCGGTCGCATCGTGCGCACCGACGGGGGTGCGTCCGGCTTCCGGCAGGCGCTCATCCGGGCGCTGGTGGGCGTGCTCGAGGTCTGGATGACGCTGGGCGCCATCGCCCTGCTGGTGGGCGCGTTCACGCCGCGCTCCCAGCGCCTGGGCGACCTGCTGGCGGGCACGTACAGTCAGCGCACGCGCACACCCGCGCTGCCGCCGAACGCGCCGCTGCTTCCGACGGCGCTCGACGCCTGGGCGCAGGTGGCGGATGTCACGCGGCTGCCCGATCGCGTCGCGCGACGCTGCGCGCAGTTCGTGCGCCAGGCCGACCGGATGGAGCTGGGCGCGCGCGTCCGCCAGGCCGCGCTGCTGGCCGCCGAGGTGCGGCCGTACGTCTCGCCGGTGCCGCCGGTGGATGCGGAGACCCTCGTGCGCGGTGCGGTCGCCGTGCGCCGCGACCGCGAATACCACGCCCTGCTGCTCGAGGACGAGCGGGTGGGCCTGCTGCTGGCACGCACCCGGTCCGTGCCACGCGGCTTCCCCGCGCGCTGAGCGCCGCCCCGCGGCATCCCCCGCCCGCGACTCGACCCGTGCCGCCCGACCGCCCCGCACTGCGTCGCAGAACAGCGCGTTCTTCGTACGAATCGGCCGAATCCGTGCGAAGAACGCGTCGATCTGCGCGCGGGCCGAGGCCCCGCCCAGTTCGCTCAGATACTGGGTGGCGTTGTCGA
>ERZ778017.3509-NODE-3509-length-11026-cov-4.750524_pt1 | contig 11026 bp, 5 predicted proteins | sample MGYA00375747_ERZ778017 | MGnify/ENA primary metagenome ERZ778017 (study PRJEB29350, sample SAMN05509838) | bioreactor metagenome | biome: bioreactor; material: wastewater | place: South Africa: University of Cape Town | collected 2014-03-17 ... | reverse complement strand
TTCCGGATATTCCTAAATTCTTCGGAAGCAACCTGACTTTGACTCGGCCATCCGCGCGACGCAAATTCTCAATTTTTTCCTTGAGCTGGGCTTCTGGTTGGGTATCGCTATCCACCAGCGTCAGGCAGAGTTCCCATTTAGGATACGACTGATCAATGACGGACCGAACCATTTCGTCAAAGATCGGCACAGGCGTACGGTGAAGAGGAACTATAATGCTGTAACTGGGCTGTATAGGAAGCGTCAGCGATAGTTCGCGCTGTCTTCTCAAGGTGAGCGGGTTCGGCTCGGTAGCCTTTAGCCAGTCCTCGTACGTTTCAATGTTCGGGTCGGCAAAAGAAACATTAAGATGTGATCGATCACGGTGCGCTCTTCTCTTCTTCGAATTGAGGGGATGTCGCAGAAAAACTTCAAATCTCCGTAACCTTCGACGTCCCCGTTCTCCAAAGTATTTCGCCAAAAGCATCGAGTAATAGTCCATAGAGCGTTCCCCCGCGTCCACCGAGGATCAGATGCTGTCTCTGCCTCGGTGAAGGCTTAGTCTATTCCGGTGCATCGGCGATTTCAAAAATCCGTGTTGCTTATGGGGTTGCGAATATCCCCCGGCTTAACAGCGTTTGAGATATTTCTGAAGGCGCCGCTTTATGCGCGCCCCTTCAGCTGCAATGCGAGCCGCTGTGGACTTACGGCTTCTAAATCTCCGTACTGGCGGCCGATTTATCAGTGATATCGTCTTGTGCCACCGGTCGAACGCGCTCCAACCCAAGGACTGATTGATTTTCATTAGCAGATCTTGGCGTTTGGCGTAAAAGGCGTCGGGAGCTATCGGCTTGGTGTCGCCTTTCTTCAAGTGAACGAAAAATTCGTGGTAGTGAGGATCTGTAATTTCAAGGATCTCGAAATCTAACAACTTCAGATATTGCAAATCGCGCAGCATCAACTCCAGGGTATGATTAAAAAAAGTGGAGCAATGGCAATCCGTATAGGTGCCGGAAGGATGATCTATTTCTCGTTGCCACTCGGTATAGAATCTATCCAGATCTTCGACTGCGCGGAAGCCGTCCGGCTTGTCGTACCTTAGGCTGCACCCAAGACCGGGTTGATCCTGATTTTTCTTATAATGATGTGCGCGAACGAACTGACCATCAAATACTTGTTTTGGCGTTGGACGTTTTCGATCCTCAAAATAAGCTTCGAGCCATTCGGCTAGCGAAGTCGGGGCTCTGAAATGGTCAAAGCATGATCGGACATCGGGCACAGCCATCGAGAGAACGCCGCCTGGCTTTAAAGCGGCGTAGCAGCCCTGCAAAAACTTTATCGGATTTGGTAAGTGCTCGAAGTTGTGCGAAGACACAATAAAATCAAGCTTTCCGAGGTGCCCGGCAGCTCTGAGGAGCTCAAGAATCTCCGTTGCGCTTCCCACGACGTCGACGGATTCGATGTCATCGATCCGATGCTTCGCAATGAAGGGATCTGCAAGTGCGCGGCTTTTCAGGGTTGCGGTATCAAAGACGTCGAGTACCACAACGGAAAAGCCCTCACGCTTTGGGGCAATGGGACTGAAATAGGGGGCTATTTCGAGACCAAAACCCTTTCTATCGCAGTATTTAAGGATTGCTTCGACGCGGTTCATGGATGACCAGAAAAACAAAGTTGGCGTGACGTAGTGGCTACCGGGACTAACTACCGACAGTTTTAAGGGTCGCGGGTGTACAGCAGCGAATAAAGAGGCTTTTCGCGCATCGTCGTCGGCCAAAACATTTACGAGCCAATTTGCGCGCTTTAGTTCGGTGGTAAGATGTCCCCCCTACGCGTGATCTCCCCGCAAATTTTTTGGAGAGTAGAAACTCTTATTCGGTTCAAACACAGCCGAGGCCTATCTTCTATAGGCCATATGAACAAAATTGTAGATAAGGACAGGCGACCCTTAAATGCGTCATGGATAGGGTCGTTCGGTTACGTAGCATACCTATCGGGAATGGGCGCCTGGATACAGATATAGCTCATTCAAACCTGCCAATTGTACGCGGCCCGCGGATATTTGGATCCGACGAATCTCAAGTTATTTTGACTCTCGCTATCCATCAAAGTGATCTCAAAAATTCCAATTTCAGTGCGCAAAAAATACGAGCGGCGGCTTTCCTGGATACCAAATTTGGGGGCTGAAAATGATTGGTGCTCGGTGAGCTGAATAGCAAATATGATCGCGTAGCTTGCGAGGGGCACTGCGAACGCAAGCTCGCCACGCAACCGCCGAAATCTAAGATTGTCCAGTCGCCCGCGGAGCGTCGGCCATGACATTCATGGACGGTTTCAACGTAACTTGTTGGTTAGCTGGCGCGCCGGAGAGGATGAAGATGAGAACTTTTTCATCATCGTTAAGGTTGATTAATAAGCGCCCTACTGGTCTTCAAATGCGCGATTTATCTTCTCTTCGATCAGCGGACGGTCCGCGACACGGTTGACGCACGGTCAGAAGCGGACACATCGGCATGGACGAACCTCTTAAGACCCTCCTTGGCAAGATCGAAGGGGAGCTTATTAGCGGCCAAGCGGCGAAAGCGATTCTTGTCGCCGCGCAGCTGGAGCATGACCTCCTGACGCTCCTTCGTCGTCAGATGCCAAAGCTGTCCGGAAAGATGGAGAAGCGATTGTTCGAATATCCTGGGCCGCTTTCTTCGTTCTCGGGCAAGATTGTGGTTGCAAGCGGCCTTGGCCTGATCCCGCAGAGCGTCCAACTCGATCTTGACGTCATTCGAGCAGTTCGCAACACCTTCGCACATTCGGAGAAGAAGCTTTCGCTTACATCTCCGGAAATCGCAAAGGAGATCAGCAAGGCCAAAGGCTGGACGGATAAGACGCGGCCTGTCGAGTTTTACTCAAAGGTTGCCCAGCGTACAAAGGACGGGATCATCGCTGCCATCGAAGCCCGCGCGAATCAGCTCGAGGCCCAACTAAAGGCGCTTGTTGCTGCGAACAAGGTGCTAGCTGAGAAATTGAAGTATCATAAGGCGACAAACGCGCAGCATGAAAAAGCCGACAGGGATACGACGAAGGCGTAACATCAATGTCGGCTCAGGATCAGAAGCATCGTTCGAACGACGGCGATGTCGTTTTCGCTTAAGCGCGGAATGCAGACACAGCGAAGCTACGTCAGATATGAATTGCGTACCGCGTTCTCAGGTGTCCGGTCGAAGAGTTCTCATCTTCGTCCGGTCCAGTGGCGTTTCGAAGGTTGACTTCGTCGAGCTTTTTCGATGGCGCGACCGAGGTGATAACTATCGTCGTTAAGCTCCGCTGATATTCAATCTACCGCACTCCAATTGCGCGATTTCGGCGCTTTTTCAGCTCTCAAGTAGGTTGACCAGTAATGAGGTCCGGATAGGGCCAGAAGGTGAGCTGCTACAGAAGTTCCGGTTCAACGCCCTCTTCGTACTTGCGTTCTTTCCGCAACTCTTTCTGTCGCTTTGAGGCAGCTTCACAGAATGTTTTTAGCTCTACCAGGTCCTGCTGAATGCCGCCCTCGTCGGGAAGCTCTGGCGGCAGGTCTGCGGCAGTGTCGTGTCCGGAATAATGCGAACAGCGTTTCATGCCTTCGAAGATGGCCGGATAATCAGCCTTGGCGTCAAAGCAAGCCTCTTCCAGGCGTTGCGTCATAACCTCCGGGCGGAATCGCTGCACGACCCCATTGAACAGCACATCCTCAACTACGCGCTCCCAGGTCTCCCGCATCTTCGTGTATATGGCGACGACGGAAGGCCTAAAGCTTTGGTCTGAAGGATCATAGGCTGCTGCTTTGAGCGCCTGAATCTCCGCTTCGATGTCGTGAAGGCGCTCGCCAACCTTTTTCATCTGCCAGGGCTTCTGGGCCTCGTCGATAATCCCGAAACGGTCCTGGCCGGCGCTGCTCATCCATTCGGTATGTCGCGCGACTTTTGCGCGGCGGGCCTCGCTCAAAAGCATATGATGGAAAACAATGTTATGCGTAAAGACGATCACCTGCCGCCCCTTACGGGCCTCTTCCGCCAGGCGGCGCGCGACGGCTTCCATTCGCGTGTGATCGAGCGAAGAGACCGGATCATCGACGATGATGCCGTGATTAATGCCGATCTCGCTTAGCTCTGCGAGGAAACAGGCGAGCGCGAGAGCGCGCTGTTCGCCTTCGCTAAGCACCTCGCTGTTTTCGCGGATGCGCTGCTGGGCATTCAAGGCGACTTCAAGGATACTTTCCCCGCTGTCGCCGCGATCGGACAGGTTCAAGGGTATATGCGTCAGTTTCAGCGCCTTGATCTCGTGATCAAGGGCGGATTTCAGCGTCGGCGTCAGAATTTCCCTGCGGCGGTCAGTGATGCGCCGGGTGATAGCCGTTAGGCGGCATTCGCTGCGGCAGGTCGCGAGGCGGCACCGCTCTTCGAGCTGATTCCGCCGCTGCACGAAGGTTCCAACCTGCTCGCTCAGTTTCTTCTCGTCGGTCAGTTCTGCGACGCGCAACTTCAGTGCGACGAGGGCTTCTTCATCGCGCTCCTTCTTCTCAAGTTCCACGGCTTCGGCTTCCAGGCGAGCGATCTCAGTTTCGAGGAGCGGGGCCGGCGACGTCGGTAGCGCCTCCAGCCTGCCGAGATGATCAAACTCTTTCTCCTGCAAGGCCGTCTTTATGGCTTCCAGGCGCTGTCCGGCCTTCTCAATGAAGGTGACGATTGTGGTTGCGTGCGTGGCGGTTTCCGCGCCCAGGGAAGAGTAAGCAGACAAGATCGTCTCGGCGGCGACATTTTTCAGAATGCGCAGCGCCAGGACTTCGGCTTTGGCATCTTCAAAGGCCTTGGCGGCGGCGTCACTGTCGGCCGCGATGCGGCCAGCGATGTAGTTGTCGAATTCGGTCAACCGGCTAGCGGCGTCGTCGCCCAATTCCTGCTGGCAAAGAACGCAAAGGCCGCCTGTTGCCAGTTGAGGAGGTTCTTTGCCGACAAAAGCCAACTCGGCGAATTCCCGCGCATACCTGAGCATCTCGCGCCACGTCTCGGAACCAAGATCGGGAATCGGCTGCTTGCTGAACAGGTCGCGGGCCGCAGCCTCGGCGGCGCGGCTCTTTTCGACGGCGGCGTCCTTCTTCGTCAGAATACCTGCAATCGCCCCGTCAGTAAGATGCAAGGCAATGCCCTCCAGTGTCTCCTTGATGGTCCCCAGTGCCCGTTTCCCTTGCCGCCTGACTTGCGCGAGGCGTTGGGGGTCGCTTTCGAGCTGATCGGTGAGGTCTTGAAGTTCGGCCTGCTTTTCGCCCGACCATTTTCCAAGTGCCCGTATGTCGTCTTGGGTCGGTAGTTGAACTAGCGGTGTTTGCGGGACGAATCTGGCGATCAAGCGCGTAACGGTGGTGCCTTCTGAAAATCCCGTCGGAAGTGGGACGGCTATCGCGCGGTCAAGAGCGGTCTCGCGCTCGCGAAAGCTCATATCAAGCGTCCGGCAGGTCAGGCCGAGCTTGTTCATCATGTCGAGTTCGTATGGAAGAAACTCGATCTTCCGCTCCTGATCGACATAGACGCGAGCCGTGGCGCTGTCGAAGACGGAAATGCGCGCGAGTTCCGGCGGCGGAGGCTGGTCGATTTCCCAGGTCCGGTCGACCTTCTCCCCGTCATTGCCGGCGCGAAACGCGACGCAGACGCGTGGCGGTCCGGCGGGGGCGTCTGAATAGACGTCGCCCCTCAACTTGACGGGGCTCAGGGACCGACAGAGTTGCTTTGCGATGCGGCAATATCCGCTCTTTCCACAGGCGTTCGCACCATAAATGAGGGTGACGCCGTTGACGGCAAAGCGCAGGGAGGGCTGCCCAGGCTCAAGCCGGTCAACGTTCTCGACCGGCCCCAATGAAGCGAGGACTGTCGGCGGGGCATCGTCCGCCGCTGCCGCGAGATGATCGCCGGTGAGCGGGGAGGCTTGCGGAGAGCCTTCGAAGCGAAGGCCGGCGCTCTGTTCAATTTGCGCGCAAAGCTCCGAGAGGTCGTCTTCGGTGATCTCGCCTTGAAGTGCAATTCGCCTCAGCGCGTCTTGCTGCCACGGATAGCGTGTACTTGCCCATTCAAGAAGTTCTTCAAAAGCCATACTGCCCATCCAAAGAACTATATGCTAGCAGCGGGCTCGGACAAATGGTTTGGCGTGGGTGCTTTCTACAAACCCTATGGGCGGAAGCGCCCGGCTCACACCAGAACCGCGCGTCAGCTTCACTTCCCCGCTCTGCTGCCACTCGCCTGAGATTCGCGTTGAGCACCTCCGCCGCGAATTGGCAGTTGCCCTGATTGTAAGGAGTGGTCTCAATTTGCTGCGCACCTACACTTGCGGCGGTACTCAAGCCGGGCCTTAGCAATCAACCTACTCCTTGATCATCATACGGTGGTCGATATCGCTATACCGGTTAAACGATTGCGACGCGCTCTGTTAGTCCGTAGCGATTTATAAGACTTGGGAGAGTAGCCGACCCATTGATCTCAACGTGAGGAATGAGAGCGTATCTCCAAGATTTGCGTTTCATTTCTTTGGCAACAGTATTGGCGGAATCGACCCAAGCGTGCGCCGCCTTCGCCTTAGCCTGAACAATGGGGTCTTGTATTTCGTTCGCTGCTTTTACCTCGCAGATCAGCATCTCGCGTTCGGTTTCGACAAGGAAATCCGGCTGATACTTGTCGCCGCGCGCATAGGTGATCTCGAACACGCCTGGGCCGGGCTTCAACCAGACCTTCACCTCAGGCGAGTTCTCGTCGATTAGGACAGCGAACCGACGCTCGTCGTCGGAATGAAACCGCTGAGCATCGAGAGCGCACTTTGCAAAGCCGTTGAACAGATATTTGCGCGTGTCTCCACGCGGCGTTGCGGGCTCACGGAAGTCCCGCATGGGCAAATTCCGGTCCTGCCCGAAGTCCTGCGGGCCAAGACGCCTGAACCCCCGCAGGACCGTCGGCTTGTACGATGTCGGCGTCTCCTCGCAGTGCTCAAGCATTTGCTGGAAGATCGTATCCGCGAGCATCACGTCATGCGCCCGCAGGACAGACTCGACCTCGTTGTGCTTCAGGTAGGTCTTGAAATGAGCCACCATCTGGCCCGCTAGCTTGAACAACAGCTCCGCGTTTGAATCGTAATCCACCTCGTCGCGATCAACGAGGCGGCGAACGAGGTAGTTTTCAAGCCTCGGCTCGCGCGCTCCAACCATGTTCACCTGGATGGTCTCGCGCCGGCCGGTTCGCACATCCACCACAACTACGGAACCGTCCATGGGCTGGATATTGAACCGGCTTAGTCCTTCGAGATCGAAGTCCTTGAACCAAAAAGTCACGTCGCGCCGCTCCGGCAGCACGACGATCTCGGGAATTTCGATAGCGTGCTTGACGAGATTGCTCGTGTAAGCCTGTACGACACGGGCAACATCGACCGGTCGCTCCAGTCGCAAAGCACCTTGTGCAGGCTCCAGGATCGTTTGCACCCGCTTTTCGATCCTGATCTGAACCTCCGGCGCTGAAAGCTGCTGAAAGCCGCCGGGTAGCGAGCGGGCCTCCTCCTCGATCACCTTGCGCGTGACCTCGATTGCAAGACGCTCGGGTTCGCCGAAGCCACCATCCTTTGTTAGCTCCTGCTCGACCTTCGCCTCATAGACCGGCTTTGCCGTGACAATATCGGCGCGTGATGGCTTCACGCTGCCGTCGGAGCCGATGTCCAAGGCGCGCATGGTGACGCTGCCCGGCTCCTTGGCCTTCTGGATAATGGCGTCGAAGTGGTCGTGCGCAATGACCGTAAGACGATCAACTGCCTCGTCGCCAGTGCGCTCGCCGTAGGGAAGACGGAGGCCTCGGCCAAGTGTCTGCTCGGTCAGGATCGTAGCCGCGAAGGCCCGCAAGGGAACGATCGTGTAAAGGTTTGTCACGTCCCAGCCCTCGTTGAGCTGGTTGACGTGCACGACGATTTCCGTGGAATTGTCGTGCTCCAAGGCTACCAACCGGCGCTCCGACTCTTCTCGCACGGCCGCGGCCGAGCCCGAATGCACCTCGATAACTTTGCCGGCATAGCGACCGCTGAAAAAACGCTCTGACTCGACAAATGCCTTGATGTCCTTCGCGTGCTGAATGCTTTCGGCCACCACAAGCATGAACGGATGGACCAGCTTGCGGTCGGTTCGGCGCGCGTAGAGGTCGAGGTGCACTTTGACATGCTCGTGGTGGTGGATTCCATCTTCGAGTTTCACCTCTTCCAGCCGCGTGAGCCCGCTCGGTCCCGGCTGATCGTTGGCGTAGTCGGCGGCCCGGAAATTCTCGCGCGTGGCGACGGCCGGCTCCTTGACGAATCCGTCGGCCATGGCATCGCCGAGGCTATAGCTGTAGATGACGTTACGGAAATCTCGGCCGGCGGACTCTTTCGGCGTTGCCGTCAGCTCCAGTCCCATAATCGGCTTCAGGTCGTTAATGGCGCGCACGCCGGCCGTGGCGCGATAGCGGTGCGCCTCGTCCATCAGGAGCACCAGATCGGGCAGCCGCGCCAGATACTCGAAGTAGCTCTCGCCCAGAACCTCTTTGAGCCGCATCATGCGAGGCTTGTTGCCGCCGCGCGCCTCTGAGTTGATCTTGGAGATGTTGAATATGTTCACGATGCAGTCGGCGGCGAACAGCTCTCCTTGGCGGCGCAGGCCCTTGCCGTCCTGGTAGGTGTCGCCGGTCACGACTACTGGATGCCGGTTGGCAAACACCTGCAAGCCTTTGAAGACGTACTTGGGCGTGCCGGGCGTGAAGTCCTTGATCAGCTTCTCATAGATCGTGAGGTTCGGTGCCAGCACGAAGAAGTTCTTCGAGCGGCCGGTCTCGTAAAGATAGGTGATGAACGCGCCCATCAGTCGCGTCTTGCCGACGCCCGTCGCGAGCACGAAGCATAGCGAGGGAAATGCGCGCTCGAAGTCGGCAACGCTGTCATATTTTGCGCGGACGGCGGCGAGTGCGCGCTCAACATCACCGCCCTTGGTAGGCTCGATGTCGTCAAGCACGTCGGCGAGGCGGCGCAAGGCTTCCTTCTGCGGGGAACGCAGAGAGAGGCGGGCGCAGACCTGGTTGTAAAGTTGCTCGTTCACAGCAGCCGCCCTTGTCTGTCGTCAGATGCCCGCTGTGTCTTGGGTTTGGCAGGCGGCTTGGCCTTGGCTGCCTTCTCGGCTTTGGCGGCTTTGATTGTTGCTGGGGCATTTGTCCGTGCCGCCGGTCGGCGAGTTGGCCCAGTGACCGCTCCGCACCTCGGCTTGGAGACCTTGGCCACGGGTTTAGCGGCCACTGGCGCAGCGATTGGCGTCGGAGCAGCAGGCTTGCGTGCGCGAGGCTGTCGCGTGCTGCCGTCCATCTTCAGCGGAGCTTTCTTTACAGGTGCCGCCTGAGCTTCAGCGGCAGGCTCGGCCGCATCAGCGCGCCGCCCTCCACGGCGTCGCGGCCCAGGCTCGCCGCCATTCCCGCCGCCATCATCGTCGGGGCCGTCGTCGGGATCAGCAGCAGTGTCCTCGGCCTGCTTCGCGATCGAGAAGGAATAATCGTCTCGACCCCATTCGCAGTTGTCGAGCACAGCCTGCGGAATCTTCTTCACCGTAAGGTTAGGGAAATCGGAAAGCCGCGCGCGGAAGGCCTTGCAGCAGATCAGCAGGTGGCGCTCGGGTCCCACTTCCAGGGATAGCGCCTTCAAAGCATCATGGGTGAGCGACTGCGTTGTGGTGAAGATGAAGTCGCGCTCCGTTCCATAGCCCTGCTGCCAGTAGAGTGCGGAGTCTTGGCTCGGTGCGTAGGTATAGCCCATGTGCTTGCACATGGCCTCTGCCAGCATCTCCGGCTGGTACTGTTTGGAGATGATCTTCTGGCCGAACTGGTCCTCCTCGATCAGCGAGGGCGCGAGCTTATAGAAGCGGAAGCCACCGCCACCTTTCCATTCGCAGGCTTCCGTGACACCGCCGGGGTCCTGACCGTCGATCACCTTCTTCAGGCGCGGAACAATATGCGTCGTCGCGTGCTCGCCTAGCTCGACCATGATCCAGCGTCGGCCCATCTTGTGCGCGACCGCACCGGTCGTTCCTGATCCTGCGAAGGAATCCAAAACAAGATCGCCGGGCAAGCTAGCAAGAGACAGGATTCTTTGAAGCAAGCGCTCAGGCTTTGGGGTGTCGAAGACATTCTCCGGGCCGAAAAGTGCAATGCTTTCTTTCTTAGCTTCGTCGGTATGGCCGACCTCGGAGTGAGGCCACCAGTTATGAGGCGTCATGCCGTCCCGTACTTCCGACAGAAAGAGCTTTAATGCCGGCACGGTGTTCTCGCCTTTCAGGCCCCACCAAAGTCGGTTCTCACGGACATGGATTGCATGCGTGTCTGGATCATACTTCCATGCTTTGATTCGGTTACGCACGATCTCGCCGGTAAACGGATTGCGTATGTCATAGACAAGGTTGCGACGCTCCTCGATGGTTGCTTGATTGAGATAGTCAACCGCCTTCCAAGGACCGCGCGGGTCGTCGTCTGGGTTGCTGTACCTGGACTCCGCTTCTCCAGATCGTGGTAGGAGATTGTTGGAGAATTTCGCAGTCTTCCGATAGACAAGGATGATGTCGCAGATGGACGCGATACCTTTGAAGTTGTTGCTGACGCTATATTTCTTTTGCCACGTAATGTGACGTACGAAGTTATCTCGTCCAAACACCTCGTCACAGACAACTTTAAGATAGTGACCTTCGTTTTCGTCGATATTGATCCAAAGCGATCCGTCATCACTCAGGAGTCTTCGGATCAGCTCTATGCGGTCCCGCATGAGCGAGAGCCAGACGGAGTGTTCGACCCCATCATCGTATTGCTGGAAAGCCGCCCCAGTGTTGTATGGCGGGTCAATGTAGACGCACTTTACCTTCCCGGAAAATTCCTGCTCCAACGCCTTCAGCGCAAGCAGGTTGTCGCCGTGGATCAGAATGTTGTCGCAGATGCCGCCGTCACCGGGTTTGCCTTTGGCATAGCGCAGGTCTGGCTTCGGCAGTAGGATA
>ERZ778017.3508-NODE-3508-length-11031-cov-5.774690_pt1 | contig 11031 bp, 12 predicted proteins | sample MGYA00375747_ERZ778017 | MGnify/ENA primary metagenome ERZ778017 (study PRJEB29350, sample SAMN05509838) | bioreactor metagenome | biome: bioreactor; material: wastewater | place: South Africa: University of Cape Town | collected 2014-03-17 ... | reverse complement strand
GGTGTGCAGGTTGAAGCGGCGGATCTGCGACGGCGAGATGTAGATGTCGTCGGTGCTCGCGAGATAGGAGGTCTCGGGCGAGCGCAGGAACCCGAAGCCATCGGGCAGCACCTCGAGGCAGCCGTCGCCGAAGATCGTCTCGCCGGTCCTCGCCTTGCGCTTCAGGATGGCGAACATCAGCTCCTGCTTGCGCATGCGCTGCGGGTTCTCGATTTCGAGGGCGGTGGCCATCTCGATCAGCTGCGAAACGTGCAGCGACTTCAGTTCGGACAGGTGCATCGGGCTGGTTCTCCCCGCAGGGAAGCTGGCTGGAACGCGTGCGACGACGGGCGGGCACGAGCGGCCTGGGCCGCAGGAATCGACAACGGGTCGGAGGATCGGGCCGGGAGGCCCTGGAAAGGCGGGGGAGGGGTCTACGACGTGGGGAATTCGCGTCGCGCCTTGCCTCGCGCGCCTCGCGCCGCGAGAAGGCGGGCACTACGGCCGCACCTCAACGGGCGGCCGTGAGCTTACACCCGATCAGAGGTTGCTGTCCAGAAACGACGAGAGCTGCGACTTCGACAACGCGCCGACCTTCGTTGCGACAACCTCGCCGCCGCGGAACAGCATCAGCGTCGGAATGCCGCGGATGCCGTATTTCGACGGCGTGGACTGGTTCTCGTCGACGTTCATCTTCGCGACGCGGACCTTGCCTTCGTACTCGCGCGACACCTCGTCGAGGATCGGCGCAATCATCTTGCACGGGCCGCACCATTCGGCCCAGTAATCGACGAGCACCGCCCCCTCGGCCTGCAGGACATCCTGCTCGAACGATGCGTCGGATACGTGCTGGATCGCCATTCTCCCTCCTGGATTGCGGCGCCTCGGCAGCGATGGCGCCCTCCGATCAATGGTACACGCGCACGTCGTCGCTCGGTGCGCTGCGCGCCGCTGCTAGAATCGGCGCGGGCGGGCCTCCCCGCAGTGCGGCGTGGTCAACCTGGTCAGGTCCGGAAGGAAGCAGCCACAGCCATTTCCCGCGCGTGCCGGGGTTCCGGCTCGCCCACCCCACTCGCTGCCGGCGAGCTTCACCCGAACCCGCGCGCTTCGTCCGATCGCGTTCCCGACATGACCCATCTCGCGCTGGCTCGCAAATGGCGACCCCGGGATTTCGACTCCCTGGTCGGACAGGAGCATGTCGTGCGCGCGCTGTCGCACGCGCTGGAAACCGGCCGGCTGCATCACGCGTACCTGTTCACCGGCACCCGCGGCGTCGGCAAGACGACGATCGCGCGCATCCTCGCCAAGGCGCTGAACTGCGAGCGCGGCGTGCAGGCGCGTCCGTGCGGCGCATGCGAAGCCTGCACCGGCATCGACGCCGGCCGCTTCGTCGACTGCATCGAACTGGATGCGGCGTCGAACCGCGGCGTCGACGAAATGACGCAGCTGCTCGAGAACGCGGTGTACGCGCCCACCGCCGGACGCTACAAGGTCTACGTCATCGACGAAGTCCACATGCTGTCCACGCACGCGTTCAACGCGATGCTCAAGACGCTCGAGGAGCCGCCGCCGCACGTCGTCTTCGTGCTCGCCACCACCGACCCGCAGCGCGTTCCGGTCACCGTGCTGTCGCGCTGCCTGCAGTTCAACCTGAAGAACATGCCGGCCCCCGCCATCGCCGGGCACCTGGCGAGGATCCTCGGGGCCGAGGGCGTCGAGCACGACGCGGGCGCGCTCGATCGCATCGGCCGCGCGGCGGCCGGCAGCATGCGCGACGCGCTGTCGCTGCTCGACCAGGCGATCGCCTTCGGCGCGGGCAGCGTGCGCGAGACCGAGGTGCGCGAGATGCTCGGGCTGGTGGACGCCGGCTGGCTCGTTCGCATCCTCGACGCGCTGGTCGAGGGCGATGGGCGCACGCTCGTCGACATCGCCGATTCGATGCTGACGGCGAACGCGCCCTTCGAGCGCGCGCTCTCCGATCTCGCGCAGCTTCTGCAGCGCATCGCGCTCGCCCAGGTCGGCGCGCTGGGCGACGCCGACGACCCCGAAACGCTGCAGCGCTTCGCGCAATCGATCGCCGCCGAAGACCTGCAGGTTTATTACCAGATCGTCACGCACGGCGCGCGCGAGCTGCCTCTGGCGCCCGATGCGCATACCGGCTTCACGATGGTGCTGCTGCGCCTGCTGGCGTTCCGGCCGTCGACGGGAACGGAGTCGTCGCGGCCGGAGGCTGCGCCGCCCCGCGCGCGCCCTGCGCCCTCGAAGGCCGAGCGCGTCGCGCCGCCGGCGGCCGCGCGTGTCGCGCGGGCGTCGGCGGCGGCGCCCGATGCCTCGCCGGCCGCGCGCTCCGAAGCACCGCGAGCCGCGCCGCCCGACCGGCAGCCCTTCGACGGCGACTGGCCCGCGCTCGCCGCGCGCCTCGACGTCAGCGGCTTCGTTCGCCAGTTCATGGAGCAGAGCGAGCTGCTCGAGACCGACGGACCGCGGCTGCGCGTGCGGGTGCCGATCCGCCCGCTCGCCGAACCCGGTACGGTACGCCGCGTGCGCGAAGCGCTCGCTGCGCATTTCGGCGCCGACGTGCGCCTGGACGTCGAAGTCGGGCCCGTGCAGGGCAGGACCGCCGCGGTCGTCTCGGCGCAGCAGCGCGCCGACCGCCAGGCGCAGGCGCAGGCGGCGATCGAGTCCGATCCTTTCGTGCGCACGCTGATCGACGAGTTCGACGGCTCGATCGTGCCGGGCTCGGTGCGCCCGCGCGAGCATCGACAGACCCCAGGAGGTAGCGAATGATGAAGGGACAGCTCGCGGGCTTGATGAAGCAGGCCCAGCAGATGCAGGAGAACATGAAGAAGGCGCAGGAGCAGCTCGCGCAGATCGAGGTCGAGGGGCAGTCGGGCGCCGGTCTCGTCAAGGTGACGATGACCTGCCGCAACGACGTCAAGCGCATCGCGATCGACCCGACGCTGTTCGAGGAGGACAAGGACATGCTCGAGGACCTGCTGGTCGCGGCGATGAACGACGCGCTGCGCAAGGCCGAGCAGACGGCCTCCGAGAAGATGGGCGCGATGACGGCGGGCCTGCCGCTGCCGCCCGGTTTCAAGATGCCGTTCTGAGGGCGGCGCGCTGCTGCACGCAAAGTGTCCGCGATGAAGCAGCCGGCGCCGCTCGACGCGCTCACGGCCGCCTTGCGCCGGTTGCCGGGCGTGGGCGCGCGCACCGCGCAGCGCTTCGCCTACCACCTGCTGCAGCACGATCGCGAAGGCGCGACGCAGCTCGCGCAGGCGCTCGCGCAGGCGTGCGCGCGCATCCGCCACTGCGCGCGCTGCAACACCTTCACCGAGCTGGAGGTCTGCGAAACCTGCGCGTCGCCGCGGCGCGATCCGTCGCTGCTGTGCGTGGTCGAGACGCCGGCCGACCAACTGACGATCGAGCAGACGCTCAGCTACCGCGGGCTGTATTTCGTGCTGATGGGGCGGTTGTCGCCGCTCGACGGCATCGGGCCGCGCCAGATCGGACTCGAGCGGCTGCTCGAGCGCGCCGGCGACGGCGTCGTTCGCGAGGTGATCCTCGCGACCAACTTCACGCAGGAAGGCGAGGCCACCGCGCACTACATCGGCGAGCTGCTGCGCGCGCGCGGCCTGGCGGTCACGCGGCTGGCGCGCGGCGTGCCGGTGGGTAGCGAGCTGGAATACGTCGATCCGAGCACGGTGGCGCAGGCGCTGCGCGATCGGCGGTCGGTGGCCGAGGATGACGTGCGCGGAGGAGCATCGACATGAGCGACGAGAGGGCGAAGGCCGGCGCGGGCCCGCGCAAGGCCGGGGAGCGAGGCGCCGACGCGCGGGACAGCGCAGGCCCTGCGCGCGGAACAGGCGCGAGCGGTCCGCTTGCCGGCCTGCGCGTGCTCGAACTCGGCCAACTGATCGCCGGACCCTTCGCCGGGCGCATGCTCGCCGACTTCGGCGCCGACGTGATCAAGGTCGAGCCGCCGGCGCGCGCCGGCGCCGAAGGCGGCGATCCGCTGCGCAAGTGGCGCAAGCTACATCCCGACGATGCGAGCGGCACCTCGCTGTGGTGGTACGTGCAGGCGCGCAACAAGCGCTCGATCACGCTGGACCTGCGAAACGCCGAGGGCCAGCGCATCGCGCGCGAATTGGCCGCGCGCAGCGACATCGTCATCGAGAACTTCCGGCCCGGCGCACTCGAGAAATGGGGGCTGGGCTACGACGAACTGGCCAAAGGCAACCCGGGGCTGATCCTGCTGCGGCTGTCCGGCTACGGGCAGAGCGGGCCGTACCGCGATCGTCCCGGCTTCGGCGCGATCGCCGAATCGATGGGCGGCATGCGCTACGTCACCGGCTTCCCGGATCGTCCGCCGGTACGGCTGAACCTGTCGATCGGCGACTCGCTCGCCGCGCTGCACGGCCTGATCGGCGTGCTGATGGCGCTGCACCGCCGGCGCGAGACGGGCCGCGGCCAGGTGGTCGACGTCGCGCTCTACGAAGCGGTGTTCAACCTGATGGAGAGCACGCTGCCCGAGTACGACCGCTACGGCATCGTGCGCGAGCGCACCGGCACCAACCTCACCGGTATCGTGCCGTCGAACACCTATCCGACGGCCGACGGCCGGCACATCGTCATCGGCGGCAACGGCGATTCGATCTTCAAGCGGCTGATGCGCGCAATCGGCCGCACCGACCTCGCCGAAGATCCCACGCTCGCCGACAACGCCGGCCGGGCGGCGCGCGCGCAGGAGATCGACGACGCGATCGCGCAGTGGACGTCGTCGCAGTCGCTCGAGGCGGCGCTCGATGTCATGGCGCGGGCCGAGGTGCCGAGCGGGCGGATATACAGCGCGGCCGACATGGTCGACGATCCGCAGTATCTGGCGCGCGCGATGATCGAGCGTACGACGCTACCCGACGGAACGCCGCTGGCGATTCCCGGCATCGTGCCGAAGTTCTCGGAAACGCCGGGCGAGACGCGCTGGGTCGGGCCGGCGCTCGGCGAGCACACGGCAGAGGTGCTCGGCGAGTTGGGCTACGACGAGGAGGCGATCGGGAAGCTGCGCGAGAGCGGCGCCGTCTGACCGGCTTTCGCGCTCACGCCCAGTTCTCGCACCGCAGCCCGGGGACGCGGTCGAACTCGCGTCGATTGTTCGTCACCAGGATCGCATTCAGCGAAAGCGCGTGCGCGGCGATCAGCGTGTCGAGTGCGCCGATCGGCCTTCCGCGCCGCTCGAGCTCCGCGCGCAGTTCTCCGTAAGCGCGCATCGCCGCCTCATCGAACGCGAGCGGCACGAGTGGAGCGAGGAACTTCTCCAGCGCGTTCCGGTTTCGTTCCGATCCCGTCTTTGCGACGCCGAAGTGCAGTTCGGCTCCCGTGATGCAGGAGATGCCGACTTCGCTATACGACAGGCGCTCGAGATGCTGGAACACGCGGGCCGGCCGTCGGTTCACGATGTAGATGCAGATGTTGGTGTCGAGCAGATATTTCACCGGGTCCACGCGGCGCGCTCCTGCTGCTCGGGCTGTTCGCGCTCGAGCTTCAGATCCGGCTCGAATTCCTCGAGCGCCTCGCGCATGATCGTCCAGGGGGAATGCGTGGGCAGCAGCAACAGGCCGTTGCCGAAGCGCTTGACGACGAAGCCGGCCGCGGCAGCCGCGCGTTCGACGAACTCCGGGAAAGTCTGAGGCCCCTTTCGGTTGCGTTCGTACTCGTCCTGGGACACCAGCACTGCAACAGGCTTGCCCCGGCGAGTGATGCGAATCGCTTCGCCCGTCTCGACCTTTTTCATGATTCGCGTGAGATGCGTCTTGGCTTCGGCAATCGATACTTCCGACATCCGAGTCTCCTCCAAATGGTCATCTGGATGACCATTTTAGCGGATGCGACGCCGGAATCGGCAAAGGCGTTTCGTTGCTCCCTCGAGATCCAGTCTGCGCTCCCGGGCATCGTTTCGTCATCGGCCCGATCGGTTAACCTGACGGCTAGCCGCACGCTGGCGCCCACAACACGAAACGGCCACCCGAGGAGACCCGAAATGCGCAGACGCTTTCTCGCTTGCACGCTCGCCGCAACCGCGCTCGCCGTCGTGCCCTTCGCCGTGCATGCGCAGGGCAAGCCCGAGAAGCCGAAACTCACGATCGCCGTCGGCGGCAAGGCCGCGTTCTACTACCTGCCGCTGACGATTGCCGAGCAGCTCGGCTACTTCAAGGAGCAGGGCCTGAACGTCGAGATCCTCGATTTCGCCGGCGGCTCGGCCGCGTTGCGCGCGGTGGTCGGCGGCTCGGCCGACGTCGTCTCGGGCGCCTACGAGCACACGATCAGCCTGCAGGCGAACAACCAGTACTTCAAGGCCTTCGTGCTGCAGGGCCGCGCGCCGCAGATCGCGATCGGCGTCTCCACGAAAGCGAAGTACTCGTCGCCGGCCGACATGAAGGGCATGAAGATCGGCGTCTCCGCGCCCGGTTCGTCGACCAACATGGTCGCCAACTACTTCCTGTCGAAGCACGGCATGAAGGCCTCCGACGTCTCGTACATCGGCGTGGGCACGGGCAGCGCCGCGATCGCCGCGATCGAGTCGGGCCAGATCGACGCGCTGTCGAACGTCGATCCGGTGATGACGATGCTCGAGCAGCGCGGCGCGGTGAAGATCGTCGCCGACACGCGCACGCTGAAGGGCACCGAGGCGCTGTTCGGCGGCCCGATGCCGGCCGGTTGCCTCTACGCGCCCGAGGACTTCGTCAAGCAGAACCCGAACACGGTGCAGGCGCTCGCCACCGCGATGGTCAAGGCATTGAAGTGGCTGCAGCAGGCCGGCCCGTCGGAGATCGTCAAGACCGTCCCCGAAGCGTATCTGCTGGGCGACCGCGCGCTCTATCTCGCGTCGTACAACAACGTGAAGGACGCGATCAGCCCGGACGGCCTGATTCCGGACGCGGGCGCGAAGACCACGCTGAAGGCGCTGGCGAGCTTCAACCCGAAGATCCAGCCCGAGAAGATCGATCTCTCGCGCACGTACACGAACGAGTTCACGCGCAAGGCGCTCGCCTCGCTGAAGTGAGCGCGGGGTTCATGCAGCGGACGAACCGGGCGCGAGGCCGATGACGCGGACGAACGGCGCGAATCGGCCGGCGCCTGCAGCCGCTTCCGCCGCCTCCACGTCGCCTGCGCCTGCGCTCGCGCTCGAAGGCATCACCTGCACCTTCGTCTCGCGCGACGACCCCGGGCAGCGCCATACCGCGGTGCGCGAGGTCACGCTGCGCGTAGCGCCCGGCGAGTTCGTCTCGGTGGTCGGACCCACCGGCTGCGGCAAGTCGACGCTGCTCAACGTCGGCGCCGGGCTGCTCGCGCCGTCGTCGGGCCACGTCGAGGTGTTCGGCGAGCGCCTGGACGGCATCAACCGGCGCGCCGGCTACATGTTCCAGACCGATGCGCTGATGCCCTGGCGCAGCACGATCGACAACGTGATCGCCGGGCTGCAGTTCCGCGGCGTGCCCGACGCCCAGGCGCGCGAACGCGGCGAAGCCTGGCTCGCGCGGGTGGGCCTGCGCGGCTTCGGCGACCGCTATCCGCACGAGCTCTCCGGCGGCATGCGCAAGCGCGCCGCGCTCGCGCAGACGCTGATCCTCGATCCCGACATCATCCTGATGGACGAGCCTTTCTCGGCGCTCGACATCCAGACGCGGCAGCTGATGGAGAACGAGGTGCTCGAGCTGTGGGCCGCGCAGCGCAAGGCGGTGCTCTTCATCACGCACGACCTGGACGAGGCGATCGCGATGAGCGATCGGGTGGTCGTGCTCGCCGCCGGCCCCGGATCGCATCCGATCGGCGAGTTCCGCGTCGACCTGCAGCGTCCGCGCGACGTCGCCGAGATCCGCTCGCAGCCCGCGTTTCTCGACCTGCACGACCGGATCTGGGGCGTGCTGCGCGAGGAGGTGCTCAAGGGCTACGCGCAGCAGAAGCGTGCGAGCTGAAGTGAACGCCGCTTCGCTGCGTCTGCGCCTGTACCAGTTCCTCATGCTCGCCGCGGGGATCTTCCTGTGGTGGGCGCTGACCAGCCCCACGCTGCTGCCGAACTTCTATTTCTCGAACCCGCACCAGGCGGCGTTCTTCTTCGGCGAGCCGCAGAAGGTGTTCCTGCGCATGGTCGACTGGTTCGCCAGCGGCGAGATCTGGATCCACCTCGGGGTCACTCTGTTCGAGACGGTGGCCGCGTTCGCCATCGGCACGGTGGGCGGCCTCGCGGTCGGCATGTGGCTCGCGCTGAGCCCGACGGCCGCGGCAATCTTCGACCCCTACGTGAAGGCGGCGAACTCGATGCCGCGCGTGATCCTCGCGCCGATCTTCTCGATCTGGTTCGGCCTGGGCGTCTGGTCGAAGGTGGCCCTCGGCGTCACGCTCGTCTTCTTCATCGTGTTCTTCAACGTCTATCAGGGCGTGCGCGAGGTGAGCCCGAACGTGCTCGCCAATGCGCGGATGCTCGGCGCGAGCCGGCGCCAGTTGCTGCGCCACGTCTACCTGCCGAGCGCGACGAGCTGGGTGTTCTCGAGTTTGCACAACTCGGTGGGCCTGGCCTTCGTCGGCGCGGTGGTCGGCGAATACCTCGGCTCGGCGCGCGGCGTCGGCTACCTGATCCTGCAGGCCGAGGGAACCTTCGACATCAACACCGTGTTCGCCGGGGTCGTGGTGCTCACCCTGTTCGCGCTGGTGCTCGATGCCGTCGTGGGGGTCGCGGAGAAGCGGTTGATGAAGTGGCAGCCGAGGTCGGGGGAGACGGAGAAGCTGTAGGGGAGGAAGCACCGATGTCGCGTATTCCATTACGATCTCCGGTAGGCGCCTTCCTTCACCGCGCCTTCCTTCGCGCCGCCCTTGCCGCCGCGCTCGCCTGCGTCGTCCCTGCGTTGCAGGCAGCGCCCGCATCGCCCGCGCCGGCCGTCGACTGGAACGCGGACGTCGTCGCGGCGCAGGCCGCGTTCGAGAAGGCTACCGGCGCCCCGCTGCGCCCCGGTTTCCGTGTCGAGCCCACCCTCTTCCCGCACTACTACGCGCTTCGCAATGCGTCGGGGCAGAGCGCGTATTTCCGCGACGACCTGCGCTGGACAGCCAACGTGCGCTCGGCCGGTTGGTCGATCGATGAGGGGCGACGTCCGAGCGCGGCCGAGTTCGCGCAATGGCAGCGTTCGCTGGCGGGCTCGATCCCGCTGAGGTGGGCGATCCCGGTCCGGCGCGAGACGAGCTTCGTTGCCGTCGTGTGGTCGGCGCCCGATTGCCCGTTCTGTAGACGTCTCGAGCAGTTTCTTGATGACGAGGGGATCTCGGTGTACGTCGTGCCGGTCGGGTTGTCGGAGCAGGGTTTCGCCCGTGCTGCCCGGGCCTGGTGCTCGGAGAACCCGGCCGCCGCCTGGCGCAACGCCTTCGTGGTCGATGCGGCTCAGCCATCGACCGCCACGCGCGAGCGCAGCGGTTGCTCCTATCCCCGGGACGCGTTCGTCGACGTCGGCTTCTTCCTTGGCCGGGGAAGGCTCGCCACGCCGATCATCGTCTTCGCCGACGGATCGAGCATCGTTGGCTGGGACGGCGAGCGGGGCGCGGTGCGGATGCGTGAGATGCTGGGGCGGGGAGTGTTCTTCGCGTCGCCTTGAAAAGGCCGCGTGGCGGTTCGGACGCACGGTCGCACACGCCGGACTCCAACATCCCGAAAAAGGAAACGCCGGCTCGCGCCGGCGTTTCGATACTGCGCCTCCCCGGAGGGACCGTGCATCACGCCTTGCGGCGCGCGAAGCCCAGGCCCAACGCTCCGATGCCGAGCAGCGCAAGCCCGCCGGGCACCGGCACACCACCAACGGGCGGAGTCACCGCGCCGAAGCCGTCCAGGTACACGTAGCCCCAATGCGCGGTCGGCTCGCAGTCGGCCGCCAGCACGGACAGAACAAAATCGTGTCCCTGCAGCGAGGCATTGATCGGGAGTTGCTCGATCTGCCAGTCCGGTGTGTAGAAATTGTTGTTATAGATCGAGAAGCGTGGATCGACGCCGCCACCGCCGCTGGCCGCGTTGTATTCGCGGCGGATGAGTTCCGTGCTGGTGGTCTTGTCGGTCAGCGTGATGATCATCGTCGCCGCGTCGTAATCATTGTGGGCGCCGAGCAGCACCGCCTTCCACGCGAAGTAGATGTTTGCGTCCGTGTAGTTCTGCACTTCCTGCGTCGCCACCGAGGCGTAGCCGCCCGCGGTCGTGTCTTCGACGCGAAGCGAATAGTTGCCGGAGTACACGGTGGTGCCGATGACGCCGCCAACGTTCGGGTCGACATAGCCGGTCCCGATGACCGCCGAATGCCCATTGGCGATCGACGCGTTGTACGCGGCGCCGCCCGGCAGGAAAAGCGCGGGAGTCATGACCGGACTGTAGGTGTTGTTGTAGTACGGTGCTCGATAGCCGCCACCGATCGTCCAGCCGTTGGTGGTGCCGTCTTCGAAGCCCCCATTGATAAATCCTGCGCCCCAAGCCGGGCTGGCGATCCCGACCACGGCGAGTGCTGCCGCCGCTTGCTTGAGCTTGACCATGTTCTTGTTCCCCGTTCCCTGAAATGCGAGCCCGGATTTCGGCTCGTGGCTGCTATAAAGCAGGGTTCGTGCCAATTGCTGCTACTTCGTTGAATGGCAAAAAAAAAAGGCCAACCGCCTTCGTGACTCCATCCCACACTGTAAAAAACGGCGACGCCGACATCAGTTCTCGGTTCGTGTTATGGGCGCGCCGCTCGCCCCTATTCGCTGTTTTCCCACCGCGGGCGCCACGTCCGTGCGCGCGAAGTCGTCTCCCTTGAAGAGCAATGGAAGCGACGTCGTCTTGGCCAGCGCGTAGCTGAAGAGATCGCCGAAGTTCAGCGCAGCCGGATGCCCGCTGCCCTTCCCGTACACCACGAACGCCACGTAAGCCGCGTCGGCCGTTGCTGCATCGGGCGAGATGATTTCGAAGAAGGGCAGGCGCAGGAGGTCGTCGAGCAGCGCAACCGCCCGTTGCCCGCGTCGGGCGTGGACGACCAGCCGGGCTTCGAC
>ERZ778017.3507-NODE-3507-length-11033-cov-4.378302_pt1 | contig 11033 bp, 15 predicted proteins | sample MGYA00375747_ERZ778017 | MGnify/ENA primary metagenome ERZ778017 (study PRJEB29350, sample SAMN05509838) | bioreactor metagenome | biome: bioreactor; material: wastewater | place: South Africa: University of Cape Town | collected 2014-03-17 ... | reverse complement strand
CGGTCAGCGAGCGGTGGACCGGCGCTTCGAATGTTTGCGTCATGCGATGACCGGCTCCAGCAGCGCGTCCATCGGGATCATCGCCCCGCCTGCATAGCCGAAGAACGTGAGAAAGAAGCTCGTGGCGGCGAAGGCGATGGAGAGTCCGAACACGACTTGAATGAGCCGACGAAAGCCGCCGGAGGTATCGCCGAATGCGAGCGTTAGACCGGTGATGGCGATGATGAGGACGGCAACGATCCGCACGACCGGACCCTGAATCGAGTCCAGGATGTTCTGCAGTGGTCCTTCCCAAGGCATCCCAGAGCCGGCCGCGTAGATCGGTGCGGTGGCAAATCCGTAGATCAGTAGAGCCGCAAGTGCGGCTAATCGGCTTTGTGCATTTCTGTATTTGAGTATTGAGATCATGGCGTCACTCCGGACGGAAGAGATAGAGGCTCCAGCCGATATCCGTCCGCATCGAGCCCGATGACGCGAACGATCTCCTCCACGCGGCGAGATCGGCCGCGTCCACCAATGAACACCACAATGTCGATGGCCTCGGCGATGAGGGCGCGAGGCACAGTGACGACGACTTCTTGAATCAGCTGCTCCAGGCGAGCGAGCGCGCCACGCGCTGAACTTGCGTGGAGAGTCGCCAATCCCCCGGGATGTCCCGTGCCCCAGGACTTGAGCAGGTCGAGCGCTTCAGGGCCGCGCACCTCGCCGACGACGATGCGATCAGGGCGCAGACGCAGCGTTGAGCGCACCAGCTCGGCCATGGAGGCAACGCCCGGTTTGGTTCTCAAGGGAACGTGATCGGGCGCCGTGCATTGGAGTTCGACCGTGTCCTCGATCAGGATGACGCGGTCCCCAGTGGTGGCCATCTCCTGCAGGAGCGCATTTGCGAGCGTCGTCTTGCCCGTGCTGGTCCCACCCGCGATGACGATGTTTCTTCGGTCACGTACCGCTTGGCGCAGCGCCAGCGCTTGCGGTTCCGACATCACGCCATCGACGACGTACTGGGCGAGACGGATGACGCCGACCGCACGCTTTCTGATGGAGAAGGCGGGCGCGCGCGTGACAGGCGGTAGCACGCCCTCGAAGCGCTCGCCCGTGACGGGAAGTTCGGCAGACACAATCGGTGCGCCCGCATGGACTTCGACGTGGATGTGCGCGGCGACCAGGCGGATGATCCGCTCGGCGTCTTGCGGTGTGAGTTTGATTCCCGAGGGAGCACGCCCGGCACCCAGGCGATCGAACCAGAGCGAGCCATCGGGGTTGAGCATGACCTCCACGATCTCGGGATCTTCGAGCGCCGCCGCAATCGCCGGCCCCATCGCCGTGCGCAGCATTCGCGTCTGGCGGTCGAGAACCGTTCCGAGGGAGCTGAGGACCACGGGAGCACTCATGACGAGCGATCCTTGTGGCTGCGGTCATTGGGTGTCGGTGAGAGTTCCTCGACAATGTCCTGAACCAAAGTGTCACCGCGCTGCAGGTTTCGAGCGACCTGCTCGATGAACTGCTCGAAGCGCGCTTTGCTTTGCGCCCGCGCGGCTTCTTGCTGGGACTCCGGAATGGGCGGCGTGATGGCGAAGTGATGGCGGATGAACAGGGCCAACGCCTCGACGAGGATCATCTGGTCGCGTTGCATGTGCCCAAACGTCGCGCAGAGGCTTTCCAGTCGTCTCGCGACCAGGGCCTCACGACGATCCGCGCCGTCGGGCGACAAGTACGAAGCGAGCGCTGCTGCTACGATTCCGGACTTCGGTACGCGCTTCATGCACGCGAGTTCATCCAACCGCTTCGCGTGGTTGGGTTCGAGGAACACGTTCAGGCGTGCGCGGCTCATAGCGGGATGCCGTCAGCAGGATCGAGGGCGGCAAGACGGGCGACACGAGCGAGTCGCCGCTGCGAGACTTCCAGCGAGGCTTCATCCACTTCGTCGTGCTCCGGAAAGTCCGGCTCGTGAGGTTCGGGCTGCGCTGAGACGTCGGTGTTCTTCAGCACAGGCCCATCCAGCAACTCCGAGAGATGGATTTCTTGAGGGATGCCGCCGCCGGCATCTGCGAGGTCCGATCCGTGCGTTATCCGATGTGCTGGCTCGGGAGGTGTGGGAGGAGGGGGAAGGCCCGTCCAGTCATCGGCACGCTCGGGGGGACAATCGGCATACCTTTCCGCAGACAGCGCCGGCGGCGGCAAAACACGATCGATGAAGTTCTTGTCCTCGAAATAGCGCAGCTTCGAGGCCCGAATGGGGGGATGGCCGGAGACCATGACGATTTCGTCGCTGGCCGGCAGCTGCATGATCTCGCCTGGCGTCAGCAGCGGTCGAGCTGACTCTTGTCTCGACACCATCAAGTGGCCGAGCCAAGGCGAAAGACGATGGCCGGCGTAGTTGCGCTGCGCACGCATTTCCGTGGCCGTGCCGAGCGCATCGGAGATTCGTTTGGCGGTGCGCTCATCGTTCGAAGAGAACGCGATGCGCACGTGGCAGTTGTCGAGGATCGAATTGTTGGGGCCGTAGGCTTTCTCAATCTGATTGAGAGACTGTCCGATCAGGAAAGCGCGCAGTCCGTACCCCGCCATGAACGCGAGGGCAGACTCGAAGAAGTCGAGCCGACCGAGCGCAGGGAATTCATCGAGCATGAACAGAACTTGATGGCGTTTTGCGCGTGTCTGTTGCAGCGGGAGCGATTCCGTCAGGCGTCGACCGATCTGGTTCAGGATCAGGCGCATGAGAGGCTTCGTGCGGCTGATGTCCGACGGTGGAACGATCAAGTACAACGACACGGGATGCTCGGCATCAACGAGATCAGCAATACGCCAGTCGCTGCGGCCGGTCATGCGAGCGACCGTCGGGTCGCGGTAGAGACCCAGAAAGCTCATGGCGGCCGATAGGACGCCGGAGGCCTCGTTTTCTGACTTGTTCAGGACTTCGCGCGCAGCGCTTGCTACGACTGGATGCGGTCGATCGCCAAGATGGCGCGTTTCCATCATCCGCCAGAGCGTCTGATTGATGTGGCGTGCGGGATCGGAGAGAAAATTCGCGACGCCGCCCAGCGTCTTGTCGTGTTCGGCGTATAGGACGTGAAGGATCGCGCCGACGAGGAGCGAGTGGCTGGTCTTCTCCCAATGGTTCCTTCGCTCGAGCGCGCCTTCCGGGTCGACCAGGATATCGGCGACGTTCTGAACGTCGCGGACCTCATCGGCTCCCTTGCGCACTTCGAGCAGCGGATTGTGTGCGGCTGAAGTTGGATCGGTTGGGTTGCAGTAGATGCAATGTGAGAAACGAGAGCGCCAACCGGCGGTCAGCTGCCAGTTCTCACCCTTGATGTCGTGAACGACAACCGAACCTGGACAACTCAGCAGTGTCGGTACGACGAGGCCCACACCCTTTCCGGAGCGGGTCGGCGCGAAGGCCATGACGTGTTCCGGGCCGTCATGTCTAAGGTACTGGCTTGCCATCCGGCCGAGGAACACACCCTCGTTGCGAGTGAGCCGTGCATTCTGGATGTCGCGCGTCGTTGCCCAGCGCGCCGAGCCGAAAGTCGTGGCCTGCTTCGATTGACGCGAGCGGTGAACGGAGGCGGCGATGGCGGTGAGGGTGGCAAGGAGACCGCTTGAGGCAAAGATTGCGCCGCCACGGTTGAAGACTGATGGCGCATAGGATTCGTAGACGTACCACCATTCAAGCAGTCGCCAGGGGTAGTAAATCGGATATCCGTAAATCCGTATCCACGGCGCGCCGAGGCGCATTTGAAATCCCAGCTCTGCGGCCGTCCACTGCGTCGCAAGCCACAAGCCCGCGATCATGATCGCGGCGACGAGCAGCATCTGACCAATGAGCACGCCGGTGGAGTTCACGTCTCAACGCCTTAGCAGCGGAAGAGGCGCGCAGGATTCGCAAGGATTGTCTGCCCGTCAAAGATCGAGTCGGCAACACAGGAGGCCGAACGCATCACACGCGAAGGTGACTCGGGCTCGGACGGGCCAGGGCGGGGCTCAGAGCTGGTCGACTGGCTGCGAAAATATTTCTGCTTGAGAGAAATCGGAAGAAACGACCGCGGGCAAAGTCGCGATAGTGCGCGCGTCACTATCGCGATGGGCCGCGCGTTCTGCCGAAGTCCCACGAGACGAAAGCGCCACGGACGACCGCGCTGAGCGGCTGGCCCATGCGTCGATCTATCGCCGGCCGCCACGGTACGAGGGAGAACCCGGTCGCGTCGTCGATCAGTGCGAACCTGCCGCTCGCGAGGGCAAATGAACGGCGGTACACACCGGATATCCGCTGCCCGTCCACAGTCGGTCGGTACGGACGGCCCATCTCGACTTCGAGCTTCCGGGCAAGCTCGTCGAGCTCGCGCCTGCGCAGCGTGGCCAGCAGGTCGCGCGCGAAGATCACGCGCTGCCCGCGACGCTCAGCAAGCTTATGCTCGATCAAGTACTCGGTTCGCGCGCGGAGCGCATCTCGTGCCTCGGCGCCAAAGCCGTGTATTGCGAAGCTCTCTGGTTTGCCGACGAGCTGCTGATCAAGCCAGGTGGAGCCTTCGGCCTTGACCTGCTGCTCAATGCTCAAGTGCGAATGGACCGCTACCTGCACTCCGCCAGCTCGCTGCGCGTCGTAAGAGGCGGCGCGTGACGCCAGATCCGGAGGCACACGCCAGACGCCCTCTTCGATGCGATCAACGATCCCAACTCTGCGCAATGCTTCGAGGCGGCGGACATGCGATTGCACATAGGCGTCCACGTCTGTCCCATCGCCGAGTCGGGCGCGCGCCACCGCGCGGTGTCTCTGCGCGTGATAGATCCCGCCGTCTGCCAGCGCTTCGATGTTGCGATCGACTGGGCGTGGGTTTGCGTCGCCTCGCACTTCCACGATGGCGTTTGGTGGAAGTGTCGAGAGGTCCGTATCCGAGGGCAGGGGCACATAGTGTGCGCGACCGTCGACACCATCGATGACTAAATATCCACGGTCGCTGAGTTCTTCGGCGAACCCCCGGCCTGCGATCCGGCCGATGATGCGGCTGTGAAGTGCGTTGTGATCGAAGGCAACGTATTCGCGCCGGGCTTGGCCCATTGCCCGCTGAATCGTGCGGATGATGTCGCCGCGCTCCCCCAGTGAGCGAAGCGTCGCTTCCATGTCTGGTCGCAGCCGGTACTGCAGCGGCGCCAGCTTTGTCGCCAGGCCCATATCGGCGAGCCGTTCGAGCCTGCCGACCAGGAGTCCCGTGCGAAACCGTTCATCAGCAGTCGCAGAGTTCGCGCGGACTGTAATCTCATGGCCAACCGCTTGGGCCTTGATGGCATTGTCCAAGGTTGTCCATCGCTCCTGGGCGACTTCCTTCTGGAGACTGCGGCGGACTTCTAGCTCGCTTCGTTTTCCGAGCCATGCCGTGGCCAGTTCGCACGCGCGGGCACGCAATCCGTGAGCGATGTAGTCGGGGGCGATGAGTAGATCGCCGCCATGCTCATCCTTGCCTCTGACGACGATGTGTAGGTGGGGTTGATCGGTGTCCCAATGATCGACGCCGACCCAGTCGAGTTTTGTGCCGAGGTCGCGTTCGGCCTGGGCCATCAGGTCGCGCGCGAAGGCTCTCAGATCGCCGATCTCGTGTCCGTCCTCGGGCGACACGATGATGCGGAACTGGTGACGGTCATCGTGTCCTCTTTGCTCGAACTCGGCGGCATCCGCAGCGTCATTGCGTGCGGCGAAGAGCTGGCCCGGTCCGCCTTCGCGTGTCACACCGTCGCGTTCGATGTAGCGCAAATGCTTGTAGGTCGAGCGGGCGCTGGCCTTCTTCAGATTGACCAGATGGGTCTTGATCGCCACTCGTCGGGCACGGGCATCGAGGGATTGGCCGGCGAGCCGAGCGGCCACGTGGCCACGACCAAACTGTTTACGCTTGCCTCCGCGAGGCGATCCGGCAGCGCGATGCGGCTGGAGGGAATGGCCCAGCGTTCTCCCGGCCCGGGAGGTTTGCTTCAGGACTCGCGAAATGAAGGTTGCCTGTGATCCACGGCCGCGAGCCTTGGGCGGGGCGACTTTCGGCCGGAAGCGATCATCGTCACGGTCAGCCATGTGGGCGATGCGCCGTGTTCCGGCGTGCTTGAGAGGACGAAGCACGCGAAATTGCGAAGTGATACAGCGGCTTCGGCCCTGGTAGGCACGCCGCATTCAAGTCGGCGTGCCGTACAAACCCATGTGCAGACATTGGCTTGCGCGCACGATAGTGCCGCACCCTTTTATCTCGCCTTCCAGCTCGCAGGCAGCTCTGGGTCTTGGCCGCACTGTCGCTGGCCTCACTTCTGCACATCTGTCGATCCCTGCGGTGTTGGTTCCGCGCGTCGCTCGCTGTGTCGAAGCGCGACAAACAGGCTATCGCGATTTGGCTCGTTGCTGAGATGATCGGATGCGGGAGAGGCAGTCGAGCGCGCGACGAAGAGCGTTCGATCGACGGTTGAGAACGTGTCGATATCAGCGGTCAGGCGCTCGACATGCGCTAGATAGTCGAGCGTCGACTGCGGGAGCGCACGGCCGGCGGCCAGATGCTCGTCGTACCTCCCCGGACCGGCGTGGTAGGCCGCCAGCGCGCCGGGCCAGCCATATCGGTCGTAGAGATCGCGCAGGTACGCACCGCCTGCCCGAATGTTGTCTCGCGGCGCGTGTGGGTCGTCGCCAAGCCGCAGCTTCGCGCGGTACTCAGCCCATGTGCGCGGCATGAGCTGCATGAGGCCCATCGCGCCGGCGGGCGACACGGTGGGTGCGCCGTTCATGCTGTCGCAGCCGCCGCTCTCGGCGCGCAAGACGGCGTGCAGCCACCGCTCCGGCAGCTCGAAGTCCGATGCGGCTTCTGCGATGAGGGATTGCCACCGCTCAGTGCCGCAATAGGGCGCTGCGTCTGCCACTGCAACGCTGTGCAGCAGGGCAAGCAGCAGCGCGCCGATGCCGCCGCGCATAGTGTGGATCACCACGTCCACAGCGGAATCGCTTCGCCGACGACGGATGCGACGTTCACAGGTCCGAAGTAGCGGCTATCGAAGGACGCGGGGTTGTCTCCACCCAGTAGGAACAGCTCGTCCGGTTCGAGCGATCGGCATTGCTTCCAGTGTGGCAAGGGGCGGCCGGCGCCGTCACGCGTCAGTACGCGGCCCACGGGTTGGCCCTCGATCACGATCAAGTCGGAACGACTGCACACGGACTGCCCAGAGTTGGCCGCGACGTGTTTCAGAAGCAGAACGGAGCGGGGTAGGTAGCCACGCTCTGCGGCGAGCTCCCGGACGTGCGGTGGCAGGCGCACGAAGACGAGGATGCCGATGCTGACCTCGCGCGCTGGGATCAGGGCGTACCAGCCACGTGGCGCGCTGTCGCTTGCGTTGTAGAGGATGCGATAGTTCGGCGTGACGAGCGTCGCGACGAGGAGGGTCGTCACGCCAAGGAGCATGACAAGCACCGTCGAGCGTCGGCGACTGACCATCACGAATCCCTCGTCAGATCTTCCGGAAACTCGCGCTCAAGTAGCCCACGGACGAGCTCGGCCAGCGTCATGTCTTGCTCGAACGCCGCGACCTTGAGTCGGCCGCGCAGTGCCGGTGTGACGTCGATCGTCAGTCGCGCCGTATACACATCGGCCTTTGTGGGTGCGCCTGACGCCGCCCCGTCAGCTCGATTGCGTACCCATGCCTCGGCGCGCGGATCGTTCGACGGCTTGGTGCTGATGGTTACGCGTTTGGCTGCCATTGCATCAGCGCTCGGATTTCAGTTGCGAAGGCGCCAATCTCGCGGGCCGCGGCGCTCTTGGAATCCAGTTCGTGTGCGAGCTGGCCGGTTGCTGCGCATTCCGCGAACAGGACGCGCTGGCTGACGACGGCGCTCAAGACACGCAGCGGATACTCGCCGAGGGCTGCCCGCACATCACGGCCGATCACAGTTCCGACGATGCGTCGATTGATGACGAATACCGCGCGTAGGGCGGGCTTGAAGATCTTCGCTTCGGTCACCAGCGAGACGATCTCGGTGCAGGCCCAAGCGTCATACGGTGACGGCTGGACGGGTACGACCACGAGATCGGATGCGAGGATTGCAGAGCGCGCGAGTGCGGTCACTCGTGGCGGACCGTCGATGATGATGTGCTGAGCGTGACGCGCGATCTGCGGCACTTCCTGGTGCAGTGTCTCGCGTGACAATCCGACAACGCCGAAGCGACGCGGCAGGCCCATCAGCACACGCTTCTGACTCCAATCGAGCGCAGAGCCCTGTGGATCTGCATCGACCAGCAGTACGCCGCTGTGCGGACTGGCGAGATCGGCGGCGAGGTGTGTTGCCAATGTGGTTTTGCCACATCCGCCCTTCTGATTCAGCAGTGCGATGATCACGATGGTGTCCCTCTGGTGACCAATAGGATTGGAAGCAAGACGGAAGGTTTGTTGTCCACAGGCACGCGGCTACGCTTCCTACTGTTAGATGTCTTTCTAGTGTTAGAAGAAGAGTTAGAAGGCTGCGGATTGCTGAGACGGGAGAGGGGCTTGCGAGCGTCGAGATTCCTGATGGCACGAGCGGCCATTCTTGAAAGCACGAGCCTCTGCATTCCCGATAGCACGACGGGTTTCACAAGTAGTTCCCTGTTCTGCACAGGTTGCACTCCGACTTATCCACGGGCGCAGGCGCCTGGTGTTCCGACGGCCGTGTCAGCGCATACGGCTCTAAAGTGCAGCACGTCAGCTCGGGCGCGAGACGGCTCGATCTGAAGGCGGTAGCCAGGCAGGCGCTGCTTGGCAATGATGCGGCGGATCTCGAAGGTGAAGCGCGGGAAGGAGGCAAGGCTCCCTGACTTGAGGTGCAAGTGATGGAGATCGCAACGCCAGCCGCCAGCTTGTCGACCGGCGTGCTTTCTGACGAGACGATAGAGCCATCGCTCGATGCCGCCCGTCAGCGAGAAATAGTTGGGATCGATGGTCAGGACGAGCGTCCGCTCGATCACGCCGCTGTAGAACCAGTCCGGAACAACCAGTTCAAGTCCTTGTGGTCGTCCGTGGCTATCGGCTCGTTCCTTCCATTCGTTAACCCAGGAAAAGCGATGCAGGCGGCGGCCGGACGCCTGGCGGATGGATGTGGCGATGCTTGTGGACTGGAGGCGATCAAGCGCGGCCTTCAGTCGCTGATAGTCGCGAAGCGACGTTCCACGTTGAACAAATCTGAGAATCTCATAGGGGGTCGTCAGCATCAGTCGCGACGTGGGCAGTCCAGCATCGCGCGCCTCGACGATCTGAGAGGCGGCCCAGATCAGGATATCGGCGTCCCAGATCGTCGCCATTCCGTGCTCTGCGGTCGCCTCCACTCGAATAGAGATCTCGCCCGCGCGAAAGTCGATGGGCTTCGTGCGATGGGTCTTTGCAAGGCTGAAGAAGGGATACGCCATCAGATCCTGTGCGTCTCGGACCGCGAGATCGCCGGGCAGGGCGCGAAACACTTCAAGCTGCTCTCGGTCGTCTTGGATGCTGTTGATGATGCGCATGGCAGATCGCTGGCTTAGCGCAGGGACGTGTAAACAGGATCGGACGTGCTTTCGCAGGCGCGAGAGTCCGCCCAGGTTTCGAGGTCCGCCTGTGCGTACATGACGCGGCGGCCGAGCTTGCGGAAGCGGGGTCCGCCGCCGATGGTGCGCATCTTCTCCAGCGTTCGCGGAGACAGCTTCAGGAACGCGCCAGCCTCATCGCACGTGAGGTAGACCGTGGCGCGCGTGGGCGCGGCGTTGTCCATTGGCGCTGTCTCCTTCGCGGGCCTGCGGGATGCAGCCGGCTGGAGATAGCCTGCGCGGTGGTTAGTAGGAGTCAGGGAGAATCGGGTGTGGTGACGGATTCTCCCTTGCGCGTTGCCTGAGACATGCTAAGCAACTGACGATAGCCGCCGCTGACCAGTTTGCGGCCGCGATGAAGGAGGTAGCGGACCTGTGCGCGCAGCTCACTGTCCGTACTCCAACGATGAAACGTGTCCTGAGCGCCAAAGATGGCTTCGGCAATTTCTCGGTGCGTGGCTCCATCGGCTGCGCCGTCGAGCGCTTGTAGCGTTCGCTGATGATTCAAGGAACCTCGGCTTGGCCGAGGTCGCGTTGACGGTCGCTTGCGCGGCGAGGGCGCTTGCAGCAGTTCAACGATGCGGGACAGGAGCGGCCACGCCGTATGCGTATCGGCTCTGGCCGGGATTTGAAAGGCGAAGGGTTGACCATCTCGAATGTTGTCGCTCACTGCAATCCGAACGATCTGCTGATTGATCTCTGCGATCAGTGACAGCGCGGCACCGTCGTGCGAAAGGGTTTTCCGACCCGGTAGCTTCCAGATCGAGAACGGCACGCCACGGGGATCGATGTCCTCGGTCAGTCGCAGCTGGAGGTCAGCTAACCAACTTGGACGCGCAATTCGCGCATCAAGCGCAGGGTCAGTTGCGAAATTGCAGCCCCCAATGTTGAGGGGATGGCGCCGACAGCGCTCCCGTGTCCCATTCGTTGCGATAAACGGGATTGCGGCGCAGGTATTCCCAAGCGAGTTCTGACGGCCTCAGATGCAGCACGTAGAGGTATGCGGCCGTCGCTGTCCATTCCCTTGCCCTCATGACTCGCACTCCATTTGCGAAAGTGGGCAGGCATCATGCCGCAGCGTTACGGACAGGTGACGTAGTAGCTACACGCCTTGAAAAAGACAGGCGCTTTGCGGAAATACGCAAAAACGGAAATACGGAAGACCGGTTCGATCTACCACCACCTACGACGCGACGACGAGTCTCGCGCGACGAAAGCGACAATGCCGAGAGCGCCAAGAATGATGGAGAACAGTCTCACGAGAAGGCTGCGCGCAGGCGGCACGAACAACAAGAGCAGGATGATTGTGAGAGTGACCATTCCGCGCTCCTTTGGGCAGATTCCTCTTTGCCCTGCGGTGACTGTCGTGTCTCCGCGGACTATAAACCCCGGTGGCTCACGAAGTCATGCCCCGACTAGAGGCGAAAGCCGAAGGTTCGCGCCTGGTGGGGTCGGCTAATACCTAGAAGAAAGGACTCT
>ERZ778017.3506-NODE-3506-length-11036-cov-4.140151_pt1 | contig 11036 bp, 10 predicted proteins | sample MGYA00375747_ERZ778017 | MGnify/ENA primary metagenome ERZ778017 (study PRJEB29350, sample SAMN05509838) | bioreactor metagenome | biome: bioreactor; material: wastewater | place: South Africa: University of Cape Town | collected 2014-03-17 ... | reverse complement strand
CGTCGCGATGCAGCGATCGAAGTTGATCGTGCCCTTCGAGACGATCTCGACGAGGTCCTCAGCACCGACGATATCGGCACCGGCAGCTTTCGCTTCTTCGGCCTTGGCGCCCTTGGCGAACACCGCGACGCGGACCGTACGGCCCGAGCCGTTCGGCAGATTGCAAACGCCGCGAACCATCTGGTCGGCGTGCTTGGGATCGACGCCCAGGTTGACGGCGACTTCGATCGTCTCGTCGAACTTCGCCTTGGCGCGTTCCTTGATGATCTTCACGGCCTCGGCGACGCCATAGGCCTTGCCGGCTTGAACACCATGCTTGATTGCAAGCATCCGCTTGCCACCGGCCGCGCGCGTTTCCTTAATCTGTTCGGCGCTGATTTGAGCTTTTGCCATCGGACCTTACTCCACCACGTTGAGACCCATCGAGCGCGCACTACCCGCAAGCGTGCGAGCGGCGGCGTCGAGGTCGTCGGTGTTCATGTCCTTGAGCTTGCCCTTGGCAATCTCTTTCAGCTGCGCCATCGTCACCTGACCGGCAACGACGCGACCGGGCTCCTTGGAGCCCGAGCCACCCTTGCCCGTCGGCTTCAAGCCTGCGGCCTTCTTGATCAGATACGTCGCCGGCGGCTGACGCATCTCGAACGTGAAGGAACGGTCGGAATAGACCGTGATCTTCACGGGAATGGGCGTACCCTGCTCGATGTCCTTCGTCTTGGCGTTGAAGGATTTGCAGAACTCCATAATATTGACACCGCGCTGGCCGAGCGCGGGACCGATCGGCGGCGACGGATTCGCCGCGCCTGCCGGTACCTGCAGGTTGATAAAGCCGTCTATTTTCTTCGCCATGGTTCCCCTTCAGCGTTAAAGCCAGACGCCAGGAAGCGTGCGGCTTAGGGTTAGCGGTCCAACGGGAAGCTTCGGCTCGCGAAGACTTCCCTCCCGCACGTCGCCGCTTCGAGACAGAAGCTCCCGAAGCGGTTTCCGATGCTTGCGCAGCGGAAATCTCAATTCATTCGTTACGCACCAGCACTGCTCCCGCGTTGGGATGGCCCTCAGCTCGCAACCTTCTCAACCTGGCCGAATTCAAGCTCGACCGGCGTCGGCCGGCCGAAGATCGAAACGGCGACCTTGACCCGCGAACGCTCCTCGTCGACTTCCTCGACGACTCCCGTGAACGAGGCGAACGGGCCTTCGCCAACCTTGACGTTCTCGCCGATCTCGAACGTGATCGTCGGGCGCGGCCGCTCGACGCCTTCCTTCACCTGATTGAGGATGCGCAGCGCTTCGTCCTCAGGGATCGGCATCGGCTTATTGTCGGCACCGAGAAAGCCCGTGACTTTCGGCGTGTTCTTGATCATCACAAACGCTTGGTCGGTCATCTTCATCTTGACCAACACGTAGCCCGGCAGAAATTTCCGCTCGGTCGGAATCTTACGGCCGCGCTTAACCTCGACGACCTCTTCCGTCGGCACGACGATCTCTTCGAAGAGATCTTCAAGACCGCCCGCTTTCGCGCGCTCGCGGATCGCGTCGGCGACTTTGCGTTCGAAGTTGGTATAGGCATGGACAATGTACCAGCGCGTACCAGCGACCGACTTCTTTTCTTCGCGTTCTTGCGCGACAACCATTCTCAAAGGCCCTCTTGCGCGTCACTCAAGCCAAAAACATGTGAGCTGAAGTTCAGCCGCCTACCCCCAGAACGAGGCGCACGATGTGGCTCAACGCCTGATCCACAAGCAAAAAGAAAATAGAGGCGAGCGCGACCATGATGAGCACCATCACAGTCGTGACCCACACCTCTTTCCATGACGGCCAGGTTACCTTGGAGACTTCCTGCCGAACTTCCTGCATAAAGGTTATGGGATTAAACTTCGCCATCAAAGTGCTTTCTTAGCGCATATGCGACAAAACGCCGCTACCAGCCCCGTCGATTGACCGGGCCGGTCGGCAGATCAGACCTCAACGAGGCTGGCAGGGGCGGAGGGTCTCGAACCCCCGACCTTCGGTTTTGGAGACCGACGCTCTACCAATTGAGCTACACCCCTTGAACGCGACACGAGCATACGCCCTTGCGTCGAGCAGCCTCTTTCGGGGCGTGTCTCCTTAACCGAAGTCATCCGCGTTGTCAGCCCCACGCGTGAGGTTTTTTATATAGTCGGGCTGTTGCCTTTGCGATGCCCAAGAGGTCGCAATCCGCTCACCGCCGAGACCAGGGGCCCGGATCGCCACTGTCGCGCACCGCCGGATTTTCCGCGGATGCCTCTGCCGAGCCCGAAATCGGCTCGATCACGACGGCCGATCCGTAAGCCAAGACCTCGGTAACCGCGGCTGCAATTTCATTGGCGTCGTAGCGCATCGCGAGTACGGCATTGGCGCCCATTTCCTGCGCATGCTGGATCAAAAGATCGAATGCTTCCTGGCGGGCATGCTCGGCGAGCTTCGTATAAACGGTGATGTTGCCGCCGAAAAAAATCTGGATCGCGGCTCCGAGATTGCCGACGACGCTGCGCGAACGCACCGTCAAGCCGCGGACCATCCCGAGGTGACGCACGACGCGGTATCCTTGAATATCGTTTGTCGTCACGACCAGCATGCAATCCCCGCTTTCCGGCCTCGGACGGGCCGCGCGGCGTCCAAAATAAAGCAAATCGGATACATTGGCGAACGGATCAAGCGGATTGGCGTTCAGATGAAATTCATCGCATGATGGCTACAGGGGCGCCTCGAATAGGGAGCCCTCCCGATTCAGACCTTTGTGGCTGACCGCACCTGCGTTATCAGCCCCATGGAATAGGAACGTCGTCCTCGCCGGCCATTCGAGTCCGGGTCATATCGTCGTGCCGCCGCGCCGGACTCAATCCCGCCTCGATCATGCATTCATAGCCAGAGCCATGTCATTCACACCTCACCGCCGCCACGTCCTCACCGGTGTCCTGGCGGCATCGGTCACGTCCTGGACCAATTCTGCCCGTGCTGGATCAGTCGGAGCGGTGGCGCTCGGAAGCCCGGAACCCTTCTCCTTCGACAAGCTGAAGGAACGGGCCAAGGCTTTGTCACAAAAAGCCTATGTGCCGCCGCCGCAGCCTTCGAAGTCCGATCCTTTGCGGGACATGACGTTCGATACGTTCGCGCAAGCCGTCTACCGGCCCGAGATGGAGCTGTGGCACGGCATTGCCGGAGCGCAGACGGTGCGTCTCTTCCCGCAAGGACGTTTTTACGCCGAGCCGGTCGGCATTCATGTGCTCGAAAAGGGCGAAGCGCGCGAGGTCATCTATTCGCCTGACCTCTTCAACATGCCCGCCAATCATCCGTTGCGGACGCTCAAATCCGCGGGCTTTGCGGGGTTCCGGCTGATGAGCCGCGGCGGCGTCAGCGACTGGCTCGCCTATCTCGGCGCGTCGTACTTCCGTGCTTCCGATCCCAATGACCAGTACGGCGGCTCGGCGCGCGGCCTGGCGATCAACACCGGCCGGCCCGAAGAATTCCCGCGCTTCACCAATTTCTGGCTGGAGCAGAATGGCGTGGGGATGAACATTTATGCGCTTCTCGAAAGCCAGAGCGTCGTCGGTGCTTATCGCATGGACAGCCGTCGCATCGAGGGCGGCCAAGGCGGCGCGCTGCAGGACATCGAGTGCGAACTCTACTTCCGCGCTCCAGTCGACTTGCTTGGCATCGCGCCTTTGACGGGCATGTTCTGGTATGGCGAGAATTCCGGACACTTCCGAGGCGACTGGCGGCCGGAAGTTCACGATTGCGACGGGCTTTCGATGTGGACAGGGGCGAACGAACGCATCTGGCGGCCCCTCGCCAACCCTCCCCGCATCGTGACCAACAGCTTCACCGACGACAATCCGAAAGGCTTCGGACTGGTCCAGCGCGATCGGAATTTCGAGAATTATCAGGATGACAGCCTGTTCTACGACCGGCGGCCGAGCATGTGGGTCGAGCCTCTGACGGGCTGGGGCAAGGGCGCCGTCAATCTCGTGCAACTGCCGACGACGAACGAGACCGAAGACAACATGGTCGCGTTCTGGACGCCTGAGGAGAAGGTCGTCGTCGGCACCGTGATCAATTCAAAATATAGATTGTATTGGGGAATCAACACTCCACCAGCCGGCGACGTCGGCCGCATCGTGGCGACACGCATCGGACTCGGCGGGCTCGGCGGGCGGGATCTCGATCTTCGGCATACGAAGCCCGGCGCGCGTAAGTTCATGATCGATGTCGAAGGCAAGGTGCTTGACGATCTAACGCGCTACGGCGGCACGCATACCGTCGTTACGACGTCGCGCGGCACGATCAGCGGCGTCGAAGCCTTTCCAGTGGTCGGCACCCAACGCTGGCGCATGATGTTCGACCTGTCGGACCTGGCGGGCGAGCCCGCCGATCTCCGCGCTTTCCTGCAGAAAGACAACGTTAGGCTCAGCGAAACCTGGATCTACGAGGCCTTCCCCTAAGGCATTCATCCGCAGTGTAATTCGTCCCCAGCCCTCCGTTTGCGATCATACGCAAACGCTGCGCAAATTTTGCCCAGGCCCTTTTTTGCGCGTCCTTTCTTTCGAATGTCCGGAACCTCCGGCGATGGAAGTGGTTTTCACAGCCGTCACGGAGGATCTTCTATGAAAGCACTTTGGGCTGGCGTCATGATTCTGTTCGGATCATATCTGGCGCTGAACGGATACGAGTACGCCCCGGTAAAGCAGCCGCTAGTTCAAGCGCAGCCGAATGCGGATGCCGCGATGACCCCGGACTCCGGAACGTCCGGCGTCGGGATTGAGGCCGAATAGATACGCCGGAAGGCATCCGGTTTTCCTAAAGAAAGATACGTGAGCGCAAGCGCGAGCCCAAATCTCGCCACGGAAAAACGCGACGTTGCGGAGCACGGCTCTGCTCGTCACGCACCACGTCCAGGCGCAACCGGTGTCGCATGTCGTATCGCGTTTTTTCCGTCCCACGCAAAGTTCGCATCAGAGAAGATATCGACTTCCCCGGACCCGTCCTTATCGAAGGGACGGTGCTCGGCGACGTGCGCTGCATGTCCCTCATCGTGGCCGAGCGCGGTATCGTCGACGGCACCATCAAGGCTGATACGGTGACGATCCTCGGCGAGGTCTCCGGTGAGATTTTCGCGACGCACTTGACGTTGAAGCCGTCTTCAGCCGTCGCGGCCAACATATTTCACAAGCATCTATCGCTTGAGAACGGATGCATATTCGAAGGCCATTCGCGACGCCATACCGATCCGCTCCGGCTTGTATAAGCCGGCAGGCGCAGACCGCACGCGACAACGACTGTGCCTTCGACCCGGCCCATTGTCCGGTCCGACGGAAGTTTATGCCGTCTTCGTCAGGCTTCCTGAAATTTCTCGCGGCAGAGTTCGAAAACCTTATCGATATCATGCGCCGGAACGGGCTGGCTGAAGAAGAAGCCTTGTAATTCGTTGCAGCCGGCCGCTGTTACTGTCTTTGCATGATCAAGCGTTTCGACGCCTTCCGCCACCGTGCTCATTTTCATTTCGCGCGCAAGGCCCGACACGGCGTTGATGATAGCGACGCAATCGGTCCGCTTTGCAAAGTCGAGATCGCGCACGAAGCTGCGGTCGATCTTGATCTTGTCGAAGGGGAAGCTACGCAGATAGCTCAGCGACGCATAGGCCGTCCCGAAATCGTCGAGGGCGATGCAGACGCCAAGCGAGCGCAAGCTGTGCAGAATTTCGTGCGTGTTCGCTTCGTCGCGCAGCAAAACGGACTCGGTGATCTCCAACTCCAGGCGCTGCGGTGCGAGGCCCGAAACTTTCAGTGCGTCGAGAACCGCCTGATAGACGTTGCCCCTCTCAAACTGGACGGGTGACAGGTTCTCCGTCACGCGTGTGTGCGACGGCCACTTTGCGGCTTCCGTGCAGGCTCGCTTAAGCGCCCATGCTCCCATTTCGACGATCGCGCCGCTTTCTTCGGCAATCGGGATGAAGCCATCGGGCGAGATCAAGCCGCGTGTCGGATGATGCCAGCGCATCAGTGCTTCGAATCCTGAAACATGCTGCTTCTGGAAGTCCACGATAGGCTGGTAATAGAGTTCAAGCTGGTTTTCATCGACGGCGGCGCGGAGGTCGATCTCAAGCTGGTGGCGATCACTATCGGCCTGCTCCATGCCCTTCGTGTAGAACGCGTAAGCTCCACGGCCCGCACTCTTGGCGGTGTAAAGAGCGAGATCCGCGCACTTCAAAAGATCCTCGGCGTTGGCACCGTCCCTGGGAGCGATCGTTATGCCGATACTGGCGCTACAGGTGACTTTCTGGCCCAGTATCACGTGTGTTTCGGTGAGAGCTTCGAGAAGCCGTTTTGCAAGTCGCGTAGCGGCAGCGACGGTCGTGACGCCTTTTTGAAGGATTGCGAATTCGTCGCCGCCGAGCCGGGCGACGATATCCTTCTCACGAACGGTGGCCCTCAAACGTCCGGCGACTTTCTTCAGCAGCGCGTCTCCGGCCGGGTGGCCGTGCGTGTCGTTGACCTTCTTGAAATAGTCGAGATCAATCCAGAAGAGCGCGAAGCCGCCCTTGGGTTTCTGAAGCGTGGCTTCGAGGGCTTCGCGAAAATGCAGACGATTTGAAAGCTCCGTCAGCGGATCGTGACGAGCGAGCCAGCTGATCTTCTGTTCGGCCAGGCGGCGTTCGGTAATGTCCTCCTGGATGTCCACCCAGCCGCCGCCTTCCAAGGGCCGGTTGGTTACGAGGACGATGCGCCCGCTTTTCAAATGCTGCGTATGCGAAAACGTCTTGCCTCGCGCCAGTTCCGCGACATGGTGCTTTATCCATTCGCGCTGCTTTCTCAGCTCACTCGGATCGTCGCGGCCCGTTTCCCGCTTCACGTGATGGCGAACCAGCGCCGAAAGCGGCGTGCCCGGCTTCGCCAGATGCTTTGGAAGATTGTATATCTCGCGATACGTGTCATTGCAGACGATCAGGCGCTGGTTATCGTCGAACATCGACAGTCCACGCACCATGTTGTTCAGCGCGAGGTTGAACCAACGGTTCAGCTGCTCCACTTCTTTTTTATGCTGTAGCTCGCGGTCGCTTTCGGCGCCGATGCTGATCGTATGCTGAAGCTCGTTTGCTGCGGGAACTGCATTTTCCTTGCATGCGATTGATGCGACTGCCTTTGACGAACGCACTATTTGATTGGGTATTGTTTTTTGCTGGCGAACGGACTGGCGCACATCACATCTCCAATGGATTTGATATGCGGTTCCTTAGTATTATTGCGTAAGCAGCAGATTAATCGGCAAAAACTCGGACTATTCGATCGGCTCAATATTTGATTATGGATAATGCCGTGTAAATAATCGGCATTTATTGAACTCGCCACTTTCGTTTAATCGCACTGGTCAATTGGATTTTAAGGACTTGTTTTAACGGCCTTTAACTACCCGGATTCACACTAGAACCCTCTCGCATCCGATTGCGCGTTTAAGACTTTATTGAGCAGGATGGGGGCCGATCTTCGTGCATTTCTTCGCGACGAGGCAGCGATGAACCGGAATGGTTTAGCGCACACACGCCTGCCGTCTCTGCGTTCCATTCAGCGCGATATTCTCGTTGCCATCGCGCGCGGCGAGCGTCTCGATGCCGTCACGGACCAGCTTTGCCGACGCATCGAACGCATTGCGCCGGAACTGATCTGCTCCATCCTCAGGGTCGACGAGAATGGCTGCCTTCGTCACCTCGCAAGTCCGTCGCTGCCGGCAGCTTACTGTGAGGCCATCGATGGTCTGCCGATCGGGCCGATGAAGGGGTCTTGCGGCACCGCCGCATTTCTAGGACGTCCGGTCGAGGTGACGGACATAGCGGCCGATCCTCTCTGGAAGGATTATCGAGACCTGGCGCTGCCGCTTGGTTTGCGTGCATGCTGGTCGAGCCCCATCATGGCTCGCGATCAGAGAGCGATCGGAACGTTCGCGTTCTATTTCCGAACACCACGAGGAGCGAGTGCGTTCGAGCGCCAGGTGGTCGCCATGTCGGTGCACCTGTGCGCCATCGCGATCGAACAATGGCAAACCCACGAGACGATTCGCGAACTCGCCTTCACCGATCCCCTGACTCACCTCGGAAATCGTACGGTATTGAAGGAGCGCCTGCCCGGCATCTTCAACGTGGCGCTTGGGTCGAAACGCGTTGCTCTTTTTTATCTCGATCTCGACGGATTCAAAGCAGTCAATGATCTTTATGGCCATCCTCGAGGGGATGAACTTCTTTGCCGGATTGCGAGAAGGTTGTCGGAGATCGTTCCGGACGCCGACCTTATCGTACGGCTCGGAGGCGATGAATTTTTAATTGTCGTTTCCCTGGTTCCGGCCGACAGACATGAGCTATTGGCGGAAAAACTCGTGATGGGGGTCAGCGGCCATTACCGCCTTGATGACGGCTTGAATGCTGCGGTCGGCGTATCCATCGGCGTCGCGTGCTTTCCCGATGACGGATCGGACGTGGACGTTCTGATCGCACATGCCGACGCTGCTCTCTACAGGGCTAAGCGCAAAGGACGAAGCAGGTACGCCGTATTCGATATTTCAATGGAGTGCGAACAACGCGACCGTCGCGCCTTGGAACTGGACATCAGCCTCGCCCGAAGTGCCGGCCAGCTATCGCTTGTCTACCAACCGATCGCAGATACCCTGTTCCAGGATGTCAAAGGTTTCGAAGCGCTCCTCAGGTGGCGTCATCCGGCTCGCGGGAACGTAGCTCCGCAGGCCTTTATCGCCGCCGCGGAAAGCTGCGGAGCAATCTGCGATATCGGCGCGTTTGCCCTGAGGGAAGCGTGCCGCGAAGCGTCGACATGGTCCGTTCCTTTGCGGATCGGCGTGAACGTCTCTCCGGCGCAAATCGTCAGCGCGGATTTCGTCGGGCTGGTCGAAAGCGTCTTGTCGGAAACGGGCCTTGACCCACGCCGCCTCGAAATCGAGGTCACCGAAAACCTTTTCATTCACGATGCCGAACAGGCGCTCCAATGTCTTGGCCATCTTCACGACATCGGCGCCACGGTCGCAATCGATGATTTCGGCACCGGCTTTTCATCGCTTAGAACCTTGCGATCCTTTCCATTCGACCGGATCAAGATCGACAGGAGCTTCGCGCGCGGCTTGGCGACAAATCGCAACGACGTCGCAATCGTGAAATCGATACTCGCGCTTGGCCGGGCGATGGGACTGCGTGTCGTGGCGGAAGGTGTCGAAACCGACGAACAGCACACGCTGCTGCGGCAGTTCGGTTGCGACTGCGTGCAGGGCTACCTCATCGGCAAACCACTTACGATCGACGCTTATGAGAGTGTCGTCGGAAGGGAACACACGCCGGAGATCAAGAAAAGACAGGCGGTTTCATAGCCGTAGAGGTGCCGCGGCCGAGCGCCCTGCCCGACGTCCAATTTTAGGTTCCGTGGCGAGTGGGCTCGTCCGGGCCGTTCGCCTGAGACGTGCGTTCGGGAGGCGGCGTTATACTTTGCCAGCCGCCACCGAGGGCGAGGAAAAGCGCAATCTGGTCGGTATTCAAACTCGTCTCGGCGGCCGCGTAAGCTTGTTCGGCCGTGGCAAGGCTGCGCTCCGCATCGAGCGCTGCCAGGGCATCGATGTTTCCGCCCTGCCAAAGCTTGCGTGAATCGTTGGACACCACGAGCGCTCGATCTCGCGCCTTCTTGAGATGCTGCAGCCGATCGAGATCGTAGGCGTAGTTCGTAAGGGCGGTTTCGGTCTCGCGAAGCGCGATGAGAATGGTTCGATCGAATGTTGCCAAATCAGCGCGGGCTTGCGCTTGCGCGGCGTCAATGCGCGCGCGTGCGACGTTTGTATTTACGTTCCAATCGATTGTCGGTCCTACCCCGAACCGGTTGGTGAGCGGCGAAAAGAGATCCGTTATGGCGCCCTGCGTGCCCACGGAAGCCGTCAGCTTGATGTCGGGATAAAGCTCAGCCGTCGCGACTCCGATTCTCGCGGTAGATGCCGCAAGATGACGTTCCGCCTGATTGACGTCGGGTCTGCGCCGTAACAGGGCGGCACCATCGGCCGTCGGGATCGGCGAGATGAGTTTGAGCGGTGAGTTGCACTTAAGAAGTTTGCGGTCATAACGCTCGGGGGGTTGACCGATGAGCGTTGTCAGCCGGTAGGCCGCATTCAACTGCCGCGCTTGCAACGCGGGAATGCGCGCTTCCAATTCGTCGTACAAGCCCTGTTGGCGATCGATATCGAAGCTGGCTGCCCGGCCGTTCCTGAAAAGCGTACGCGTCAGCGTAAGTGCCTTTTTCTGGACATCCAGTGTGCGGAGTGCCGATTTCAACTCGTTGCCGGCATTGCAGATATCCGCAAAGGCTCGCGTGGTATCAGCCGCTACATTGATGCGGACGAGGTCGTGGGCAGCCATGGCTGCTTCGTTGTCGGCGGCGGCGGCCTCGATGCCACGGCGAATTCCGCCGAATAGATCGAGATCGTAATTGAGTGCGATCCCGGTGTTCGCGATCTGGTGTTGCGGCGGTTTGATGTGACTGAGATTGGCTTCGGCCGATTGTTGTACATAGCTCGTATCGAAATTGGCCACGCCGTTTATCTGTCGCCCTGTCTGCGCCAACGCAAAGAGGGCTTGGCTGCGTTCCAGGTTCGCCACGGCGATGCGCAGATCGGTATTGGCCACAAAGGCCTCTTGCACGAAGCCCGTCAGGCTCGAATCATTATAGAGCTGCCACCACTGGCTGTCGGAAGGCCCGCTATTCGTTGCAGTCTGCCGCGAGACAAAACTACCCTGAGCCGCTGGCGCATTGAATAATGACTGCTCCGGCAGGTGGTAATCCGGCCCGACCGGGGTACAGCCCGTGAGCAAGATCGCTCCCAACACGAAGAAGTGGCGCGCCTTCACCAGGGAAAGCTCCGATGCACGGTAATTTCACCAGGACGCGGTAACACCTCGACCGTCGTCGTCTGTCCGACGATCAAGCGCACACCTTCTGGTACCGCATCTATCGCGATTCGTACCGGAATGCGTTGCGCAAGACGCACCC
>ERZ778017.3499-NODE-3499-length-11049-cov-5.272057_pt1 | contig 11049 bp, 11 predicted proteins | sample MGYA00375747_ERZ778017 | MGnify/ENA primary metagenome ERZ778017 (study PRJEB29350, sample SAMN05509838) | bioreactor metagenome | biome: bioreactor; material: wastewater | place: South Africa: University of Cape Town | collected 2014-03-17 ... | reverse complement strand
CGGATCATTGGGGCCTGCTTGGCTCGCAGACCGCGCTCTACATTCAGGACGCGGCCAAGGGAGCCTATCGCAAGGGGTCCCTGGGCGAGATCGGCGGCGTCGATACCTATATGAGCCAGAACGTTCCGGTTCATACGGTCGGTGTTGCCACTGGTACGCCGAAGATCGACGGCGCGAACCAGAACGTCGCTTATTCGACGGTCAAGGATACCGGCACGCAGTCGCTCGTCACCAAGGGCTGGACCAACTCCACGACCGGCATCTTGAAGAAGGGCGACGTGTTCACCATCGCCGGAGTTTATGCCGTCAACCCGGTGACCAAGGAGAAACTGGCCTTCCTCAAGCAGTTCGTGGTCAAGGCCGACGCGGACTCCGGCGCATCGACCGGCCCGGCGACGTTGACCATCTCGCCGCCGATCATCAAGGACGGTGCGTTCCAGAACGTATCGGCTGCTCCGGCCGACAATGCGGACATCACCGTTCTCGGCGCGGGAGGGACCGGCTACCGCCAGAACATGGTCTTCAACTCGAAAGCCTTTGCTCTGGTCAGCGTCCCGCTTGTCTCCCCTCCCGGCGCGGTCGATGTGTCGCGCCAGACCTACAAGGGAACCAGCGTGCGCGTGATCCCGGTCTACGACGGCGTGAACGACGTTTCGTCCTGGCGTCTCGATATCCTCTATGGCGTCAAGACCATTGATCCGCGCCTTGCCCACCGCATCAGCGGCACGGCGTAACGGCGACAAGAGGGGCTGGCTTCGGCTGGCCCCTCTCTTTTATCGTTGAGGGTCGGTCATGGCGATCACGAATTACCTACAGCTACAGCAGGCGGTCAGCGACTGGATGGCGCGGGCTGACGTGCTCGGCAATGCGGCGGATTTCATTTCGCTGGCCGAAGCCCGCCTCAACCGTGAACTAAATCCCGTTGAGGTTGATGCGGCTCTAACCTGCCCTGTCGGCTCCCGGACCGTCGATATTTCATCGCTGGCGATGGTCGAGCCGATTGCGCTGTATCTCAAGGATACTGGCGGCGAGTTGCGCCTCTTGCCGAGGGCGGAAGGCACATTCCCCCGGCTGGAAGCGGTTGGCAAGCCCGCCATTTGGGCCATTGATGGGGATGCAATCGATTTCAACCGGGCATGTGACCAGAATTACGAGTTTCGCTTCCGCTTCAAGCAAAAGTTCGCATTGTCCGACGCCGTTCCGACGAACTGGCTTCTGGCCGAACATCCAGATGTGTATCTGGCGGCGTCGATCATGTGGGGCGGCGTGTACACGCAGGACGGCAGTTACGCGGCGTCCTTCAAGTCTCTGCTCGATGAGACAATCCCGACAATCCGCACTGCAATCGCCCGCAAGAAGCGTGGTGAATTGACCGTTGACCCGGCGCTATCCTCGATCAATCATCATCGAGATGGATGGATCGCGTGATCCCGTTTGCGCCCTTCGAGCCGGATCGCACCAGGTACGCGCTCGATGCCTCCACGTCGATCCTGAACGCAATTCCGGTCAAGGACGGATGGGGGCCGCTGCCCGATCTTGTCCCGCTGTCGCAGGCGTTACCGGCATCGGCTATGGGCGGTTGGTCGGTTCGTAAGCAGGACGGGACGTATCGGATATTCGCCGCCACGGCGACCACAATCTACGAGATGAACGTGGCCGATTATTCGTGGGACGATGTTTCGGGATCCTCGGCCCCGTATGCCTGCCCGGTAGGAGACAGATGGAGCGCGACCAAGTTCGGCCAGTTGCTCATCCTTTGCAATATCGGCGGGCCGATCCAGTATATCGATATCGAGTTGGGGACCACATTTGCGGATTTGCCCGGGTCCCCGCCTATCGCCCGTTATCTGGCTACAGTGGGAGAGTATCTGGCGCTCGGTTATCTTGACGGGCATCCGAACCGGTTCATGATCTCCGGCATTGGTGACGCCGGTTTCTGGACGCTGGGCCAGCGCGGCTGCGATCTGCAAGACTTCGCGGACGGCGAAGAAATAATGAATATCCAGGGCGGCGAGCGGGGGGCGATCATCTCGCACCGCACCGCCTTTACCGAAGTGGCATTGACTGCGGGTGGAGATTACTCTTTCACAACGCGCGTCATAAACCCGTCGCGTGGCGTCATCGCGCCGTTGTCCGTGGTCCCCATTGGCCCGGGTGTTTTCTGCTATCTCGCACAGGACGGATTTTTCATGAACGTCGAGGGCCAGCCCATCGGGGCTGAGCGCGTCGATATGTGGTTTCAGGAACTTGCCGACAACGCGTATGTCAGCGAAGTTCGCGGCTATCCCGATCCTTTCCGCAAGATTGCCTGGTGGCAGTTTCAGGACACGTCAGGGGCAAAATACCTGCTCGGCTATCACTGGCAACTGGATCGCTGGTGCTTTGGCGACAACAATGTCTCCGAAATGTGCATCATGGCAACGCCGGGCATTACATGGGACGGGATTGAAGCGTTGTTTCCCGATTGGGATAGCGCGACGGTCCCTTGGGATAGCGCGGCGCTTTCCGGCGGCGCGCTCCGGTTCGCTGCCTTTACGACTGATAACAAACTCGGCTTCTTTACCGGTTCCCCGAGAGCGGTGAGGCTGGTGACGGCTGATGTGGAACTCAATCCGGGGTCGCGATCCTTCCTGCAACGGGCGCGTGTCTACACCAACTGCGCGGACTTCACGCTCCGGGCCATCACGTCGGACAAGCACGGCGGGACGAGGACGACGGGACCAGCGGTGCACCCCTATGGATCGACCGGGTTTTGCCATTTCCGTACTCCCGGACTTCTCCACGCTTTCAGGATGGATATTCCTGCCGGGACAGATTGGGGCCACGTCATGGGCGTTGAGGCCGTGGCACGGCGAGAGGGACAGCGATGAGCATCGTCGTAGCGGTCCCCGGAAATGTGCAGCAGCCGGCTTCGCTCAAACTGCCAAACACCAGTGTCAATGACGTTCTGTCGCTGTCGGTAGACACATCGGGCGGTGTGACGACGGTTATTGGCATTGTCATCGTCAATCAGGACGCGGCGGTGCAGAAGGTCACAGTCTGGTGGAACGACGGCGCGGCGGATTATGCGTTGTTTGAACGGTCGGTGGGGGCGAACGATACCGTGACGGTCGCGCTCGACGCGCCGATTGTTCTCTACACCAAAGTCACGGCCAAGAAGATCAAGGCGCAGGCCGCCAAGGCCGATGCCGTCACCGTTACCGTGCTCTATACCCTCGCAAGCCAGAGGGCGCAGGCATGAGGGTCACGCTTGTCCCCGTTCATCTTGTCGATAGCACTTGGAGATGCGTGTCAGAGGGCTTTGGAAGGGCTTCCCGACGCTTTGGCGGCGATCTGACCGTTGGCGAACTGTGGCAGTTGTGCCGCAGCGGGAATGCCTTCCTGTTCGTCGTGCACGATGACAAGGAAATCATCGCTGCAACGGCATGGCGGCCGGAACTGTGGGGCAGCGGCCCGAAATTCCGATGCCTGGCCCTCTACGGTAAGGGCATGAAGGACTGGATCGAAGATTTGCATCAGGTTGTGAAGCAGGCGGCAATCCAGTGCGGGGCGACGGCGCTCATGTCGGACGGGCGCGTCGGATGGACCAAAGTATTCCCGAAAGCCAAGGTGCTCAGGGCTGTTTACGAGGAGGCTATCTGACCATGGGCGGTAGCAGCAACAAGACTACGACGACGAGCAGCAGCCAGCCCTACAAGGCTTCCGAACCGCTGCTCAAGCAGGGCATGAACGACGCCCTTGACCTTTATCGAAAGGGGTCTCTTGTCCAGCCCAACACCATGAGCACGGTTGTTCCTTACGCCCAGCAGACGCAAGCGGGCATGAACGACCTGCAAGCCATCGCCGGCAACAACATGGGCGGGCAGGGCCTTTCCGGCCAGATGCAGGGCATCATCAATTCCGGCGGCTACAATCAGGAGCAGAATGACGCCCTCGAAGGCATTCGCAATACGGCAACCGGCGCATTCGACATCAATGCCGATCCCGGCTTTCAGCAAGTTTTGGACAAGACCATGAACGCGGTCAACCAGAACGCGGCAGGGCTTGGCCGGTATGGCTCAGGGGTGCATACCGGCGTGATGACGCAGGAGTTGGGCGACCTCGGGGCGCGGCAGTACCAGGATTGGCAGAACCGCCGTGACGCGGCGCAATCGCAGCTTTTCAATGCGGGCCAGCAGGGGCAGGCGAATATCGGCAGCGCCTTTGAGACGATGCAAGACCCGGCCAAAGCCGCAATGGGCGTCGGCGGAATGTACGAGGACCTGTACGGCCGCACGCTCAACGATCAGCTTCGCATCGCCAATGAACAGTCGAACGCGCCGCTGGCAAATATCCAAGCATTGTTGGCTGCCGCGAGTGGTGGCGGCCAGTACGGGAACACCACGCAGACGGCCCAAGGCCCCAACAACACGCTGTCCAACATCGCCGGGGCCGGATTGGGCGCAATGAGCATGGGCACCGGTGGCGGCGGCAAACTCTGATCGCATCGCAAAATGATTATGAGGTAAGGCCATGGGCGGATCATCTGGCGGCAAGAAAAAGGCGAACGAGCCGAAAGTCACGGTCTCGAACCGGCCGACGATCACGGTCCCCGGATCGATGCCGGGGCAGTTGGACGCGCTGTCGCAGCAATTGGCAATGGGTTATGGGCAATCTCAGCCTGACATCATGTCGCTGCTCAATCAGGTGTACCAGCCGATGACGCTCCCTGACTACAGCCAACCGTTCACGATCCCGAAGCCGCCCAAGGATTCGAAGGCTTTCGGCGACAAGAAGTGAGGCAGCGAAATGGCCGGTAATTTCCTCCAGAACCTGCTCGCGCCGGAAGTGGCGATGCCTGTCGCTGCGGCCCTCATGGGCAGCCAGGGCAACGCGGCCAATCTCGGCAATGCCTTCGGTGCTTACGGTCAGGCTCAGTCTCAATTGCGTCAGACCAATGAGCAGAAGGCGGAATTGAACAAGACCATGGACTTTTTCCGCCAGAACGCGCCGGAATTTGCGTCGGCGGTAGATGCCGGAATGCCGCTCGATCAGGCGTGGAAAACGTACACGCAGCAACGGTATGCGCAGCAAAGCCCGACATCGGGGATGCAGGAATATCAACTCTCGCGCTCGCAGGGTTATGGTGGCTCGTTCCTAGACTATCAGACCGACATCAAGAAGGCTGGGGCGTCTGTGAACAACGTCACGGTCGGCGGCGGGAAATATGGCACGATCCCACAAGGCTACGAGTTGCGCGAAGGTCCGCGAGGCGCAACCATGGTTCCGATCCCCGGAGGGCCGGCCGATACCACGAAAACGGATGCGCGAAACGCCGGGCAGAACGATGTCGTTTCCCGCGTAGTCACGACCGCCGCTTCTCGCGCTCGCGATGCGGCTAAAAACCGTGCTCTAGGCCCAATCGGGCAAGGAATCGTGCAGTACAATCCGTATTCGGATAGTGCGGAAGTCGCGCGCCAGGTCGAGGTGCTGAAATCGCAGGCCAAGGTGGAAAACCTCAATGCCATGCGTCAGTCGTCGCCAACGGGCGGCGCGCTTGGCAGCGTGACAGAGAAGGAAGCGGATATGCTCGCGGCCAAATCCGGCGCGCTTGATCCTAGCAGCCCGAACTTCGAGCGCGATCTGGACGACTACGAATTGACGCTCTTGCAGGTTGTCCACGGGCCGGCTGAAGGTGCACGCATCTTCCAGGAGACAAGGGGTGGCGCGCCAATCGGTCTGCCAACTCAGGGCAGCGGAAACCGGACTCGATCCGGCGTAACGTGGAGCGTTGGACCGTAATGGCAACACTCACCATCAACGGACAGCACGTCACTGTCGATGACAGCTTCCTGTCGCTTTCTCCCGATCAACAGGAAGCCACCGTCGATGAGATTGCGCAGAGCCTCGGCGCGCAGGTGGCGTCCAAGGTCGATCCGGCAACAAATCAGCCTCCGGGCGTCCCTGAGTTTAATCCGGGCGTGGAAGGTTATAACCCGGAAACGGGCGAAGTCTCGCGTCAGTATGGAATGGGCGGCTCGGCTGCCATGGGTGCGGCCGACACTGCGACGTTCGGTTGGGGCGATGAACTTGCGTCCTATCCGGCCAGTCTTATTTCCGGCGTCCCTCGCGAGCAGGTTCTTTCCGAAATGCGAGGCGATGCGAAGGCGGCGCAGGAACAAAATCCGGGGTCGTATCTCGCTGGCCAGATCGGCGGGGGGCTGGCGCAGGGCATTGCCACAGGCGGCGCGGGTTTCGGCACCAGTGCGGCAAGGGCAGGTGGGTCGCTTGGGCGCGTGGCGGCTGGTAGCGCCCTCGACGGCGCTCTCTATGGTGGCGCTTATGGCGCTGGCAATGCCGATGGAGGCTTGGCGGATCGCGCCAAAAGCGGCGGGGTTGGGGCTATTACTGGCGGTCTTGTCGGTGGAGCGATGCCTGTCGTCGTTGCCGGCGCATCCAAGGCTGTCCGCAAGGCCGTTTCTCCGTTTGCAGCCAATGCAGAGCGCGCCGCAGCGGCGCAAGCGTTGCGTGCGGAAGGCGTTCCCGTCACGGCAGGACAGGTAACGGGCAATCGTCGCCTCCGCTTTGCCGAGGCGGAATTGGGCGGGCGGAAAGCCGCCGACCTGATGGACAGGCAGGGCGAAGCATTTTCAAAGGCCGTGTTGAAGCGCGCCGGCATCAATGCCTCCAAGGCCACGCCGGAAGTGATCGACAACGCATTCGACCAGATCGGCAAGCGCTTTGACAGTTTGGCTGCTAAAAGCAAAATGCGCCCCGATCAGCAGATGATCACCGAACTGCGCGATGTGATCAACCAGTACGGGCAGATCACGCCGGAATCCATGCGTTCTCCCATTGTCGAGAATGTCGTCAACGACATCGTGACTTCGGTACGTGGCGGAAAATCGCTTCAGGGCCAAGCATATCAGAACCTCACTTCTCGGTTGGCGCGGGCGGCGCGCGGAGCAACAAACCCGGATTTGAAGCAGACGCTCTACGGGATGCGCGAGGCTCTTGACGGCGCGATGGAGCGCTCCCTGCCGAAGGCGCAGGCATCGGCATGGCGGACGGCGCGGAACCAGTACCGAAACCTTCTCGCCGTCGAACGGGCCGCAACGCGGGCGGGAGAGGCATCGGCAGAAGGAATCATCTCACCGGCCAATATCCGCAATGCCATCGTCAATCAGGGACGGCGAGCCTACGCCAGAGGACAGGGGGATTTTGCCGACTTGGCGCGCGCTGGCTCGATGCTGCTTTCGCCTTTGCCGAGTTCCGGCACCAGCGAGCGGCTATTGGCTCGTAGCCTGGTCAATGCGCCAGCAGCGATTGGCGGTATTCTTGGCGGTACGGCTGGCAGCATTCCCGGAGGAATTGCGGGCATGGCCGCTGGCGCAGCGCTGCCCCGCGTGGCGGGATCGGCGCTGCTTAGCCGTCCGGTACAGGCTTATCTTGCAAACCAAGCCGTGACGGGGGCCGGTAATCCGATCCGACAGGCTGTTACGTCCGCGTTGCTAACCAAGGCTGCCATCCCGGCCGTACCGAGGTACTAGCGGCGCATCCACCTCGGCACTTTATTGCCGGTGTATTCGATCATGATGAGTACGAATAGAGCGGCAGTTAGGGCGCCAAGGCCAACAGACTCCCAATGGATTTCCCCCAGGGTAAGTTGGATAGTCCAAAGCACGGGCAAAATAATAGCCCAAGCCCAATAGACGCCGTTCCCGCTTCTATCAGGCGGCGGTTCGTCGGGATCGTGTTCGATGGTTGGCGGTTCGGTCATCGGCAAATCTTATAGGAACACGCAAAGGTTTTGAAGATGGATAGAGAGCAAGCTTACCGCGCGGCCGTCAGTGTGGAGAGGATCGCTCTTGCGCCTCGCGAGCCGTTTTTACTAGAGCGTCAGCCAAATGGTGAGCTTCTTCGGGTGAAAGTGACATCGCCAGCACAATATCTCGACCCATCCCGAGGCTACTATGTGGAGTACCCAGCCTCACCCAAACTTCCCGACCGTCAGGACTGAGGCGAATTAAAATCTCGTCGTTAGCGATGAATAGCGGTCGCTCGTCTGAAAGACCCATATTCCCCTCCCTCAAAGGAGGGCTATCCAACTCCTTGGAGACGGGATTGGCAAGGCGGAGTTATTTGATCCCGCAACCGTCGTTATCGCATCGCGTGGTGTAGAACTGCTGCAAGTCTTGTGATTGGTAGGTGCAGGACACGAGATATCCATCCTGCTTGACGCTATCCACCAAATTCCATCCGTTTCCGTCTTTGCCTTCGCATATGACGAAGTAGTGTTTCGGCTTGTTGTCGCACCCAGCCAGTGCCAATAGCGCAACTGCTATAGCCCACTTCATTTGTCGCCTAGTATCTCGGAAAAATCCACGTCGCATTTTACAGCTTCGGTCAGTATTCCGTTGTAATTGCTGACCTTGAGCGTTTTTCCATCAAGTTTGAACGTCAGTTTGTATTCAGGATCGCCATTGCAGACAAAGGCAGGATCATCAATCATCGGATCGCGTCTGCAAAAGTCAGAATAAGCCACTCTTACTATGGCATAGCCGTGAGGAATTTCCGCTACGTAGTATGGCAAGTCCTGTTCGGGACAGTAATTGGCCGCAAAAGCTGGCGCGGAAAATACGCAAAGAGCGGCAGCTAAAAAAATTTTCATGACAGCAACCTAATTGTTTTTGACGAGGCATTCAATGGCATCTCGGCAAGGGTTCCTCGCTGGAGCATACGCGGCCGCGCGCGCAATCGGGCTTTCCGATGTAGCTGCCCGTGTTGCGGCATCACAAGCGGCGCTGGAGTCGAACTATGGGAAGTCCGCTCCGGGGAACAACTATTTTGGCGTCAAGGCAACGGCTTCTTGGTCAGGCCCTACCACCGGTAAAATCTCCACCAAGGAAGTTGAAGGGGGTAAGCTTGTCGGGCGCAAAGCTGCTTTCCGCGCCTACTCGACGCCTATGGATTCATTCCGGGATTGGGCAAGAGTTGTAGCAACCAAATGGCCTGGGGTATTAACCGCTAGAACTTTCAAGGAAGCAATTTCTCAGCTTAATGCTGGCCTGCCCGGCGGATACGCGACAGACCCGCATTACGAATCAAAGCTTAGCTTCATAAATCAGCGCATCGATACGTCTATTGCCTCACTCCCAGATTCGATGCAGGCCCCTCCGTCCAAGTTTCGGGACATTCCATCGGCTCCTGTTGCGCCGACGCCGCAGAGCATTCAGACCGCCATGCGGCTGGCGAACATCGAAAACTCGCAGTATTCGGCCCCGCTTGGTGATGCTATTACCAGCGCGCCGCTAGGCAACATCCCGTCTGTTCCGTCCCGGCCTGTTTCTCCTACGCCGCCCGCTGCCTTGGCGTCTCTAACCGCACCGGCCCCGTCCCCTTCCATACCCGGCCTCGGCTTCGTATCATCGGCAGAAGCGGCCCCCATGTCTCCGCAGGACATGCAGTCCGCCGTCAATCTTGGTGCACTCCCCGCCGCTGGCGTAATCTCCGGCATGACCGCGCCTGTAGGGCAGCCGCCTTCGTTCAACTCCGCGATGATGACGGCTCCGGCAACGTCCCTGCCGACGCAGACGCTCGGGATGCCGTCCGTTCCATCCGTTCCTTCCATGCCGGCGCGCCCCGTATCGCAGACGCCCCCCGCCGCCTTGGCTGCGATGAATAACCCGGCATTTGCGTCCACACCGTCCGCGCTCACGTCTCCCGATGCGCTCGGGCCGCTGGCTTCGCTCGCGCCTCCCGATGCGGTCCAGCCGACGTTCACGCCAGCCATTGCACCGGAGATTGCGCCGCCGCCCGCTGCCGTGCCTACGGTCCCTACCGTACCAAACGTGATCAGCGCACCCGCGCAACAGGCGGTCGCGGCAGCGGCTCAATCCGTCCCGTCGATGGCGCGGGCCGCTGACGTGTACAGCGGCGCGGCGAACATGGGTATGGCCAATGACGGCAGCACAGTCAGCCGTGATGCTCTTGGCCGCATCAGCGTGACCAACAAGTTCGGAGCAACCACGACGACGCTGCCGGGAGGGTTTCAGTCCGTATCGTTCACCGGCGTCCCGTCTGTCCCGTCCGCCCCGCAGGCACCGACTATCGCCGGGCCGCTCAGCCAGACTTCCATTCCGTCCGTGCCCGGCACAGGACTGTTTGGCATCTCGCCGGCCAAGACGGAAACCGGCAACATCGCGAGGGGATTGACGGGCGCGTTCGCGGGTAGCGCGCTCGGCTCGCTGGCAGGCCCTATCGGATCGCTGATCGGCGCTGCAATCGGCAAATCCATTGCGCAGGGAAAGAACCCGCTCGATGCGTTCACCCGTCAGCAGACGACAACGCCCGGCATCGGCATGAACAGCTTCCCGAGCGCTCCAACCTCTCCCGGCGCGCTTGGCGGGACGCAGACCAACAATACTGCGGCAGGAATGAGAAGCATTTCTCCCGGCGCGGCGGCCGCAATCGGTCGCGGCCAGGGCGGTCTTTACTGAAGAAGGGTACACAATGGCCGGCATACTGGACTACTCAACGACGCCCGGATCAAACACGACGATCAACGGCATTGGCATCGCCGGATCAAGCTCGATCAAGAACGGCGACGACGCCTTGCGGCAGATGATGGCCGATACCGCGTCGGCTATCACCAAGGTTGTAGACAAGGCGGCGGGGACATATTCGGCGGTCAAGGCGGACCACAACCAGCTTTGGCGCGCTACCGGGACAGTCACCATCAACCTCGCGGCAGCGGCAACGCTCACGGAAGGATGGTGCCTGGTGGTGCAGGCCGATGGCGGCAACGTGACCGTCGATCCGGCAGGTTCCGAACAGATCAACGGGGCGGCCACACTTTCGGTCATCAGCGGTACGATATCCGTCATCATCTGCACGGGGACCGCTTTCCGCTCGTATCAGTCGTTTGACGACACACTGTTGGGGGGCGCGGCTTTCCTCGATGTCGGCACCACGGCCGGAACGGTCGCGGCGGGGGATGACGCCAGATTCTCAGACGCGTGGGCCAGGCAGCCGATCGGCGTGCCAATCCCGCTGATGGACAATCTGGCG
>ERZ778017.3498-NODE-3498-length-11050-cov-4.297772_pt1 | contig 11050 bp, 7 predicted proteins | sample MGYA00375747_ERZ778017 | MGnify/ENA primary metagenome ERZ778017 (study PRJEB29350, sample SAMN05509838) | bioreactor metagenome | biome: bioreactor; material: wastewater | place: South Africa: University of Cape Town | collected 2014-03-17 ... | reverse complement strand
TGAGCAACTTTGGAGATTGACCGAAGGATGTTCTGGTGCCGAAGTGGCATTGTTGTGCCAGGAGGCCGGTCTTGCTGCGGTGATGGAAAATAAGCTGGCCACCAAAGTGGAAAAGAGACACTTTGACCACGCATTGAAGGGCATTTCTAAAGGAATTACACCACAGATGTTGCAATACTACCAAGAGTTTGCCAATAGAAGCGGGTTGAACTTGTAAAGTGAGATTATAGACATATATACTTTTATTTCTTTAGAACTCTAACTCGTAATACATACAAATCCAGTCATTATTGCTCAGCAAAATCATTAAAAGACATAGTGTTGGTTTGGGTTGATTCATTTATCGATGTAAGGTGGTTCAGGTTGATTTGGGTGATTTGGTTGTTTGGGGTGATTTGGGTGATTTGGGTGGTTTGGGGTGGTTTGGGGATTTATCTGCTTATTGTTACATCATTAATCGATCGCTTATTGTTGCTTGCACCCTTCGGTCAACTCCTTCTCGATATCCTTGGGCAAATCGCCGTTGTTGAAGTCCAAGTCGCTGCCAGCTCCAGCTCCACCACCAAAACCTGGGAAGTCTTGTAAATCACCAACCAACTCACTAGGTGGTTGTCCCAAGGATTGCAATTTCTCCAACAACAGGTTGACTTTTTCTCTCTTCTGCTTATCGTCGTCGTTGTAGTCTGGAGCATCAAACACCTTCAATATTTCCGCCGTCATTTCGTACTGCTGGTTGTAATTATGCAATTTATCTTGGTTCAATTTGTCCTTGTTTTCCTCCAAATAAGCAGGGAACTTTGTGTTCAAATCCTTGATTGGCTCGTACAACACCTCTTTGGACGATAATTGCTCCAACATGTCGACCAACAACTTGGAAACGTCCATATCATCACCTCCCATTCCTGATAACAATTGCAGAATCATGTCTTCTGGCGACCCTCCGCCACCAAAAGCTCCGGATTTCGCCTGCTCGTCGATCTTAGACCCGGATTTCTTCAATCTTTCCATGGTTTCCTTCATGACATATTCGAAATTGTTGGGGTTCGATTCGGCTGCTTCCACGTCAGCACGGTGGCTGGTCTCAAACTGCTTCACCAACTCAGCAAATTGCTTCTGTGTTTCGGGATCGTCGATCTTCATATCGTTGATCAACTCGCTGATCCCCCCGTCAAACTCGTCTGGTTTGGCCGTGGTGGCCCCAGTGGTGTTGGTAGCACCGCCCTTGGATTCACCATCAACAGTAGATCCCGGTGGTTTTGCCAACACGTCGTCAGCAAAATCATCCAATAAGTCGTCCAAATCATCGACGTCATCTTCATTTTCGGCCTTTTTGCCACTAGATTCTGCCTTGTCTCCACTGCCGTGGGCCTTGGTTGGGGTAGACACTGGCTCCGTCACCTGGACGTCTTTGGCAGTAGAAGTAGCAGCCGCGGTATCAGCAGCACCAGCAGAAACCGTAGCACCAGTTTTGTCACTCATATTATGTGTGTCTATAATTTATCGTTGGTAAAACCAAAAGAACAATTGGATGGTTTTATATTTCCCCAGAATGCACTTGATTTTTCAAATCCTCGGTTCGGTGTTGGTAGCGCCGGCGTTTTATGATTTCACGAGATTTGTCAACGAGGTCGGGTTGTGGAGACGTGGGGGCTACGAGTTGGTTTACGAGTAGAGTTTATATGTATATGTACACATGACGATGCTGGAGGTTTGAGCGAGAGATGGAATCTGGGCCAAAATCACTTTTGTAGTTGTAGTTATAACAGTGGTAGTAATGGCGAACAGAGGGTTTGTGGCCACCATCACAATTTGGGCTTTGAGGCATTCACCCCGCCGGCGGTAGCAGCAGGGTTGATTTCCAACCGGCCGTCGTCGTTTTCTTCCTTTTCTTTGCCGAAAAACACCACCGTTACTGTCAAGTCGTCTCTATACCGTCTCGACACCGGGTTGGGAATCGAAATCAACATCGACGTCTGTTCACGCGACCCTCCGTTGGACAAGGCGTTTCTGATCAAATGGGTCGATACGTTTGCGTCTTCCAACAAGAAATTGCCGGTTTTCGACGTCTTTCTGATGGGCTTTTTCGACGACTTATCGTTGGTAACATCGACGACTTCAGGTAAGGTGTTTTCGTTGGATCTAAACACATTCCACAACGAAGTCTGGGGCTTGATCATTTTCTCTCTCTCCATCCATTTCACCACTAACCCAATGATCTCTTCGTTCGACAACATCTCATAAAGACCAGCGGACGCCATGACAAAGAAATCGTTATTTTCAGGATTGATCTTTGTCGTGGTGATCACCGGCTCGGCAGTCACGTACGGTGGTGATTGCAAGTAGTTGGGCAATCTTCTGCCGAAAAATTGCTTGTAGATTCTCTCTTGAATCGATGCTGGTAGTTTATATCTACAATCGCCAAATGCTCTTGTAGGCTCTAATGTACCCAAAACTCGGCCGTTTTTAATCACTTTGGGCTCGTCTGGATGCTCACTGATGATTCGTGCTACTTCGGTGGGGTTTGATCCCGTTTGGTCAATCGACAATTGACGAACTGTCCATTGGTTGTCTTTGAACGACCCCAAAATCGCCCGCGAATCACCAGTAACGGCAACTTTCAACATCTTGGAATTACTATCGAAAAATGACACTAACGCACATGATCCTGATAACGCTGGCATCAACAATTCTGCTGCCTTGGCCTTATTGTTGTCGTTCAACAACTTTTCGATATTCTTATTGACAATCTCGTGGTCCAACTTCAAAAACCCATTCTTGATCGCCTGGTCAATCGTGGCAGAATTGGGAACATACCGCAAGTTATCGTCGTTGGCTGGCTTGAAAATCGTCCCCAATTCATGGATAATGTATCCGATCAATTGATCCCGTAACTTCGAACTGGTGGTCCAGCCGCCATGACCGTCAAAAACCCCGAAAAACATCCAATCGGTAGAAGTCTTGATATTGTTATCTTGCAAAATAGGAACCTGAACAATCTCTTCCGCCCGATCATCTTCAATAGGAGAATTCGATGGTAGCTGGCATATATCGTATCGAGTAACCCCCTTGCCTCTATTGACAAAGTAACTCTCTTCATATTGACGCAACTTCTCCGAAACTTGCTCTTCGTCTAACAAAAACACTCCTTCTTTATGTTGTTGTTGGGAGATGCCATTGGCCTGGTGCATCGACGACGTAGACGTCAGAAACAATCTCGATTGCGGACCTCCAAGCGACGATGACGATGACGTCAACGATTTGCCGAGATTGCTGCCACCAGAACCAGGCAATGTGTCCAAGTTGTAGTAGTTTGCTTGGTTAAATGAGATGTATGAGCCCACAACAATGATGCCCGAGATTAGTGCCACCTTCGACCCAAACACTCGTGCGTGGCCGTGTGTGCTGTCACTGCCGCTAGAACCATTGCGAACTGTAATAACACCACCATTTTCTGGTGATTCTGTCGAGACTCGGCCTACGTTGGATTTGACAGACGAAATTGTGGAGTGGTGGAACGACCGTGGGGCACCGCCGTCAGCTAGTCTCATGGTCTGGAGCTGCCGGGCTGTCATGCGAAGGAGCCTCCGCTTCACGGATAGTATGAACACCATAGTGATTGTCTAGTAAATACGTCGGTTGCTTCTAGTTGCTTATCAAAGATTATCCTGATATTGCCCGTTTTGAGTGGTTGGCCACGGCACGCTCTTTGCGCTACCATGTGTGGTGGTAACCGGCAGGGTGTTATTGCGGGGTGGTGGAAAACAAGTGGTGCGGTGGACGTGGGCCCCGTGCTGGGGAGACTAGCCTCGTCCTAGGGAAAGGCATTGGGTTCAAGCAACGGTTATCAGTTCAGATAAGACACGGGACTGTCACTCAAGTACCCTGTGTTTGTGATTCAGTCGAACTGTGTCGTATTTCATCATATTTTTACTTACTGGTACCTTCTGATCCTGGTGCATGTATCTTTACCCTGCTCACATTTGAAGGTAATTGTGAAATACCAACATGGTATTTAATCCTCCTTCAGCCACCGTATATCCTGCCACCAACTAGTGATACTCTAGTTTGTGTATCTGCTTTAAATCTCGCGGAAATGTTGCGCTAAACCCATTTTGTTGGTGATGTTCGTGGTCCTGTGTTGCAGCTGTGCAGCTGTGCTGCAGCTATCTTGCAGCCATTAACAAATTGGGGAACGGTTCAGAAAGAAGCAATTCAGAGATATAACAGTCAAGCTATAAGTTGCGTTGGTGTACATCTTCTAGTCACAGTATGGTGTTTGCAAGCTTTATAACTGAAAAGCCTTCAACGACACTAATCATAAATTTTTCACTTTTTTACACTTATACTACAAATATACCATGATACACTAAACAACACTTTCCCCTAACAGAACTCGAATCGAACAAAACAGCAATTGTCTAAACTACTCCAGCTCGCTGCGATGACTGATTCAGTCTACATTCTAACCGTTGGATACCACCTTTTTTTTTTATTTTTTTTAACTAAAATGCATTTATTGCTTTATTTACCTAAGTATACAATTGTCCACCTTAAATACCACGACACCGGTACGATCCTCCGCGGTGGAATTTTTGCGAAATTTCAAGTACTTACTCTACATCACAAGTCCATATTACATGTATTAATTAAACATCCCATTACAATAAATCCTGATAGCAACCCACAACGTCTATGTACTTTTATTCATACAGAGTACGCCTAGAGCATTTAAAGTGACGGGTATCATTTGACAATGATGACGGTTAATATAATAGATTCAATATACAACATCAAGCCCCATATGATGCACTTAAGCAGCAATGGTGACTTCGACGTCCACACCTGGTTCGATGGTGATTTGAGTGATCTTCTTGACGATAGCAGTTGGAGCTTGCAAGTCAATAACTCTCTTGTGGATTCTCATTTCAAAAGTATCCCAGGTCTTAGAACCTTCACCATTTGGAGTCTTTCTGGTGGCAATTTTCAAAACCTTGGTTGGCATTCTAATTGGACCTTTCTTGACTAAGTCGTTTTGAACAGCATTTCTGATGATGTTAGAACAGACGTTTTCTAATTGTTTAACTTTGGTGGAAGTTAAAGTGATTCTGATCTTGTAGATAGCTTGTTCTTGTTCTTGTTCGAACTTTTCCTTGTTGATTTGAGTAGACATTTTGCAATAGTTTGACGTTGTTAAAGAAGAAACAAATCGCTGCTTTAGTGCTATCAAGTGAAAAATTTGGCTACAGTAGAAAAAATTTCCCTGCCCTATGTGCCGGAGAAGATAACTAGGTCACAAACCCTAAAATCCAACAAAGTCACGTGACAGTAAAAACACTCTAGCGTTTTCATTTCCATTTGGAAGAAAAGGTATGATCGATCGGGTGAGTGGCGGGTCAGCTAGCGATGTTGCCAACTTACGAGAATGATTGTTATACGAATGATTTCGTGGCTTTATTTTTTTTTTTTTTGCAATTGATTCAGACTGTAAAATGGCTGCATTCGCATAAATGGCTGCAAAATTTCGTACCAGTAGATAACACGGCAAGCACCATCAAAGACTGCAAACCAAACACGAAATACCCCAACTGAACATTAGAAAGACATCTTATTGTCGATACTTTTGCTGATTTGAATTTGAGGTTGTTGTTTCTACTTCATACCATTCATTTCAGTCTCTATCACTAATAGCAAACTACTCCAGGACCCATTCTACGAAACACACTTGCCTCTTTAAATCTTTGAGTCTAGCACACCAAGGCATTATGTGACTTGACTTATTTGACATACCACTCATTTACAATTACGACATCTCATTCGGTTTCAATCTATCATTTACTTTGCTCTGTCTATCGTACAATTAGTGTAGTATATACAAGATTATATTGATCCAATCACTTCTCGAGCGATTCTAACTCTTTTTGCAACCCTCTCAAGCATTTATCAAAAACCTTCATCTCTTCTTCGTTGGCGTAACCTGAGGCTGCCCATCTTATTTTCCCATTATGGTCTACCAAATAGATGTATCCTGAACACATGTTATCACACAACAACTTTTCTCTAGTGTCGTACTGCCATATGTGGTCAGGAAGAACAAAGTAACTGCCCCACCGGGATTCTGGCAATGTCTTTTTTATCAGGTTTTTTGACAACCCAATCATGAACCCTTTTAACCAATTTTGGGGAATATTTATATCAATAATTTGCAGTTTTGGGTACTTTTCGCTGGGATTAAATTCTTCAAACCATGTCTTTACGCAGTTTTCCCCGGAGACTGTCAGGAAAACTGTTACAATGTTAACCTTACCTTCGATAATATCAAAAAGTGAGGTTTGAGTGCCAGCCAAAGTATTTCCAATAAAATCTGGAAAATATTTGGCTTTGTCCAGTTTGAAATAACTAATTGGAGATGTGAAAATCTTCCCGTTGGTGTTTCTAAAAGACTTGGTTTCGTAGAATGGAGAGTGGGTAATTTCATGATCCAACTTTTTTTGCCTTCTCTCCTTTGCCTCTGCTGAGAACAATTCATGCCTTATATTACCTAAACTAAATGAATCACCTACACTTCTGTTTAACAAAATTGGCGAATCTAACCCAAACGGTCTGGTTACTGCCCGGGGCTTTTCAAGTGGTGGTTTTGCCCCAGCTTTAAGTGTCTCCACAAACCGAGGACCACTCAAACATACTCTGCCACTACTGAGAAAACGCAAACTCCCCAAACTTTTCATGGTGCGCGTAATTCCAACTTCTTCCGTGCTGTCTAAAGAGGAATATAATTTGTTAATCAAACGATCTGATAATGGTAGTCGTAAGACGAAGTGCGAATCAAGTCTGCTACCACGAGCCCACCTCCACAGTACCACGAGCCCGCTCCAAGTGCCACCCCCAACGGTACCGCGTCGTAGTAATTCCTGCCACCATCGTCGCACAAAATCTTCGTTACCCGGATTTCATGGGGAAACCCTCACCAATAGTAAAAAGTGTCGTAAAATGAAACTCATGGTTTAAACCCATGAAGTGGTCCGTTTAAACAGAACAAATACAAGGAAAATACGGGATGTCCATAGAATTGCGAGACGGATTAGCCAATCAGAATGTTGATTTGGTGCTAGAAGATTTGTTGGTGAGGTTTTTAGTCAACTGTCCTGATGAAGACTTATCGTCGATAGAACGGGTGTTTTTCCAAGTGGAAGAAGCACAATGGTTTTATACCGATTTTGTGAGACAATTGAACCCAACTTTGCCCAGCATGAAAATGAAATCTTTTGCGTCGAGATTTTTAGAAAAGTGTCCATTAATTTGGAAATGGGGCGATGCCAACGATGCAATTTCAAGGTTTGGGAAGTACAAATCGACGATTCCCGTTAGAGGGGTTGCATGCTTTAATAAGGATTTGTCGAAACTTTTACTTGTGAAAGGTACAGAGTCAAATACATGGTCTTTCCCCAGAGGGAAGATTTCCAAAGACGAATCTGATATCGATTGTGCCATAAGAGAAGGTGAAGAGGAGATTGGATACAATGTCAAGGACTCGATTAATGAAAATGATGCTATAGAAAGAACTATTAAGGGTAAAAACTATAAGATCTACATGATCAAGAATGTAGACGAAAACTATAATTTCCAGCCCAAATCAAGAAATGAAATTTCTCAAATCAAATGGCATGATATCAAATCTATCCAGAAAAAGAGCAGAACCAGCCCAAACAGCTTTTTCATTGTGAGTACGGTGTTGAAACCTATGGTTAAATGGATAAACAAAAATAAAGGTATTCCTAATGAAGACGAGTTGAAGTATATTGCCGAATTGAAATTGAAAGATTTGTTGGGAATCAACAAACCCCAAGAAAATGTCGATGCTGGTAGAGAATTATTGAATATCTTGCAAAATGCTGTACCGAAAAACAACAACGCTCCAATGATCCAAGTGCCACAAAATATCCAATTGCCAATTCAAAACTTGAATATGTTTCCATACCAGTATGGATCTGCACCTCATCATGATGCACCATTTTTCAATCCACTTTTAGCATCTCCATTTGGCAATTTGAACCCACCACCACAACAGCAACAACACCAATTACCACCACCACAACAACAGCAACAACAACCCTACGCGAACTCTCCCCATTACGATCCAATGGCAAATCAACCAAATCCACAATCGTTGCAAAAACCACCACATTTCAGAAACGGCAATTCGGATACATCAAAGGAGTTGTTGTCTATATTGAATATGAAATCAGAGAAAAAGGAGACTTCAACTCGCAAGAAGACGACTACTTCAGAAAGCAACAGGTCCAAGGCTCAAGATTTACTCAACTTGTTTAAGAAATCTGAAGATGAACCTGTCAACAAAACTACAGCTGAAGTTAATGCTAACGGCCAATCAAACGAAAACCCACTTCAGGAAACTCCGGCAGAATCGATCTTGAATATACTTCACAAAGAAAAGAAAAGTTCAACTTTGACTGGTGAACCATCCAATGAACTTGAAGGCTCTTACTTGCAAGACAAAGACAGCCATCTTTATCCAAACCCTGACAAGAAAATCAAGATTTTGCAAAGATCCAACAAGGCTGAAAGTAACAATGCAGCAGATTTATTAGGATTGCTCAAAGGTCCTAGGGTTCAAGCACAAGAACCAGTTATTCAACCTCTGCATAGACCACAAGTCCAAAAAGAAACAGCTCCAATTGCATCGACAACGAGACTGTCAAATGAACTTTTGGATATGTTGAAGAATTCTCGACCATCGAAAACAAACACACCAGCCAAACCAAATTTAAATGCAAAGGTACCAGAAGATGCTGGCAAGCCAACATCCAAAATCCTGGAACACAAACACTCGAATGCATTGCTTGATTTACTCAAACCACAACAAGGCTCGAAAGTTGCTGCAGAACCAACAAATGAGATAATGGATTTGCTCAAAAAACCACAACAGAAAGAACCGCAAGAACCAATTCAAGAAACTTCATTTGATAACTTTGAAGATTTCGAGGATTTTGAAGATTTTTGTGGGATCGAAAGTGGATTTAACCATAGATTTGATAATTTTGACATTGCTAGTGATGAAGAGGATGTGGATCATATCTTGGATAGTATGAGTTCAATCAATAGATCAAAAGAACCTGAACCCATAAATCTCTACCAGGACCATTCCTTAGCAGATCCAAAAAAGAAAATTCGGATTTTGAAGCCTGGTCAGGATATCAAAGATATTCTTGGAGTTCGAGAATCATCTGAACCATTCAAGGCAGAACAAAACATACAAGGTCAAAACTTAGTAGCATTATTAAACAACAATGAGTCTGCTGGTAAACAAACTCATGCAAATTTACAGAGACCAGATAACTTGCATTCGATTTATGGTACTAGTGACTATCAAGCTCCTCATGTCGCAGCTCCTGAAGCAGGATCAAATAACAAGTCATCAGCATTTTTCATGGACTTATTGAATAAGAGAGAATGATTGCTGTCAATGGAAACTACATGTATATTATTGTAAACTATTTCTGGTCATTTGAATTCCAATTCCCATAGCGTTGTAGCATTACTATTTACATTTTGAAAAAACTTTTAGCGTCGGCTTTGATCGACTTTGTCTTAGTTCTAACCTTTCCAGAAGGTTTGCTGTAATTTAAATCGTCCTCCTCAACATCAAGAGGTGGGTCATTGTATTCGTTTTTGATGGTTTTTATGATCACAGGTTTTTCATAATTATTGTTGCTCATGTATGAGAATCCTCTATTTCGAGAGTTTGATCTTTGATTGATTCTTGATGTCCAGGCGTACTTCAAAAGATCCATTTCAGAATCCGATTGAAAGGAATCTGGGTACATCATGAAGTCAACAAGAACATTGCTTTTCAAATGTTTGATATATTTGAACTTTTCTTCACCAATTTTGGGGATAAAGTAGTTTCCATACAATCGGTGTAGTGAGTTTAATTTCAATGCCAATGGTAGTTTCTGAACAACTTCAAACTCAGGATCGTTCTTGTCCAATTTGAACCAATGTGATCGTTGGACATAATCTAGATGAATTTTGCTAGAAGTTAGGTTGTGAAAACGCTTGTTAAAACCAGAGGTAGTTAACATAATATCGGACTCAAAATAAAAGAGGCAAGAGTTGGTGGCATCAAGTTCCAACAAATAATTGATTCCGTCCTTCGTCACATTGATACAATTATTCAATAGTAGAACGGACAATTTTGACAACTTCCCATTTTTGATACATGAACACAAGTTGAAAATAACATTGTCGTCAACTAACGGGTTATTAGAAAGATTGAGGGCCACAAGGTTTGTGATATTGAAGATATGGAACAAATTCTCCTTCAGAAGTAATGAAGTTGTACCTATCAACAGCAAATCTAATAACACTAGTGGCGAGTACCTCAAGTGGGAAATGTATGAGTACAATTGTTGAAGATTAATGTTCACAAACAACGGCTCAATTCTATGGACACAATTGGGGATTTTATAAAGATCAACTCCTTTGCTTCTCAACTTGGCCAATGTGTACAATGGAGATCCAGTTTGGTCGTTGTATCGTACAATTTTATGAGATTTAAATTTAACCTCGCTTGCGAACCGAGACGCAAAAATAGAAAATACTCGAAACGAATCGCGATTGTTCAAAAGGATCCAGTCCCACATCGGTAACCAGCAGGAAACGGGACCATAATGCAAATGTGAACTATGTAATTCGTCGGTATTTGCAGCAATGGCAGCAATACACAACTGTTTCAACGTGGAAACTGTACCAGTTGATTTAGGTGCATCAACTATAGTGGGAGTGCCAACAGGCATTACATCGTACCACCGATACGTATTTTCCACCGTTATGTCGTCAACGGTGATCCTTGAGTCACCAGAACCATGTTCAGTATGTAAATTGTTAGTCGATCTGGCCTCAGTGCTGTCAATGGGTAACCGTAACGATCTCTTCTTCCGACGCACACGAGCGCGGTACCATGGTTTTCGATTGCGGGCACTTTTCCTCACTGTTCTCCGTTTGAACATTCCAATCCATGCACAAAACAGCT
>ERZ778017.3495-NODE-3495-length-11060-cov-4.313766_pt1 | contig 11060 bp, 12 predicted proteins | sample MGYA00375747_ERZ778017 | MGnify/ENA primary metagenome ERZ778017 (study PRJEB29350, sample SAMN05509838) | bioreactor metagenome | biome: bioreactor; material: wastewater | place: South Africa: University of Cape Town | collected 2014-03-17 ... | reverse complement strand
CGTCCTCATTCAAAAAGGAACCCTCAAAGTGGGCGATATTTTTGTGGCCGGGACGGAATGGGGTCGGGTTCGTGCCCTTTTGAATGATCTGGGCAGGAAACTTGATATTGCTGGGCCTGCTTTACCAGTTGAAATCCAAGGATTCAATGGTGTGCCGACAGCTGGAGATGAATTTATCGTTGTGGAAGATGAAGCAAAGGCGCGCGAAATTTCTGAATATCGTCTTCATAAAGAAAAAGAAGCAAAAGCTGCAGCTTCTGCTAAGTCCACGATGGAACAAATGATGACGCAGATTGCTGCTGGTAATATCAAAGAATTATCTGTCGTGGTTAAGACCGATGTTCATGGATCCTTAGAAGCCATCGCCCAAAGCCTCGCTAAGCTATCTAATGAAGAGGTTGCTGTGCGTCTGTTACATGGAGGGGTTGGGGGAATTAATGAAAGCGATATTACATTGGCCCGAGCCTCCAACGCTTTAGTTATTGGCTTTAATGTTCGAGCTAACCCTCAAGCTCGGGATTTGGCGCGGCGAGATGGGGTCGATATTCGTTATTATTCGATCATCTATGATGTTATTGATGATGCCAAAGCTATTTTGTCGGGTCTTTTAGCTCCTACATTGAGGGAAAAGTATTTAGGCAATGCTGAGATTCGTGAAGTCTTTAACATTACGAAGGTTGGTAAAGTTGCTGGTTGCTATGTGACCGATGGGATCGTTAAACGAGGCGGAAAAGTTCGTCTATTACGCGATAACGTGGTTATTCATGAAGGAACACTCAAGACGCTGAAGCGCTTTAAGGAAGAAGTCCGTGAAGTTAAAGAATCGTATGAGTGTGGTATGGCTTTTGAAAACTACAATGATATTCGTCCCGGCGATTTTATTGAATGCTTTGAAATAGAGTCTATTGCTCGACAGCTATAAGAAAAATCATGAGAAATAAACCATCTGCAAAAGCACCGTCTCAACGGCAACAGCGCGTTGCCGAAGAGATTCGTAATATCTTATCGGGAATTTTGCTGCGAGGAGATTTTTCTCGTCGCGCACTCTCTCTCACCCAGATAACGATAACCCACGTTAGCGTTTCTCCGGATTTAAGAAATGCAAAAATATACGCCATTCCACTGGGAGGTGGCGATATGACAGAGACACTTGTTAATTTGAATGAAATGGCTGGTGAGATTCGGTATGCCTTAGCCAAGCAATTAACAACCAAGTATATACCAACTCTCAAATTTTATAATGATAATACATTTGAGGAAGCGCGCTATATTGAAAATCTGCTTGATACAGCGATAAAGCGGGACGCTGCTCTCGAAGCAAATGCTGCTGAAGATGAAGAATAAATTCTGAGGACTTACTGTCTATAGTTTTACTTTCTTATATTAATAATCATGCTTTTCTTTGAGAATATCTTGTGGAGTAATATAGCATCTTTCTTTCCTTTTCCGTTCCACCCCTGAGAAATCAAGCTCCTAATCAAAGAAATAAATACATTAAAATTTAGAAATCCAACGTCTCACGGCGTAGATTAGCTCCCGATAGCAAAAGACCCACAAGCTTTCAGTAGATTCCTTGTCATTTTGAAATTGTATGTTAGAAGAGAAGCACGTTACTCTTGACGGTCGACTTTATAAGAAAACATATACTTTCCCTCTTTCTAAAGGATAATGTAATGAAAATTGCTCTTTACAAAACCTAATCCACTTATTCTCCCCCCTTTTATTGGTCTTTCTTAGTAGGCCTTTATAATTGAAATATTAGTATCAGGTGAAGAGCCAGCTGAAAGAAAGGCTCCCTTTAGGTATCACTATTTCATCCAGCACCATGATTTTTAGGAGCCATGAAATTTTTAAAAATCTCCATAGGTTTGATGAGAAAGATCACAACAGGAAAAATAATTTTCTCAGGTTAAGCTTGATAAGTTATTTGGGTGCTCCTTAAGTCCAGCAGTAAGTTTTACTTACAAAGAAAAGACTTTGACTATTTAAGATCCTTACACTTAATCGTTCATTTACTAATTTTCCCTAGAATATAAATTGGACGGACTTTTCCCTCAGGGGTGGTCGGGTTCGAGCTAATTTAATTTTTTTTAAAAGGAAAGTAAAATATGCAACGTTATTTATTATCTATAACATCTTGTTTAGGAATAGTTGGTAGCCTCGTCCACCCTTCTATGGCCAATAGCAGTACTGCTCTTGAATCAAATCAATCTATCATTAATGCTATTAATAACATTTCACCGGTTGCTACAATTGATTCGACCTCTGTAGCTATTTTAAACATTGAAGCGCCTGGTCCCAATGATATGGATGGAGCATCTCTTGGAACATTTACAGCTACTCCCTCAACCTCTTCCTATTGGGCATTCGATAATGTATCTAATCCTGGCAATATTTATGCTCAATCATTTACAGGTGGTGCATGGCGTACATTCTCAACTACGTTGCCTGCTTCTTGGAACGCGACCACAAACATTACCCTTCAAGAAACTGTCCGTGATGGTGTATCAAGTCCGGCTTCACCTTACAGCTTGGTGGTGATGCTGACAAAAGCAACAACCGGAACACCGGCCGATTTAACCAGTATTGTCTTAGCTTCCTTCTTAGCAAAATCAGCAACAAACAGCTTTACAACGAGCGGTGGAACTACATTAGCCGGTACAGGATTAACGACTGGATGGGCGGTAAAAGCCATGCTTCAAGATGAAAATTCATCTCCTATAATAGCGGCAGCTTCTAATCCGACTCTGGATCCTGTTGGTGTAACAATTGGTGTAAATATTACGCCGGCCGGTGGCACTGCAATTAATTATTCAGCGACATTACAAAATTTGCACACATGGAATGTTGCTACAGGGGCAGCTACCCTTAAATCCCTTTTATTCACCGGCGCTGGCTCTCGGAGTATTAGTGTGCAATTCCAGCCTGGAAATTTTGCAAAAACAGCAGGCATTCCAGCGGGGCTACTTACAGCATTTAATAATTCACCTCGACTCCTTAGCCAAGCTTCTAAAACTTATCTCAATAATCTCACGTCAGCGGTAGAAGATGTCTTGGATCTCTTAGGAGCCACCCCGCCAGCTAATATTAAAGCAGGGGTGAATAGTGTTGCTAATAGTAAAATATCGTCCACTTCTTTTGATGATACAGCTTATAGTACGACACTTAGCTTAACTCCTGTTTCAGTGGGAACGGGGGGTGAAATTGGTCTTATTGCGCTGGCGTCTGATGATATTACAGTTAGCTCTTGGACCGTCGATGAAGAAGTTTTGACAGCTACTGGCACAATCGGAGCTGCTGCCCCTAAAGCGTTTACTTGCGATTTAAGCACACTTAGCACTGCAACCATCAACACAACCAGCAGTGTGCTGCAATTCTCTGCTGTTGATGGGACTTCATTCTGGCTAAAAACCCTAGCTGCTGATACAGGTACACCATCTCCCTTAGATGTCTCTGCTAGTACAGCTGTAGCTTCTAGTCAAAGAAATGCTCTTTTAGCTATGCAATTACACAATATTTTAAGTAGCACGACAACTATTCCCCATGTAACTTTAGATGTTCTTGCGGGTGCTTAATTAAAAAAGTAAGGATAAGGACTCTCAAAAGGGTGTTGACCGTCAGTCAGCACCTTTTTTATTGCTTCTACTTTGACACTTTGCAACTAATCATTTTATTAAAAGCGATAAGAAAGGGGATATTTATTGTTGTCTCTTGCGTTATCGAGTTTCCGGGTCGCACTGCGTTTGCCCGGAATGAGGGGGTTTAAGCAGAACGTTATCACTCTTCCTCATTCCGGCCTTGATCCGGAATCCATGCCTAAAATGGATATTTTCCTCTTTACCCCTTGATTAGAGCCAAAACATCGCGCCGTAGTTCATGATTATCTCGGAAGGCACCTGTCATACGGGTGGTAATCATGCTTACATCTGTTTTATGGACGCCGCGACACGTCATACATTGATGGGATGCTTCAATTGTAACGGCAACACCAAAGGGATTCAGAGTTGTATCAATTGCCTGAGCAATGTCAGCGGTTAGCTTTTCTTGTATTTGCAATCGTTTGGCAAAAATATCAACCACTCGGGCAAGCTTACTGATACCGACCACCCGTTTATTAGGCAAATAGGCGACATGAACATGCCCAATAATGGGGGCCATATGATGTTCGCAGTGGGATTCAAACCGGATATTCTTTAAAAGAACAATTTCATCATAACCGTTTACTTCCTCAAAGGTACGGCGAAGATAGTCGGCTGGATCTTCTGTATATCCAACAAAATATTCTTCAAAAGCCCGCACCACCCGTTCTGGTGTTTGGCGCAATCCCTCACGATCTGGATTATCACCAGCCCAGCGGATAAGAGTGCGGACCGCATTTTCTGCTTCAAGGCGTGTCGGCTTCGTCATTGGTTTAATTCAAAATGATAGGTTGGTAAGGGCTGTCTAAAGAGAAAGCGGGAACATCCACACTAAACATCTCACCATTTTGTCGGCTCATGTGGTATCGACCAACCATAATGCCTGACGGCGTGGTAAGGGGGGTGCCGCTTGTATACTCATAGGTGTCTAGGGGCTGAATTGTCGGCTGTTCTCCCACCACCCCAATACCTTTAACAATTTGAGTTCGACCAAAACTGTCAGTAATTTCCCAGTACCGATTTTTAAGTTGAACGGGAGTGTCGCTTAAATTTTCAATGCGAACATGATAAGCCCACAAATAATGATTCTCATCTGGGGCCGATTGGCTTTCCAAATAAATTGGGTACACTGTCACTCGGATTTTTTCCGATTCTTGGGTATAGGACGGTGCGGTCTGTACCATTGTGTCCATGGATGATAAACCTCCTTTAGAAGAAGATAGTCTCGGGTACGACGATTTTCTACTTCTATCATAACTTATTGTACGGTAGAATGTCATAACAAATGTTTAAAAGCGTTGGAAAAAAATGGCTGAGAAAGATAAATTTGATGAATTCCTCGAGGAAGTTGAACAGGATATTCGTCAGGCAAAATTTAAAAAGCTCTGGGATAAGTATGGTAAGTTGGCAAGTTCTGCCTTAACTGTTGTTGTGGTGGTGCTGGTAGGATATTCTTTGTGGTCTAATTATCAGACCCGAGAATTAGAGCGCCAATCAGATTATTATATTAAAGCTCAATCATATTTAGAACAGGGCGATACAACAAAGGCTTTAGCTTTGTTGAAAGAATTGAGTGGTGGTCATAAAACCTATGCAACCTTTGCTAAGTTTTCGGAAGCGTCAATTCTCGCAACGCCTGGAGAAAAGCAAGATGTGGATAAAGCTCTGAGTCTCTATCAAGAAATTGCCGATGATTCCCACCTTGAATCAGTGTGGCGGGATACGGCGACATTACAATTTATTAGCCTCAGCTTTGAAAAGGATGCTAAGCAAGCTGAAACTCTTTTAGCAAAAATTGAGCCATTGTGTGCAGCTGGTCGCCCTTTACAAGCCTTAGCCTTAGAGCAAAAAGGGGTTATCCTTTATCTTTTAGGAAAAAAAGTACAAGCTGCTGAGATTTTTGTTCAGATTGTGCAACTGTCTGGGGTACCTGAAGGAGTGAAAGTTCGTGCCCAAACAATGGCACAGCAAATTTCTAGTGAATCCTAAGATAAAAGCATACAACTTATAATTGTTTACTCCAGGTTTTACCTGGAGTTTTTATGTGCGTTGCATTATATATTTCCATGGGGAAAGCTCTTTCAGGAAAACCCATGATTTTCTTGGAAGGCCCCTTTAACTATGATAGTTTTATGATAGGTTTTTTATCTACATACCGCCTTTTACTTTAAGAAGGCGTTAAAAATATCTCGTTAATTTTAAGAATTAGGATTATCTATTGATGGAAAAGAATTTTGACCACGTTTTACCTTTTCAATTGGAAGAGTCAGCAATCCGCGGGCGCCTTGTCCGCTTAGATCAAGAAATGTGGAAAATTATTGAGCAGCATAACTATCCAACGGTTGTAAATAACTATTTAGCCCAAGCGGCTGCTCTTTCAATTGCGCTTGTGAATTGTTTTAAATTTGATGGGTTATTTACGCTACAAATTTCAGGCTCTGGACCATTACGATTACTTGTGATTGATATCCATAATCAACATGAAATACGGGCGTGCGCACGATTTGATGAAGAGCAGATTAAGGAGCTAACTCCAGAAGCTGCCAAAAATATCCAGCAAGTTTTTGGGCAGGGAACCATAGTTTTTACAATTGATCCCGCAGCAGGGGAGGATCGATATCAAGGGGTAGTGGAACTTATCGGGACGACTTTATCGGAATCAACCCATCATTTTTTCCGTCAATCTGAACAATTAGAAACTGGCGTAGTTCTGGCAAATGGAACTTCTGCCGAAACTTTAGCGGGCGCTGCCCTGATGATTCAGCGGTTGCCTGTACCTCAAAATCTCAATCCCGAAGATAAAGAGACGTTGGATGATCAATGGATTCATGCTTTAAGCATTACAGGCAGCGTGACACGGCAAGAATTATTAGACCGAAATTTATCAAATGAAGAGTTGCTATATAGGCTGTTCTGGGAGGGAGGTATACGGGTGTATGAGCCAAAGAGTATTATCGCCCAATGTCGATGCTCCTCTGAAAAAATTAAAAATTTGCTGACCAGTTTTTCTAGCCAAGATCGGCATGAAATGGTTTTTGAAGATAAAATCACGGTAACCTGTGAATTCTGTGGTGTTGGTTACAAATTTAGTGAGGATGAATTCGAGGGGGAGAGTAGCTTAGTTAAATGATTTCTGAAGCTTTGCCAAGATGGTAATGTTATAAAAGTATTACCGCTTTTTTAGGCTAAGACCACACATTTTCCTGTCAATAATCGACAGGCATTATTAGCTTTGACTGCCGGTATGCCGGTAATTTGGGCTGAATATAATGTTCGTTTGCCTCGTCGAATCTTCTGCACCGTTGGTCGGCCAAAACCTAATTTTTTAACCGATTTCTGAGCCAGAGCCTGTGCTTTTTTCTCACAAGCTAGTGTTGATAATTGTAAGGTGCGCCCTGGAGAGGAGGGGGATTTAACGGCAGATTTGGGAGATGGTACCACCCAATTTGTTGGCAGTGTTCGACTGTGTTGTGCCTGAGCATTTACAGAAAGCGAAGGTTCAGTCAATTCTTCTTTTTCACGAGCGACAGTTTCTGTTAAGGTTGCCTCTACTCCTTCAGCGGAAACTTCGTGCAATAAGCTATCAATATCTTTGTTCGGCAAGGGTTGATCCGCCACAGTGACATCGTTAGCCTCTTCCTCATAAATCAATTCATTAAGGAGGTCATTCTCATCTACCATTTCGATAATTTGCCGTCTTGCTCCCTCACGGGCAAAATAACATTCCAGTAATTCTGTGACTCGCCGATCTCGCCAATGACGATTGGTGCCCCCCATCACCACAGTTATGAGGCGTCGACGTTGATTGTTTCTGTTTAACCGCACGGCTGAGGCTGCCAGATTAAATCCTGAGGCGCCAATATAGCCTGTTTTAATGCCATCGACACCAGCGACCTTGCCTAGCAAATGATTATGATTGCGATGCTCAACCCCTTTGTGATTAAAGCTCTTTAAGCTAAAATACTTATATTGATTTGGATAATCACGATACAAAGCGCGGGATAGAATTGCCATATCTTTCGCTGAAGTGACCTGCGAGGGGTTTGGTAAACCGGAAGCATTACGGAAGACTGTTTTCGTCATGCCTAAGCCACGGGCTTTTTGCGTCATTTTGCGAGCAAAAGCTTCTTCGCTACCCCCCAGGAACTCAGCCACAACAACGGCTGCGTCATTAGCTGATTTTGTCACGAGTCCAAGGATGGCAGTTTTTATAGAAATTGTCTCTCCAGGAAGAAGCCCAAGTTTAGAGGGGGCTTGTCGAGAGGCTTTGAGAGAGACAGGCATACGCGTTTCCAGGGAAATACGACCCTCTTTCAACGCTTCAAATACCATGTAAAGGGACATCATTTTTGTCAGAGAGGCAGGATGACGGATCCCGTCAGCGTCTTCATTATGGAGGATTTGGCCAGTATCCGCATCCATAACAATGGAAGAGTATTTAGGTGTATAGGGTTTTGGTTGAATTCGTTTGCGCAAACGTGCGTCAGCATCGCTTATTAGAAATGTCCACCCTAAGACAAAAACAAAAATTCTTTGCCACATAAACCCAGTCACCCTTAAGACATACGGGTAAGCATCCTTTAACCCACAACCCTTATAGTTATAGTAGCTGAAGTTTTACAAAAATGTGAGAGAAATCTGCATATTAGGAAGTATTATTTACTATCTTTTATTGATGGAAGGAGAAATACTCTTGTTCCGAAGGGATAGAAGCCCCCCACTTTCTTTTGTCAAAAGATTAAGAGAGGGGCGATAATTGAATTTATAAAATGTCAAAGAATTAGCGATTCTTGAAGGCCGCTGGGCGTTTTTCTAAAAAGGCTATCATTCCTTCTTTGCGATCTTCAAGCGCAAACGTTGATTGAAAGAGGCGGCGTTCAGTACGGATACCAGAGACCAAGGGTGCTTCGGCCACATTATTGATCGCCTCTTTGATCATCCGAACAACAGGCGCGGAGAATTTCGCTATTTTATGAGCTGTTGCCATGGCTTCTTTCATTAAGGTATCTGCCGCAAAAATGCGTGTAACAAGGCCAATTGCTTCAGCTTCTTGGGCTGATATCATACGGCCAGTCAAACACAATTCCATCGCTTTTGCTTTGCCGACAAGCGCTGTTAGGCGTTGGGTTCCCCCCGCGCCTGGCATGGTGCCAATGGTAATTTCTGGCTGACTAAATTGAGCCGTCTCACTGGCATAAATAATATCGCACATCATTGCCATTTCACAGCCTCCGCCCAAAGCATAGCCATTAACGGCGGCAATAACAGGCTTTTGACATCGTGATAAGCGTTCCCAAGGTTGTATAAAATCTTTCTCGACAACTTCGGCAAATGTTAGGTTTTTCATTTCTGAAATATCAGCCCCCGCTGCAAAGGCCTTACCAGAGCCAGTAATAACAATCGCTCCGATGCGGGTATCATTTTCGGCTTGATCTAAGGCTGAATTTAACTGCATTATAAGTTTTTTACACAGAGCATTTAAGGCGTTGGAACGGGTTAAAGTAATGATCATCACGCGATCATTAAAGTCTACACGGATCATTTCTTCGGTATGATTAAATTCAGGATTTTCTGCTGCACTCATGATTGCCTCCTTTGACAATTCGGACAATAAAATGTGGATCGACCACTTTGACTGATTCGTTTTATTGTGCCGTTACATGAGAGTCTTTGGCAAGCCCCTGCCTCTCGATCGTAAACAGAAAAGGTATGCTGAAAATACCCCAGTTCTCCATTAACTTGTCGATAATCTTTTAAAGTGGATCCACCTGCTTTAATCGCTTTTTGTAAGATTTCACGCGCTGATTCCAGCAAGATTTCTGCTTGCTCCTTTGTTAAATTACAGGCGTTTTCTTCTGGATGAATTTTTGATTGCCATAAGGCTTCACAAACATAAATGTTACCCAGCCCTACCACCAATCGTTGATCGAGCAGCGTGGTTTTAATGGGACGTTTTGCCTTAGAGAGTAAGCCATAAAATATCTCTGCCGTTAAATGGAAAGCTAATGGCTCAAAGCCTAAATTCCTGAGATGGATGGATTGATGAATAGAGGAGCGAGGGAGTAAATCCATATAACCAAAACGTCGGGGGTCATTGTAAGCAATGCGGCGACCATCTTGCAGATGAATAACCACATGATCATGTTTCCCAGGCATAGCGGCAGTCGTAAGTTCATGAATCCGACCCGACATGCCCAGATGAATCAACCAGGTATAGCCTGAATCGGTGTGCATTAAAATATACTTTGCACGGCGTTCAATCTCGATGATCTTCGTGCCTTGTAAGCGCTCATTCATCAAAGGAGGGAAGGGATAGCGCAAATCCAAACGATGCAGTTCTACCTTGTTAATTTGATACCCTTGCAGTATTTGTACTAAACCCCGGCAAACGGTTTCAACTTCAGGTAGCTCAGGCATCTAACTTCACACAATAATTTAAGCACAAAGTTTTGATCGGAGCTCCTTCTTCATCAAGGGAGACTTGAATCGATTCATCACGTACATCCACAATCCGAATACCAACAGGAAGGTGAGTAGGGGTAAATTGCTCCCCATTTAACCAAACAGTCCAATCTGTTTGATTTTTGAAGACAATACCATCGAGACGCCATTCCCCCTTCTTGAGGAGATTTTTGGTAACATCTTTTTTAAGGGGGATTGAGCCCAATATTTTAAGTTCTGCTTCACTGATCATAGCAGGTTCAGATTCTGCTCTAAGAGAGCTATGGGCCATGAGTATTAAGATGGCTATGAGTTTATTTTGAAATCCACACAAGCTTAAATCGTCCTTCAATTAATTGAATATCGTGCCCCTCTTGTAGCATAGATTCTTCTAGACTCCTACTCCTGTGTAAAGAAAATTTCTCAATCTGAACAACGGGAAATAATTCTTGGTTTAAGTACTGGAGAAAGTGGATCAATTCTGCATCCGTTTTTGAACTCACTAACAACGAAATCTCATAAGATTTTAAAAGATTTGAGGAAATCGATTCTTCGATTTTAATCTGCTCTGCTGTCAAATCAAATTGCTGCAATAAAAACTGCAGAACAGCTTTAAGACGGGTGCGGCTTAAAGGGGTACTTTCTTTTAGTCTAAGCCAAGCGGGTATATCGCATGCTTGTAAAAGGCGCCATTGCTGAATCAAAGGGGACTGGGCTTGGAAAATGCGAAGTTGGTCTGCCGTCGTGTTGAAGGTAATGCATAAACTCCAACATCCTGCTAAAATAAGGCAAGTGGTCAAAAGGCGTTGATCAAGTTGCCGTAAAAGATAAATGAAACTCGACATTTTCCCCTTCTCCCTCAACCAATTTTGCAGCTGCTAAATTGTGATCAATCCATTCTATCAACTGGTCTATTTCAGTGGCATAATCCGGATGCATAACAAAGGAGCAGCTCATGGTGTTATGTTCATAGATAATTTG
>ERZ778017.3491-NODE-3491-length-11067-cov-4.366782_pt1 | contig 11067 bp, 4 predicted proteins | sample MGYA00375747_ERZ778017 | MGnify/ENA primary metagenome ERZ778017 (study PRJEB29350, sample SAMN05509838) | bioreactor metagenome | biome: bioreactor; material: wastewater | place: South Africa: University of Cape Town | collected 2014-03-17 ... | reverse complement strand
ATACACAATGCATTCCAAACACCATTGCCAATTGAATCCATTCTAGTGGTCCTACGACAGCAGTGCTCGGCCCACTACCGTGTACTGTGATGTGATTTGCTCAGGCGAGATAGACCGCTTCTGCCGAAATCATTATGTACCTGCTGCAGTATGCAGCAGGTATTGCAATCAAAGTTACGATCCTATAAAACAGCCGCTCAGTTGTATGCCTGGCGGCACTACCTTAGAACTCACTGTAGCCCAGTGCATATCTTTGATTACACCGTCTTTTATAGCAATGAAATGTACAGCAGTGGCTATGTATTTGAACTTGTGCCCTGCTGCAGCAATGCCATGTACATGCCTCGTATTCTACATACGGCTGCAACTGGATTCTTGTGAACTGAATTGTGGTAGCACACTGTTTCGATCTACTAGGTTCTACCGCGGTAGTTGGTCTGCTACTGTAGCTGTATGTGACTTGACCAGTTTAAGAATTTCCCGCAATTTCACGATACAATACAACTACTTTAAGTTTAGTTTGCACGACGCACCTCGTACAGCACTAAATCAAAACATGCCTACTATAATCCACACCTCTGGATCATAAGCACATGTATCTCCAGGCATCAGAAAACAACAAGTCCATATGTTTGGGTACTGCGTTCTAGAACTTGAGTTCCGTTGTCTGCTGGTTGCTTGTTCCAACCACTGAATCAATGCGAATTTGCAAGGTATTGTTGTAATTGTGCGGCATTATCTGACAGTCTACATGTGGGCTCCACTAACAAATCCATTGAGATACCACGCTGATGCATGTCATCAACTGGCCCAATTAGCAGCACAATGACTACTACAAGGCGACCACAATTTCCTCAGGATTTGTTTCTGGAGACGAGTTTGTGGTCAACCAGGTACACGCTCTTCGTGAATTAATCACATCACATGGTTATTGAGCCTTACATTTAGCTTTTCTCTCAGTATTTACAATCGTAGCTATTTACACTATGTACAATCATTTACCATCATATTGTCTTATGTCCACATCTAAGTTCATCTTCTTACCTGCTTGTTTAAACTTCTTAGACTGTTCTAAGTTGCTAGCAAGTTCATCAGCAATGGAGTCTATGTCATGCTCAGTAAAGTTAGTAGTCTTTTTCTTCAATTGCTTCTTGCGCTCGTCTTTCAAGAATGCCTTCTTCTGGGTTTTGGCTAATACCTCCAATTTCTCCTTCGCTTCATCAGATAAACTGTTCTTAACAATTACACTTTTCTTTCCTAATGGCCACAAATCACCATGATCCACCTTCCGTGCGTCATGGTAGACTTGCTTACCAAGACTTTTCGGGATGGTCCACGTCTCAATATTTCCACTAGAAGCACAGACGTTTAACTTGACATTATTCTTGATCTTTGATGGAGCATTGATTACCCTAGGCCATTGGTCTCTGATATCGGGTTGGCTATTTTTGTTAAGTTCTCTATCTCTGTTTATTCTCTCGATCGTTGCCGTATCATTCTTGCTTCTTTCAGCAATTAAATACGAGTACGACCCGTTCTCAGTATTCCTTCCTCCAGGTCTACCAGATCCTTCCAAACTTTGCAATTGTTTTTTGGAAATCCTATCCAATCCAAATCCATCTTCGGATGTTTTATCCCATGTTGTCGCCAATCTCCTACCTTTCTTTAACTCCATTGTGTATTTTGGTCTTTCCACAACCTTGTTAAACGAACAAAAACTTAATCGATGTTTATGCGAGGAAATCTTGTAGTATTTTGGATCTCCTAATTGTAATGGACATTTGTTGTGATGTGGACATGGTGCAAGCACTTTCAAGTGGTAATCTACACTAGTAGGACTTAAACCTTCCGATACTTTCAATAACTCAAAGTTTTCGTCTCCTTCAAACTCAAATCTTAAATCCTCTTCAGTTGGTTCACCATATTTTTCTATAATTTCAGACTCAAATCTATCAATTTCAGTCAATATTTGATCGTCTTTTTTGAGTGCTCGTTGTGGCTTTATTGACGAACCTTTAATATAAGGACGAGGAATCTTCCCTGACTCATCAGGATATGATTCCGGTCTTATCATGACTTGTCTGGCACGAGCGATTGTTTCAAATCCTAAAGTGTTTCCACGTTCAATGAGAACAACGTGACCCCCAGGTTTAAGTAACCTCAATACCAGGTGAAGGTTGATATCAATGTCTCTAGGGAAATTATATTCTCTGGTGAGCAATGACTGGTTTACAATGATCAAATCATACTTCTTAGTCACAGGTAAATTATCTCTCAATCTAGTTCTGATCTTAATGGCTGAAGTATCAATAGGACCAATATAGTCAGTATCATCTACCACGTCTTCCTCTTCAATATCTTCATTTTCAATATTTTTACTTTGAATGTCCTCATTTTGTGGAGCACTAGTTTTCACTTTTGATTCAACCAGTTCGTTCGTCTCTTCAGTAACAAAGTTTTCATTTAGTTGACGGGATAAGATGATCTTTGCTCTTTTTTTCATTTGATGATTTTTTCTACCAACAACATATGCCTCTTTTTCCACTGGAACCCAGTTATCTCCCATAATCTCATTAAGAGCGACAATTCCGGTTGCTGGGCCATACCCAATATCTAAAACATGCTGAGGATTGAACTTGTCTACACCTACTCGTTTCTGTAATTCTAGTAAAACTTGACGAGCATGGGAATAATTTTGAAGAAAGAGTGACGCAATGTGTGCATCACAGTCGATTGAGCTGTCAGGAGCCTTTTGAATTTGATGTTTTTCCAAACTCTGGAAAATCAATGCTGACCGTTCTCTTAATTTATCTGGCACAGCTAGTCGTAAGATGTTGTTATTGATAACTTTCGCTATTTCTGATGGTAACTTTGTCACCGACCTATCCACTCTACCTTCAATAGTCAAATCATCTAGCCTGGCCTCTTCAGCATTATTACCTTTTATAAAACTTCCGTCTGCATTTCTAAATTGCGATACTGAATCAACATATGACGACCTAACACCACTATATGCTTCTGCATTATCCACGTGATCGCTTCTAACAAGTTGTCCGAAGGTTTCGCTATGTCTTCTCATATCAAATGGTAATGATGAACTAACAGTAGTAGCATCAAGGCTGCCTAGATCTACGTCAAATTCTGAACTAATCCTACTGACTTTTGACAGCCGGTTAGAATAAGCTCGAGCTCGAGGTATCGCGACACCACGTCTCGACAACTTCAAGACTCTTAGCATGGCGATAGTATTCGATCTGCAATGTTGGCTAGATGTAAGCAGATTTAGCAGCTATTAGATGAGATGCAAAATGTCGCATGGGCATGTGACTGATCAGGTGATAGGTGATACAAATCCCACGACATTATCAAAATGTCGTGAAAAATTAAACTACGAATTTTCACTGGTAGAGAATTCTGGTCTATAAGAACAGCAAAAGTCGCCAAACAGTATGATTGGTTTTATCAGGGTTGGGATCCCAGTCGCTACGGCTGCTGCAGTATTGTTAAACAAAGAATCAGTAAGAAACGACAGCAGGCGTAAATTTTACGAAGACGAGTCTGAAGTAGTACCAGTTCCGGGTACAGTTGAACCAGCCCAAGAAAGCGAGGTTGAGATTTTGGGTCCAAATAGATTAATTGACGGAGTTAGCGTGCGTTCCCCAAGACCAATTGAAAAATTCTTTAAATCCGCCAGAGAATCAGTTTCTGATGTCGTTTCATCGGTGCAATCCGAAGTCAACTCAGGCTATACCAAACTTAATCAGAGCGAACAAGCCATTGCTTCGACTGTAAGTAAATTACACAACAAATCCGAAGACTTGTTGCCAAATTCTCTTTATATCGCCATTGCTACTTTGTCAGGTACGATAATCGGCCGTCAAAGAAGCATCATAGGTAAGGTATTGTACCCATTAGTTTTGGGAACAGTCTCATTCAGATACTTCTTACCACAAACATTCAAGAATACCACCGGATTTATCTGGGATTTGGAACAAAAGAACTTGCCACAATTGGCCCAATCACAACAGTTGGCATTACAAAAAGCCGACGAATTGGCCACACAAGTGGAACAAAGCTCGGAATCGAGCAAACAATACTTACAGAAAACCACCTCTGACCTCAGAAAATCACTTGCCGATATTGCTGGATTAAACATCGACGAAGACGTGACAAAGAAATGAGTAATTTATGAACCATGTGATGAATCAAACATTCAATAAATAAAGTATTAGATTATATCCCTTAGGTACACCTCCAAATACACAGCATATAGAACGAGAAAATCGGTTGTATGGCTAGAGTGTACGTAAAAACTGTTATTCTGTACCATGCGGCCAGAATGTTCAAAATGTAGAACTACTTAGTTAATGTGCAGCAGTGGAGTTATGTAGTACTGTAGTAGCGAAGCCAGGCAACTACCACGTCGTCGCTAAAATAGTGGCAGGACAACAGAAGTTTTGGCGGTACCTTTTGTGTAGAGAAAATATTACCGTTTAGGAGAGAATGTAACTGCAGACAACAGCAACACAAAGCGGCAGTTTGCGGAAACCATTTTTAAAAACTTAATTTGTAGCAGTTTATTGGTTAAAATTGTGGGAAGTAGGTGGGTATTGAGTGCTGGATAGTATTTTGATACGCAATGCCGTAAGTTATTGTACCAAAACGGGATTTCAAAATTTGTTTTTGCAGCCAATTTTGCAGCCATTTCTAACAACCCTAGCAATCGGTTTTCATTTGGGGCACATCCCGTGAAGATGGACTTTGGGACGGCAAGTTCTTCCTATAACAGAAGAACAGTTTCTTCCAACACCGTTGGTCTGAGGGCCCTGGCGTTAGAGTACTCGAATATCATTTCTTTAACTACTCCTGAGGATGAAATCGCCCCGTTTGTATGTCCTCCAACAACTCCATCTGTGTTCAAGAAGTTGACCAAATCGAAGCACAAGTTGTTCTCTAAGCCATTGACCGAATCCTCCTCCAATTTCAAGGAAGCACCTCCTACTATCAGTCTGCTCCAGTTAGACAAGAAATTGAGCCAAATCATTGAACTTGAGGACAGGTTAATCAATTTGAAAAATGAGTTTTCCAACGATGTTGCATCATGGCAAGCCCATCTACCTGATTCTCAATGCAAGTTAATAATCCAGGTATTGAAGCATTGCTTTAATTCCCAGTCCAAATCATCAACTATCATTAATGAAAAATTGGAAAACTTGAAACTTTGCATCGAGGCAATCAAACAGCGAGAGAACAAGCAAACCAAGTTGGGGGCCAAAAGATACGAGATTGAGCAAAAGAAGAAGTCTGTTGACTTCATTCATGGTCTAAACTCAACTGATGCCAATACATTAGATGACGAGTTGGAAGAGAATTTTTACAATTTCAAGGTTGTTCAGGGCCAATTTGGCAGAGCAATAAAAAACCAATTGAAGGATCTGGTGGACCAGTACGTTCTTACGGCAAACTATGCCGTCAAAGGTTTGGGATTATCGTTAGCCGAGGTGTTAAGCACTATTGAGGGAAATGACGACCACAACGAAATCAACGAAAACGACGAAAACGACCCTGGAGTTGGCATGATTGACTCTCGCCTTAACGGTGATGAAAACCTTCACGGACAAACCCCAATCCAACCATTATTTTCAAAAGAGAACAAAAAAGCTGCCGATGCCACAAAAACCTATTTCAACTCCATCGATGTTCACGACAAAATATACGACGGCTTGCTCAACTCAGCCGAAGAATGGCGAACCTAACGATTCTGTAAAGTTTGATTAGTTACAAAACTATTTAGAAACTTCTATATGTACAAGCTAATAACTATGTTTAATCCCGATTACCTTTTTTAAAAAAATTCTTCCCAATCTCATAAGACGAAATCATAATTGCACACGAGGGAGCAATCTTCAAAACTCTTGGAGCAAACCCAGAATACAACGCCTGGTATCCTTCTCTTCTATAAATATCTATCAAAAATTTGAACATGGAAGGTCTCTTGATTGTCAGGTCTGACTCTCTTGCGATTTGAAGCCTAGTTTTCCCTACATCGAAGGGATTGGTAAAGAATGCCGCAATCGTCCCCGAGATCGATCCCGCAAGAAAACTAGTGACAAATACTCTTAACTCGTCTGTTTGGTGCAGATTTGACAAGTCAACGTGGAGAGCTTGGCCTATCTTTTCCTTCATTACTTCGTACGATAACCAGTATATTCCAGAAAATGGCACGTCCCTCCATAACGTTATTTCCAACCCCGTGAATAAGGTTTTCAACCCTTTCTGCTTGTACACGGCCCACAGGTCCTTCAATAGCTTCGACAACATTTTAGTTGACGATCTGTCTGATGGAATTGACTGTAGTCTTGTCTTCATCAATTCTACCGGGGCTACAAATGTTGCCGAGAGGGTTCTTGCGGCAGCACCGCAGAAAAGTGGGTTTAGAGGGTGATTGGATATCGGCGAATGGTCTCTTATGTACTCGTAACCGGTGAAGTAGATGATATTTGATGGAATAGCCATGAACAACGTTAATGAAAGGCCCCTCCATAATGTCGTCAACCCTTCATTTCTGGAAATCACCGCAAACCCCTGGGCCGTCGAAGTAATTCTCGAGCAGTTGGTGGCACTTAGACAGTAGTTCTTGTCGACCCAGAACAACCTAGGCAGGGAATTTGTGGAAGTTGCGCTCTTGACCAAAGTATTCCCACGAGTACCATGATTTCCTCCACTAACCACAGGTACCTGCTGACAGCACAGCGGTGGTAGTAACTCTTGTTGCTGCATTCGAATTCTTATAACATCGAATGGTGTCACCACTAGCGATGTGATTAATGACCCCAGGCATGCACTGATCATCTTCTCGTAGACGGCGATAGTATCATCGATTGGCTTGTTTGCTGGCAATTTCCTGCTCACGTCCAGTGGGTGGCTGGTGCCTAGCACAAGGTCCTCGTCCTCGATCCCAGCAGCCAACATAGATGAGATGGACATCGTTGTTTCAACCGTAATAAGGATCTGAAAAGTTTCTGGGATTTCTTTAGTAATCCTGGACCTTTACCGGGGCTCGGGGTAGTTCTACACCCATCGTAGGACGGCATCGTCCCACGGTGTGGCGGTAGTGGTTGTGTGCAATTTTGTGACAAGTTGACGTTTTGTGCAAAACAGGTAGTAGTTAGCGAGGTACCTGGTCAGAATTTTTCACTAGTTGAGAGAATGCTGGCCGTCCATGACGTCGTATAGCGATAGGTGACTGTTCTGGCTTGATGTACTAACGCGATAAACAGCTTGTAGCGAGAGGAGTTGAGTTGTGTCGAAATCGGGTAATCTGACTACGTCTACTTTTGTGTATGACATTTCTATTAGTGTAGTGCTACGTCTATGTAATGTTCTCGTATCTCATTAATACTCAATGGCTGTCTCGACACAGGTATGAATATTGATGTGGCTGTCTTGGTTGTAGTTTGTTGCAATTGACATTCTGTGAGGATGGAATACTGTAGATGCCAAGTAAGACGACGTTCTGTTCGTCAAGTACGTCTCGTTTGGATTTTTCAACGTCGTGAGTAAATCTCCAGAAGTAGTCCATATATTGACGGATTTGGACCCCGTGGTGATGATAGGGGCATGCTCGTGGGCATCGAGGTTTCTGAGCGATTTTTCGGTGTTGTTAAACGACAACACAGGATCATTTAACCGTATATCCCACAAGTTAATGTACCCGTCAGCCGAACCACTAACTAACTCTCTAGATCCACCTCTTTGCATATGAACATTGATAATCCCACTAGAAGTCGAGTGGTAGTGATTAGGATATCCATTACTAGACTTGGAATTACGCCATGTCTTCACAAGTGATTCCCGTGGGTCCAATCTCCGATCATATACTCTCAACGATCCGTCATCAAATCCACCAATAAACAAGTTTCCAGCAACTTGGTCTGATGTCAATGCTGTGATTGAAGACGACGATCTCGCTGGAATATCGGCAATACACAACTCCCTAGGCGCATCCCAAACTCGTATGATCTTAACATCCCCACTGACTAACAACGACCCTCGTGATTGTTGCCATTCAGAAATCAACCCAGTACTCTTGGATGTCAATAACAAGTCGGTTAACGCTCTCCATGCTGCAATCAACTCAATACTTTGGTCGGGTTCTTCTTCATCCAAATCATCACTTTTAGCATGATGTCCATTCTGGAAGTTTTTGTAAATCTTTATAACCCCATCAGAAGAACCAGTAAGTAATAATGGCATATCGTCCTCATTGATGAATTTCAAGTCGGTGATTTTGGTACCAAATGGATTCGCATTGGAGAATTTTGATAACACTTGAGAATCTTCCCATTGCCAAACAGAGACATTATCTTTTTCGTCACTTGCAACCAAAATCTTTTCAAATTGCGCAAACTTAATTAATTTCGGTTGTGTTTTATTGTTAAGCGACTTGACCTTTTTGTTCCAATCTCCTCTGATAGCTAATTCTTTTTGAGGTTGAGTTTCTTGAATAATTGACTCATTCCTATTACGTCTCCATAATCTCATAATATACTCTTTAGAACCTGGTTCATCAACCTCACTTTTTGACATTTGTGGTTCCTGGAAGTATTCACAACTGTATTCGAAAAATCCAGATTCTTCTGGCAATTCAGGTGCGACACTCAAATCTCGTTCTTTGTAGAATGGAGTTTTTGGAACATATTCACTGTGGTAATTGTTACTGATAGGACCGTAATTAAGAATTTTTGTGAATGCTTTCAACTCATTATCGTCACTAATTTGAAACGACTTAAAAAGACTAGAAATAGATAGCTTTTTCAACTTCGATGTAATTGATTCTGAATCGCTTCTTTCATCTGCTTCATCAAAGTTTCCAGCAGATGCTGCTCTAGTTGCTAGAGACGTACCATTTATCATTAAATTGTTTTTCCGATTCAACACAGACCCACTTGAAGCTTGACGTTTTCCACCATGTGCACCCAATTCTCTGTTCACAATTGGTTTTGTTGGTTTGAAAGTGTTGCTAATATTAATGGTTGACTTTCCAATCAAATAGTCTTGCATTTCTTTGACCAATGTTGCCAATTCACTCTCATTCAACTCCAACATTACCTGATCAATTAAAGTTTCTGCAAGTTGTTTCACTTCAAGGTATGGGTCTTCAGATAAGATCAACAACGATTTCCAAATCGAACTGAAAATAGAACCATATGCTGGTGACCGTTTTCTAAACTCATTCAAATTGTTAGGGTTATCAATCAATACGATTTCTTCTTCCAATTGATTGAATGCGACCACCAAGAAGAACTTCTTGTAAATTTGAATAAATTTTTTAATGAAAAATATAATTTCCTTTCGCACCATGGCTGAACCATCACCCAATAAACCCAATATACTATTTGCAAGTCTTAAATCTTGTCTCTTTACTTCATTTCTACGCATGTCTGCATTTGTTAGATTTGACGACTCCTTTGGTTCAGTCAAAAAGTTTGTAGCTCCCAAGATTATCGAAGTCCTCACTTCAGGAATAGGATCGTTCATCAAGTTCAAGATTTCGTTCAAGTATCCATCTTTGTAGATGATCCATTTACCATCCAAGTATTTATTCCATAATTGAGATAACAACAAACTGCACCATTGTCTCAACAAGGGATTTTCACTAGTCTGAATAAACTTTAAACAATTGTTTATGATCTCAATAGAAAAGCATAACCGTTGTCCATTTTTGAAATCTTTGATGAATAAAGTTAGGATAAACGCGCACATTGCCTTATGGTCATCGTTTATCAAAACACTGGTGTTACCAGGTGGAGTGTTCATACTACCAGGAGCTCCTGGAGCTCCAATTTTGCTCTTTGAACTGGAATTCAAAATCAAATAGAAATAGTTATAACCTTTGTCTTTACAAAGCTCTTGTTGTGCACTTTTATAGTCAATAGCCATTATTCTTGCCCAAATAAAAATCAAAACCGGCTTCAATTCTTGTGCTGGACTCAAAAGTAATTTCAAAATATAAGGAAAGATACTAATAGATAAAGATAAGTAAACTGCCCATGGTCCAAGATCAAGAAACTTGGATAATAGAATTAATGCTCTCAAACGATGAACTTGGGACAACAATACTTGAAGCACGATGGGTAATTGTTCGGGAGGTTCTTTAGTCGATGGTCCAGCGTATTTCAACCAAATCTCAAATGCCGTAAGTTGTTGCTCAAAAAATGTAGAATGCTGGTAGTTGGTTAAATTTTGTTGATTTTGTGGAGTCTGGGCACTGGCGTTTGCTGCTGAACCAGCACTGGAACCATTCAGTTGAGTACTCACACTGTTGTTTTTTGTTGGGGTAAGTAATGATTCTGATTGTGGAATAGATGGTACTAATGCTGTTTCTGGATACTTTCCTTGATTTTTAATTAATTGAGAGAAAACTTGATCGATGGCTAAGTCCCACGAATCCCACATAGGATGGAATCTTACCAAGTCTGGTAATGGGGGGTCACTTATTGGATTACAATTGAAATATGGCATCATCCTTTTTCCAAGCAAGAAGTTTCTGAACAATGCTGCCACCATAAGATCTTGTCTGAATAACCGTTTAAATATTGGTCTTGAAAGTGTTGTCCATGCGATTGTGTCTGTAATTGCTGTGAAAATCCAGTTAAGTTCACCCAATGGAGTTCTTCTATCGGTAAGTTTCCCAGGGATAATGACATTGCCCAAGCTATTCCTTGGTAGTAGATCGTAATAGTTCTTCTTAAGCGGACTTTGCATAATGAACCACTTGACACTTATATCTATGGGACTAGTTAAACAGCAAGTAAATAAATCGGCTGGCAAATCAGGCAGCATCGGCAACAATTCGTTACTTTTACATGCTGCCAATTGAATGCAATCTAGGTATGCTGAAGTTGGTGATGGTGCACTGGCATCGTGGTTTCCTTCGTTATCGTCGTCAATTCTTTTTTGAACAAATTTCTTGAAATTGTGGATAATATTACCTGCTGAATTGCAATCATACACAAATATAACGGGGGCACCTAGCCATGTTTGCAAGTCGTAAAGAGAAATAGG
>ERZ778017.3490-NODE-3490-length-11069-cov-4.239059_pt1 | contig 11069 bp, 5 predicted proteins | sample MGYA00375747_ERZ778017 | MGnify/ENA primary metagenome ERZ778017 (study PRJEB29350, sample SAMN05509838) | bioreactor metagenome | biome: bioreactor; material: wastewater | place: South Africa: University of Cape Town | collected 2014-03-17 ... | reverse complement strand
AGGTTTTCGAAATTCTTTGGTGGAGCACCACAGTATACAATTCCAGGAAGAACCTTTCCCGTGGACATCTTGCACAGCAAAACTACATGCAATGATTATGTCGAGGCTGCTGTCAAGCAAACTTTAACCATTCATCTTCAAAACAGTCACAGTGGAAACGATGGTGATATATTGGTGTTTATGACTGGTCAAGAAGATATTGAAATGACATGCGAAGTGTTGAGAGAAAAATTGAATTTATTGGACAACCCACCGCCGCTTGATATATTTCCAATCTATTCTAGTTTGCCAGCAGATTTACAAAAGAAGATTTTTAATAAGAGAAACAATGAGAGACGGAAAGTTGTTATTGCTACTAATATTGCAGAAACCTCATTGACTGTTGACGGTATTAAATATGTGATTGACAGTGGGTTAGTCAAGATGAAAGTGTATAATGCCAAACTAGGTATGGATACCTTGCAAGTAATTCCAATATCCCTAGCAAATGCCCAACAAAGAAGTGGTAGAGCTGGTAGAACTGAAGCTGGTACTGCTTATCGTCTATACACTGAAAGAGCTATTGAGCCAGACAAAATGTTTGTCCAACCTATTCCAGAAATTCAAAGAACTAACTTGAGTAACGTTATGTTGTTGCTTAAATCACTTAAAGTGGCAGAAATCAATGAATTTCCATTCTTGGATCCACCACCACCAGATTTGTTAAATTGCTCGTTATACGACTTATGGGCAATGGGTGTTTTGAACAACTTAGGAGAGTTAACAGAATTAGGAGATTCGATGAAAAATTTCCCAATTGAGCCAACATTAGCTAAAGCTATATTACTTTCAATCAAGCCAGAATTTCAATGTTCTGAGGATATGATTACCATTGTTGCAATGTTGTCTGTTCCACCGGTATTCCACCGTCCAAAGGAACGAGCACAAGAAGCTGACATGGTTTGTGAAAAGTTTTACGTGAGCGAATCAGACCATCTAACTTTGCTCAACGTTTACAACCAATGGGAGCAGAACCTTAAACGTTTGAACAACAATTATTCTAAGATAAATCACTGGTGTCAGAAGAACTTTTTACAACTCAAGTCCTTATTAAGGGCCAAAGATATCAAAATTCAATTGCTGATGATTATGAAAAGTAACAAGTTACCACTTATAAAATCTACTAATGATGATGCAATTAAGAAATGTTTATGCGCATCATTCTTTCAACAACTGGCTAAGTTAGTTAAGATCAATGTTCATGGAAGTCCTGAATTTATCAATTTGCGTCACAAGTACATGAAGATGTTCTTACACCCAACAAGTAGTTTGAATGGAAGTAACTTGTCATCACCTTATGTTATTTACCATGAATTGGTGTTGACGTCGAAAGAATACATGAATTGTGTTACATGTGTTGACCCAACATGGCTACTAGAGCTGGGATACGTCTACTATCACGTTCCAGATTTCTATTTGAAAAGATACCAAAACAAGTTGCCTGGAAACTTGATCAGCAAGAGCGACCTCGAGCATTCAATAGAACAAGATAAAAAGAACTATACTGAACTAAAGAACTCCAGAATGTTCAAAAGAAAGAAAATTACTCAAACAAGAACTACACCAAAATTCAAAACTAGGAAACCGTTCTGATAATATTTAGTGAGCTGCTTGTCTCTACATAAAAACTATAGTCTATTTGTATACAATACAATTGACGTAGAGTCAATGTTAGGATGCCGAAGCTATGTACAATCAATTAAATTGTGAGACTAATGCACAACAACATTATCAATCAATCTAGCTAACTCTATGCTATTTTGCTTTGGAACCTTTACTGCCGTTGAAATGATGGCCCCGGTACCTGGCTCTATAAATTGTAAATCTTCTAATGTATCAGGATGAGAGACTGCGATGTACTCGATATTGAAGTGCGGGTTTTGTTGCAACTTCTGTTTGACCATGTTCAAAACTACCGATGCATCAACTTTCCCTTTTGCTTTATTTTCATTGTAGAATTGTTCACCAGTAGACAATGCTTGGAAAATAACTGAACTTTCACGCTTGATTTCTGGAGATAAGTAGGCATTACGCGAAGACAATGCTAAACCATTTGGTTCTCTTTTGGTGGGCATAACTCTGACCGTAGTGTTAATCATCAAATCTTTGACTAAGTTTTTAATCACAACACATTGCTGGGCATCCTTTTGACCAAAGTAGATGTTGGTAGGAGTGACGATATTAAGAAGTTTAGTAACAACAGTGGCTACACCACGAAAGAACTGTGGTCTAGTTACCCCTTCTAATTGTTCGGAACAACCCAATACCGACACGAAAGTCCCTCTTTGTTTAGAGACGTCTAGTTCGATACCAGATGGGTACATTTCAGAAATCTTGGGAACAAACACTGCATCAACAACTCTATTATTTGTAACACTATTTTCTAGAATAGAAATATCTGAATCCAAAGTTCTTGGGTAAGCATCAAGATCTTCATGTGGTGCAAACTGACTTGGGTTTACGAAAATAGACACGATCGTCTTGTCGTTTTCCAATAACGACTGAGACACTAACGACCCATGGCCATCGTGAAGCGCTCCCATGGTGGGAACAAATCCCACCGTCTGGTTGTGACGGTAACAATGAAGTCTCCACTGTCTCACTTGAGACACTGTTCGAAGTATTGTGATCTTATTCGTCATGGCCACCAACAAGTATGCTGATCAATGAATATCTCTCGTTACTATCACTAAAACAGCTGGTAATCTTTTAACTCAGAGAATCCGCTGGAGTGCACCGTAGACGAGATTAAACGATGAGATCCTAGTCCGCACACTATCGTTGGTCGTGAAAATTTTCCCCAGTTTTTCCAAGATTTTCACTCATCTAGTTATACAGTAGCGCAGTGATTTAATGTAGTGTGTAGAGACATGAGCCTTTGGTAGCATAACTTATTTGTCTGTGATTTCGCGATTGCACTGCTTATGATGTTTTGTGAATTGCATGTGTATAGTGCACGTTCTATTTTGTATTAATCCCTAAACTCGGAATAGAGAACGTTACACCCTACATTTCAACCGTTGTAGATAAACGGTTCTACATCAGCCTCGGAGTACTGTACCTCCTATTTCCGATTTGCGTTGTGGAGCAGCACTAGTTTTCCCCAATCTTCAATTAAACGTTAGTAATGACAAGCTATCAACCACATGGCTTCTTGTATAACACGCTTTACTCCACACGTAGATCCAGTAGTCCCAGAAGCACAGAACCGAGGTCAACGGTTTTGATTGCACCAATTCCCTAATAACAACGCTTCAACATGTAGTTACGATAACTCCATTTCTCTCCGAGGCTTCGAGGCTTCGGAGCGGCCCTCCAGTAATTCGGGTTCTGTACCCGATAAATATTCACGCGCATGGAGATGTACTGTTGTACTGTGATTTAGTATACAATCGGTTCTAGAAAAATCAAGACATGTACCCTAAATGCGTCATCCTCGGCAACTATCGAGACCCCAACTATAAATATGTCTCATAATTTGAACGAAATCATACACCTTAACCTCAAATAAACTGCACTTTGAATATGTACAGATTAGAAACTAAGGTCGCCGACGCTTATGGCCCTAGAAGTCCTGGGTCAACTAACCTTCACACTGATCAATTGAGTTTAGTGTACAATAAATATAAATCTAACTCAGCCCCCCCACAAACAGGTATCAGAATCAACCTTATCTTTTCCCATGGTACGGGGATGAACAAGTCGATATGGAAGTACCATATTGACAAATTGTATGCCTCTTCTGCCAAACAAGGTTGGTACTTGGATACCGTTGTTTCCATTGACTCAGTTAACCACGGTGACTCTGCTGTGGTCAACGACGGTAAGTTAGGGCCAATTTTCCGTTGGGACGAAGGTGGTAAGGATATCTTGCAAGTTATTAAACACGAACAAGCTACCACCGGTGACTTGAAAAATGATTACACCCACAGAAACATTCTTATTGGTCATTCGCTTGGAGGACATTCTTCTGTTTTGGCTGCGTTTTACGAACCTAATGTTGTCGACTCAGTTATGCCAGTTGAAGCCGTGTTATACTACAATCCCCAACACACTGAACGTTTTGCCAAAATCTTTGGTAAAATCAGTGCTCTTCTTATTGATGAGTTTGACTCCTACGATGATTATAAGGAATTCTTTACCTCGTTCTCCTTCTTTAAAACATTACACCCAGAAGTGCAAAAGGTATTCATGGAAGATGAATTATTAAAAGTTGTCAATAACAACGGTGAAGTCAAGTACAGGACCAAGGCCAGTATGGTCAACCAAATGGCTTCATATTTGGGATCTTCCTACTCTCTCGAGCTGGGAACTAAAAGTTTGGAAAATCTCAGAGTCCCAGTATGCCACGTTATAGCAGAAAACGGAAACTGGAATCCTAAGGAATCTATTCCGCATATTCGGAAAACTATTCCAAAAGAGTACTTGGTACAAACTATCGATATGCCAAAAGGTGCTCACTTGGTCAACGGAGAGTGTCCAGATGAAATGACTGAAGTGATTGAAAACTTTATCAAGTTGAGAATCGACGACTTTAAAGAACAAATCTTGAGTATCGACCCTGAAATTACCACCAACGGTGATAGACAAAAACTTGCCGAGATCCACAAGGAAAAGTTGTTGGCGGGTGCTTACAGATACGGTTACTATGGAAAATTGTAATGCGTCATGAAATGAGTTTGATAATATACGTTATATATTTATATGATGTTCAGTTGACAGTCTACCGCGTCAATTTGTAGTTAAATCTTAGTTTTTTCAGTCCTAAGATGTGTTTATGTATCCTAGATTTGTATATCTATGCTAGATCTGGTCTAGAGTTTTAGAATGTAAAATAAACGATTCTGAAACTTCGACACACTCGTAATCCGTAACTAATCAAATGTACGTTTGTTCCGTACTTTCTGAACCAATAATCCATCTGGTATTATGGACCACAATATCTGCAACCGACCTGCAAAGGGCAGTTTGCAGCCATTCCTAATTGGGACAAGATGATCTCACGTGACCAAGTTTTTTTTTTGTATCTCATCTCAAACGAGATGGTTTCTCATAGCGCAAACATTACAAGCAGAGTAAACGATATGGCGGTTTCTAAAGAGATTGTATTGGCGTACATCAAGGACTACTTGACCAGAGATGGTGACTTTACTGGTGTGCTCAAGGGATTACAAAAAAGAATTGATCATTACGAACTTGAGTTGCCTAAAGTTCATGCAAAATTAGAAGATATCTTGAACCACAAGGAAGGGTCTGAAGATGTTGACATGAGAGATAGCGATGATGAATCTGACGAAAGCGAATCTGAAAAGTCCGAAAAGTCTGACAAATCTGACGATAGTGACGATAGTGACGACTCTGATTCTGAATCTAGCTCCTCTGAATCTGATGGTAGCTCCAGTGATTCAAGTGATTCTGAAGATTCTGAAGATTCTGATAATTCTAGCTCTGAATACGAAGATTCCGACTCGGAATCTGACGATGACAACAAGTCTGAATCAGAAGAAAAACAGGCTAACGGCAATGATGAATCCAGGGATAGTGATTCAGACTCTTCTGACGAAGAATCAAGCAAAGACGATAAGAAAGAAGATTCTGGTTCCGACTCCGATTCTGATGATTCAAGCTCGTCTGATTCTAATTCCTCGTCAAGTTCTGATTCTGATTCCGATTCTGATTCCTCGTCAAGTTCTGATTCTGATTCTGATTCTGATTCTGGTTCCAGCTCAGATTCTGACTCAGACTCAAGTTCAGATTCCGATTCCGATTCCGATTCTGAATCAGACACCAAAAAGAGAAAAGCTGCATCGACCGAATCACCTTCAAAGAAACAAAAAACCGATATTTCCTCATCCCAAACTGAATCAATTTCTTCTACCTCCACCTCTCCTGAACCAACTGGAATTTCAGCCACACCAGAACCAGAATCGAAACCTGGCCAAAGAAAACATTTTTCCCGTATTGACAGATCCAAGATCAGTTTCCAAGACTCCATTTTACAAGATAATACCTACAAGGGAGCTGCTGGTACCTGGGGAGAAAAAGCAAACGAGAAATTGATGCAAGTACGGGGTAAAGACTTCACAAAAAACAAAAACAAAATGAAAAGAGGTGCATACAAAGGAGGATCCATCACTTTTGCCTCTGGTTCGTACAAATTCGAAGATTAAATTGGCCATTAGAGCCTAATAGTACGGCAATTTAACTACCAGCCAGAAATTCGATTCAGCATCAAATCCGCCACTTTTTAGCGTTTGCTTTTGGAGTTCATTGTAACATAGATCTATATATGATATACACACCTAATATATAGCACTTAATAGAGAGATCATTCAAATCATAAAAATCAAAATCGTAAAGCTGTATATAGCAAAATTCGTTATGCACTATATTAATATCGTGAAAAATTACAAATAGCAAGAAAAGATCTCACTGGATTCTTTACTATTTGTTATGACTAGTAGATCTGGACAGCCCAACTATGCTGAGTTAGCCGACGGAAACTTCTCGGATGACTCGTTTGACGAGCCCACCAAGCTGGATGACGATTACAGCTATGGGTCCCGTCCCCAGAAGAAAAGGACTGCTAATGGCAATGGCGATAAGCAGGCGAGAAAACGGAAAGCCCGAGAAACCGTCGATGCCATCAAGATGAACATTGAAGACAAAACATACTCCGATGAAGAAATGGTTGATTTTACTCCTGAATTGCCCCCTGATTATGTTCCTGATGCTGTTTCTAAAGCATTTGGAAAAGCGGATTTTTCGTATTTGAAATTGAAACCTGACCATTTCAACAGACCAATCTGGATTTCTCCGATTGACTTGCGAATCATTTTGGAATCGTTTTCACCTTTGGCAGAACAAGCTCAAGATTTCTTGACCACGATTGCAGAACCCATTTCTAGACCATCACACATACACGAGTATGGTATTAACATGTATTCATTGTATGCTGCAGTTTCTGTTGGGTTAGAGACCGACGATATCATTTCCGTGTTGAACAGATTGTCCAAAGTTCCTGTTCCTCAGTCGATTGTTAACTTTATCAAGAGTGCCACCGTTTCTTATGGTAAGATTAAGTTAGTTTTGAAGAATAACCGGTACTTTCTAGAAAGTAATCAGGCTGATATTTTGCAGATGTTGTTAAAGGACCCGGTTATTGGACCATTAAGAATCCATTCTTCAGAAAACTCTACTACAAGCAATGGGTTGACAGCATCAATTCAAGATAAGCTTAATCCATCGGATGTTATCAATGGAGTAAAACCACAAGACGACAAGAAAAAGGACGATGTTGAAGACATATTTGCGTCTGTTGTAGGAAATAAGGATGAAGACGATGACTTGGACACTGTTCATTCGTTTGAGATTTCCAATGACTCGGTGGAAATTGTGAAGCGTAGATGTCAAATTATCGAATACCCAGTTTTAGAAGAGTATGATTTCCGTAATGATTTAAGAAATGCCGAACTAGAAATTGATTTAAAACCTTCAACACAAATCAGACCGTATCAGGAAAAATCATTATCGAAAATGTTTGGAAATGGTAGAGCAAGATCAGGAGTGATTGTTTTACCATGTGGTGCTGGTAAAACTCTAGTAGGTATCACTGCAGCATGTACCATCAAGAAATCGGTTATTGTGTTATGTACATCGTCAGTTTCAGTCATGCAATGGCGTCAACAATTTTTGCAATGGTGCACAATTCAGCCGGAAAGTGTTGCTGTATTCACATCCGAAAACAAAGAAATGTTTGCAACTGAAGCTGGTTTGGTGGTTTCAACGTATTCTATGGTTGCTAATACTCGTAATCGGTCTCATGATTCGCAAAAAGTGATGGATTTCTTGAAGTCCAGAGAATGGGGTTTTATTATTCTAGATGAAGTTCATGTTGTGCCTGCTGCTATGTTTAGAAGAGTTGTCACTACAATTGCAGCCCATGCAAAGTTAGGTTTGACTGCGACTTTGGTTAGAGAAGATGATAAAATTGCTGATTTGAATTTCTTGATCGGGCCAAAGTTGTATGAAGCCAATTGGATGGATTTGGCACAAAAGGGTCATATTGCAAATGTGCAATGTGCTGAAGTCTGGTGTCCTATGACGTCTGAATTCTATCAAGAATACTTGAAAGAGACAGCCAGAAAGCGGATGTTGTTGTATATCATGAACCCAACCAAATTTCAAGCATGTCAATTTTTAATCCATTACCATGAAAAGAGAGGCGATAAGATCATTGTGTTTTCTGATAACGTTTGTGCTTTACAGGAATATGCAAAGAAGTTAGGAAAACCTTTCATTTATGGTGGGACTGGTCAGCAAGAACGGATGAAGATTCTACAAAATTTCCAACATAACGATTTGATTAATACAATCTTCTTATCGAAAGTCGGGGACACTTCAATTGATTTGCCTGAAGCCACCTGTTTGATTCAAATTTCGTCACATTATGGATCCAGAAGACAAGAGGCACAAAGATTGGGACGTATTTTGAGAGCCAAAAGACGTAATGATGAAGGGTTCAATGCCTTCTTTTATTCATTGGTCTCGAAGGATACTCAAGAAATGTATTATTCCACAAAGAGACAAGCGTTCCTTGTTGATCAAGGTTATGCTTTCAAGGTCATTACCCATTTGAGTGGTATGGAACAGCTACCAAACTTAGCATATTCTACTCCGAGAGAAAGACGAGAATTATTACAACAAGTCTTGTTACAAAATGAAGACGCTGCCAACATTGATGTCGGGGATGATATTGATACCAATTTCATTTCTAAAGAAAAGAGACAGAAATTAGAACAATCGCAAGCCACCAGAAGTGCAGGGTCATTGGCTGGTTTAGCTGGTGGTGAAGATATGGCATACGTTGAGTACAAGAAAGATAAAAATAAAGAGCTACGTGAACACCACCCATTAATTCAGAAAATGTACTATAAAAACAAAAAACATTGACCGTTTACGTGATATTGATAGCATTGGAAGTTTTTACACTTCTGTCCCAGGAAATTATATAGAATACATCAATTTATAACGTTCTAAAGTATCCGTAGCTTTGTTGTCATATAAATCTATCCAATCCTTTCTTGCCGTGTACTATTCCCAAAAGTTTTAGCTAGAAACAAACTCACCAAAGTCATCATCCGACGCTTCAGTCAGGTTATCATTGTCCAAATCTTGATGTGGAGGTTGTGACTGTTTATGAAAATCTTTATGAAAATCTTGACGAGTCTGAGTCTCCACCAGATTTTCAATTTCGATTGCAGTCTGATGAATGGAGTGAGCACCACCTTCATTTTCACGATCAGAATGATCTCCGCTCTGGTCCTCCGGTTTATTCGCGTTGTTTGGTATACTCCCCTCTACTTCCGTCTCCTGTGTATTGGTTTCCTGTTGAGATTCGATCAGCACTGGAGTCGGTGGAGGCTCGATAACCTTCGTTTCGAACTGATCCTGATAATTCTTGAATCTCCGCTTGTATAGTGATAAACTCTCCAAAAAAGAAATCGCCAGAAACTGCTCCAATCTCAACGCTAGACCAATTTGTATTTTGGGATTGGCGTCCTTCTCATCACTCATTATCGGATGGTATCCTGAGCCTGGTAATTGTCCGATTATTTTGTAGTCGCGCATTGAATGACACATCTGGATCGTCTCCTGGCCATTGTTTGCTATTCTTGCTCCGTTGGATCCTGGCACCACGGGATTGTACCAAACCTCACCCCAAACTACATCTTCATCATTTGTTACATTAAATAACTCTATCTTTGCTCGTAATCCCTCAAACGCACTGCGCACCCCACAATTGCTCGCACTTCCACTATCATTATCTTCAATTATTATTTCCTGCTCAATTAATCGCAAACTTCCCTTCCATACCTCAGTCCTATTATTTAAATCCCACTTATCTCCTGGTGGAATCTTGTGCACTGTGGCACTGTCGGATTCGAATAGAACTGTCGATATCACATTAGGTATATATGTCATGTCTGTCCGCCAAATTCCACTACTCGGTTTGGCCCTCGATTGATCATACACCGTCTCTAAGCACTCTATGGTTCTTTTGTATTCGATGGTATTCCTCTCCTTGCTCTCAGTTACTATATCACCAAATCTCGAAGGTCGTGGCAAGGGGAATATCCCCCATCTTTCACCCACAACCGTCACACTATTACACACAATCTTCTCCTATTGTTCCATTTCACCGAATGCTGTTTGAAAATGTCGTGGCACCACACCACAACGTGGACCGTGTTATTTCGTAGAGATTGCAACATCCAGATTGGCCAAACTTTATTGATACAAAGGGTAATGATACGGCGCTACCTTGCCCGCCCCTAAAATGCGCGTACATTAGCGAAAGCGCAAAATTACACTCTTGTGACACATCCACCACAAACTTGACAGTTATACAGTTAAAAGACTGGCAACTAAAAGACTTGTCTAATCCACCTGCCCAATACTTTTATAATTCCCTTTTCATTCCTTCAACCATCACCCACAAAGAATTCTTACGATTCTGGAAATGTTGCCCGGCTTCCCACCCGGTCGTCTCGACAAATTCCTCGAAACTCTCTTTTTCAAGCTCTACGATTCACGTGACCCAAAACCTTTGACCTGGGAAAAATTTTCGAATTAATCATTTAAACACAAGTAGACGATCACCTACCCGTGTAATTCGAACATGTTCAGAAGTATTATCCGGTCATCTGTAATTACACCATCTCGTGTACCTTTGCTGTTTGTTTCCACTCGTTTCAACTCGAGTTTTGACCAGCTCAGCAAAGCTGTCAGCCAAGGAAAATCAGATTCTGAAAACTCCAACAGTGTCACTGATATCAACGAGTTATTAAACAGCTCATTAGAAACTCCAGATACGTCCTACTTGAACTCCAAATCCAACGAATATGGTTTGGGAGAAATTGTACCCCACCCAAGAGACGTTGCCAAAAACATCAGAATTCAAGGTCCTATGGCAGGAAGAGTCGTCGATGTCAATTACGGTAACTTGAACAGAGCTCTTGTCAACATGA
>ERZ778017.3488-NODE-3488-length-11078-cov-7.845686_pt1 | contig 11078 bp, 10 predicted proteins | sample MGYA00375747_ERZ778017 | MGnify/ENA primary metagenome ERZ778017 (study PRJEB29350, sample SAMN05509838) | bioreactor metagenome | biome: bioreactor; material: wastewater | place: South Africa: University of Cape Town | collected 2014-03-17 ... | reverse complement strand
CTGAGGCCTATGCTTTAGCAGCCTGACCTGTGCAGAAACCGCTGGGTCATTACATTGTCGCGTTCTCCGACAACCTGTTCACGGACGTGGGCCAGCCCAGCAACCGCGACCCGAAGTTCATCGTCCACGGCGTGTTCGGGCTGGCCTGGTACGTGCTGCTGGCAACGCAGGCGAACCTGGTGCGGACGCGCAACCTGCGGCTGCACCGCAAGCTCGGCATCGCTGCTTTCATCGTCGCCATCGGCGTCACCCTCAGCACGCTCTACATATTCGTGGTGCTGTGGAAGGGCTGGGCGAACATGGAGCCCGAGGTGCGGGCCAACCGCCTGCTGCTGCCGGGTTATGCGCTGTGCATCCTGCTTGCATGGCAGCGGCGCGGGCGGTCCGATTGGCACAAGCGACTGATCTTCATCGGCACCTTCTTCATGCTGGGCCCGGTGGTGGACCGCGTGTACGACCCGCTGGTCATGTCGTGGGCCAAGCCGCTGTTTTCCACGCTCTACACCAGGCAGGTAGACGAGGCCGCCTACCTCGTGTTCCGGTGGGGCAGCTGGATCGGCTTCTTCCTGTCCCTGTGGCTTTACGACCGGAAACAGATCGGGCGCATCCATCCCGTGACACGCACGGGATGCACATGGTTCGCACTGGTGGTGCTGATCAGCGAATTCTCCTGAGCGCACAAACGGCAAGCAACGGGTCAAGTTCACCCAATCGTGCATCGCGCAGGAAACAGGCGCGCCGCTCAAGCGTTTTTTGAACTCGATCCACAAGGCCCGGCGCGGGGCGTAGCCGGCGACCGAAGACTGGCCAGGGTGGCGTTCACACGATCCTGAACCGGGCCCCGCGATGCTGTGCGCCGCATTCGTGCAAAGCGAATCGAGCCAATGCCACGACGCTGGAGCCGCAAGTCCATGATCTGGGCCGTCATCACCACCGTGTTGCTGACCGCGCTGGCGATCGTCCTGGCCGCCAACTTCAAGACCCCGGAGAAGGCGCTGGAACGCAAGCTGGAACACCGCTATGCGGTGGCCGACCCGCAGTTCCGCCGCGAGATGGGGGTGATGCTGGGGCCGGGCATCGTCCCGGGCAACCACGTCGACGACCTGCAGAACGGCGACGAGATCTTCCCGGCGATGCTGGCGGCCATCCGCGCCGCGCAGCACACCATCACCCTGGAAACCTACATCTACTGGTCGGGCGAGGTGGGCCGCCAGTTCGCCGAGGCGCTGTCGGAGCGCGCCCGCAGCGGCGTGGCGGTGAAGGTGATGGTGGACTGGGCCGGCAGCATCAAGATGGAGGATGCGCTGATCCAGACCATGCGCGATGCCGGGGTGGAGCTGCACCAGTACCGCCCGCTGCACTGGTACAACATCACCCGCCTCAACAACCGCACCCACCGCAAGCTGCTGGTGGTGGACGGCAGGATCGGGTTCACCGGCGGGGTGGGCATCGCCGACCTGTGGTCCGGCCACGCGCAGGATCCGAAGCACTGGCGGGACCTGCATTTCCGCATCGAGGGCCCGGTGGTGGCGCAGATGCAGGCGGCGTTCAACGACAACTGGATCAAGACCACCGGCGTGGTGCTGAACGGCGAGGCCTATTTCCCGCCGCTGCAGCGGGTGGGCGACACCGATGCGCACGTGTTCGTGGCCTCGCCCGCCGGCGGCAGCGAATCCATGCACCTGATGTACCTGATGGCGATCGCCGCGTCGGAGCAAACCATCGACCTGCAGGCCGCCTATTTCGTGCCCGACCCGCTGATCATCAAGGCGCTGCTGGCCGCGCGGCAGCGCGGTGTGCGCGTGCGGGTGGTGGTGCCCGGCAAGTTCATCGATTCCGACACCGTGCGCCTGGCGTCGCGCGCGCAGTGGGGCGAGCTGCTGCAGGCCGGGGTGGAAATCCACGAATACCAGCCCACGATGATGCACAACAAGCTGCTGATCGTGGACGGGCTGATGGTGTCGGTGGGCTCCACCAATTTCGACGTGCGCAGCTTCCGCCTCAACGATGAGGCCAGCCTCAACGTCTACGACGCCGGCTTCGCCGCGCGCATGACCGAAGTGTTCGAGGACGACCTGAAGCACACCGTCCGCTATAGCCACGAGATGTGGGAGCGCCGGCCGCTGAAGGAAAAGCTGGTGGAGAAGTTCATCCGGCCGCTGCGCTCGCAGCTCTGATCGGCGCGAGCGGCGCCCGGCGCTACCAGACCAGGTCGTCCGGCACCTTGAACTGCGCGTAGTAGGCATCGTCCTCGGAACTGGCGGCGGCGGGCTCGGCATCCGCGGCCAGGCCGTGGTCCAGCACGATCATGCCGGCGTCGCGTTCGCGCACCTTGTCGGAGGCGGCGCGCGGCAGCAGGCCGAAGCCCTCGCCCACGCGGACGATCACCAGCGCGCCTGCGGCCAGCTTCCTGCGCTGGTCGTCGTTGACCAGGATGGTGCGAATGGCGGCATCGACGGTGAAGCGGTATTCGATGTCGCCGGCCGCGGCCAGCTTGCGGTCCTGGATGATCTGCCGCGCCTGCGCGCGCAGCTCGGCCACCTGCGCCTGCGCCTTGCGCTCGCGTTCCAGCGCGCGGTCGCGCTCCGCCTTTTCGGCGCGCGCGCGCTCGGCTTCCAGCGTGGCCTCGCTGGGCGCGGCCTGCGCCTTGGCGTGCTTGGCCACGTGTTGCTCGCGCGCCACCGCGGCCACCTTGGATTTCTTCACCAGCCCTGCCTTGAGCAGCTGTTCCTGCAGGGGATTTGCCTTGGCCATCGCGCGGAGTCTTGTGTGGGTGGAAGCGCAGCCATGATACGGCCAGCCCGCTGCCGGGTCCCGGGGGCGAGGGTTCAGCGCCGCTGCGCGCACCACGCGTGGATCACTCGCGCTGGTGGTCGAGCTCCGCGATCAGCGCCTCCATCTGCGCGATCTCGCGCTGCTGGGTACGGATGATGTCGTCCGCCAGCCGGCGCACGCGCGGGTCGCGCAGGCGGGCACGTTCGCTGGTCAGCACGGCAATGGAATGATGGGGGATCATCGCCTTCATCCACGCCACGTCGCCCACGGTTGCCTGGCTGCGTACCAGCGCCAGCCCCAGCCCCAACAGCGCGATGCTGCCGACCACGATGGCGAGGTTGGCGCGGCGGTCCCGGTACATGTGGCGCATGAAGGCGAACATCACCAGCGCCATCGCGCCGGCCATGATGCAGGTCATGAACAGGCGGGTCTGGCTGAACCACACGTGCGAGGGCTGGTAGCTGTTGAGGTACATCAGCCCGAACATCAGTGCCGAGCCGGTGGAGATCATCAGAAGGAAGTTGCGGTACGGATGCATGGCGCTCTCCGGAACGGTGGGGAGTGGCCCATGCTCGCGCGGACCGCGTCGACGCCGCGGCAAGGCGATGCAGGGCAGGCCGCTGTCGATTCCGCGCCCTGTCATCCGTCGCAGGTAGGATCGCCACTCCACGGGAGCCCGCCATGCAGCCCACGCCTTCGCCCGACAGCCCCGCCGACGCGCCGCCCGAATCGCTGTGGGGCGGCCTGCGCGATGCCATCCGCGGCACTAGCGCGGACTACACGCGCATTCCGCTGCGGCGCGCGGTGTTCCTGCTGGCGGTGCCGATGGTGCTGGAACTGGTGCTGGAATCCACCTTCGCGGTGGTGGACATCTTCTTCGTGGCGAAGCTGGGGCCGTCGGCGGTGGCCACCGTGGGCCTGACCGAGAGCTACCTGTTCCTGCTGTATTCCATCGCGATGGGCCTGGCGATGGCGGTCACCGCGCTGGTGGCGCGGCGGGTGGGCGAGGGCGCTTCGGAGGAAGCCTCGGTCACCGCCGCGCAGGCCTTGTGGATCGCGGTGCTGGCGTCGGTGCCGTTCGCCATCGCCGGCATCGTGTGGGCGCGCGAGCTGCTGGCGCTGATGGGCGCGGACGCGTGGACGCTGCAGCACGGCGTTGGCTACATGCAGTGGATGCTGGGCGGCAACGTGGTGATCCTGCTGCTGTTCGTGATCAACGCGATCTTCCGCGGCGCCGGCGACGCCGCCATCGCCATGCGCGTGCTGTGGGTAGCCAACGGATTGAACATCCTGCTGGACCCGCTGCTGATCTTCGGCTGGGGCCCGGTGCCCGCGTTCGGCGTGGAGGGCGCGGCCATCGCCACCACCATCGGACGCGGCACCGGCGTGCTGCTGCAGCTGTGGATCCTGTTCCACGGCGGCAAGCACATCCGCCTGCAGGCGGCGCAGCTGGCGTGGCGCGCCGGCGTGGTCTGGCAGATCGTGCGCACCTCGCTGGGCGGCGTGGGCCAGATGCTCGTATCGATGACCTCGTGGATCTTCCTGATGCGCATCCTCGCCAGCATCGGCAGCGAGGCGGTGGCCGGCGCCACGATTGCCATCCGGGTGATGATGTTCACCATGATGCCGGCCTGGGGCATGTCCAACGCCGCCGCCACGCTGGTGGGACAGAACCTCGGTGCGCGGCAGCCGGAGCGCGCCGAGGCGTCGGTATGGCAGATCGGCCGCTACAACATGGGCTACCTGCTGTGCATCGCGCTGCTGTTCTTCCTGCTGCCGCGCGAGCTGGTCGGCTTCTTCAGCAGCGATGCGCAGGTGGTGGCGATCGGCGGTGAGTGGCTGCGCATCCTGTCGTATTCGCTGTTCGTGTACGGCTGGTGGATGGTCAGCGTCCAGGCCTTCAACGGCGCCGGCGACACCGCCACGCCCACTTGGATCAACGTGGTGTTCTTCTGGCTGATCCAGATCCCGCTGGCCTGGCTGCTGGCGCTGCACCTGCAGCTGGGGCATTCGGGCGTGTTCTGGGCGGTGTTCGTCTCCGAGACGGCGGTGGGTCTGTTCACCCTGTGGCTGTTCAGCCGTGGGCGCTGGAAGACGGTGCAGGTGTAGGCGCGCCCGCGCACGTGCCTGTCGATCCGGCGTTTACATGCTTACGGCCACACTTTGCCCACACATCCGCAGCGCAAGGAGTCGCTCGATGGACACCACCGAATCCTGCATGACCAACCTGTTCCTGCAGCTGGGCCTGCCCGCGGGCAAGGACGACATCGCCCGCTTCATCCGCGAGCACCAGCTGCCGGAAGCCCTGCTGATCTCCGAGGCGCCGTTCTGGAACGACGGCCAGCGCCAGTTCATCCGCGAGGAATGGCGGGAGGACGCCGACTGGGCGATCGTGGTGGACGAATTGAACGAGGCGCTGCACGCCGATGCGGTGGCCGCGCGCGTGGCACAAGGCTGACGGCGATGCCCGCGCCCGGCTTCGCCATCCGCTGCAAGGCCACGCTGCTGCGCCCGGCCAAGCCGAGGAACGCGAGCTGGCGGTTCCTGCGCCTGCCGCAGGCCGCCAGCGACTTGCTGCCGTCGCGCGGGATGGTGGCGGTGGACGGCACGCTGGAAGGCCAGGCCTTCACCGCGACCCTGGAACCGGATGGCGAAGGCGGCCACTGGCTGAAGCTGCCGCGCGCGCTGCATGAAGCCGCCGGCGTGGCGGTGGGCGACAGCGTGGCGCTGTCGTTGGCTCCCACGGAGAAGGCGCCGGAGCCGCGGGTGCCGGCCGATCTGCGCAGCGCGCTGGCGGACGCGCCGGAGGCGCTGGCGCAATGGAAAACCCTGACCCCGGCCGCGCGCCGCGATTTCATCCAGTGGCTGGGCACCGCCAAGCAGGCCGAAACCCGCGAACGCCGGATCGGCAATGCCTGCGACATGCTGGCGGCGGGCAAGCGGCGGATCTGCTGCTTCGACCGTTCCGGGATCTACGGCAAGGGCATGGCCGCACCGCAGGCGGCCGGGGCCTGAGGGTCGCGGCAAACGCAACATCCGCCGGGTATCGTGGCCGCCGCCGAACCGCCGCGCCCTCCCTGCCTTGATGCCTACTGCCGTCCCGCCAACCCGATCGAATCCGCCCGGCAACACGGGCGAGGTGTTCGTCGCCTTCCTGCGGCTGGGGCTGACCGCGTTCGGTGGCCCCATCGCCCACATCGGCTACATGCGCGAGGCCTTCGTGCGTCGCCGCGGCTGGCTGGACGATGCCCACTTCGCCCAGCTGCTGGCGGTCTGCCAGTTCCTGCCCGGGCCGGCTAGCAGCCAGATGGGGTTTGGCATCGGCCTGGCGCGCGCCGGCTGGCGCGGCGCGCTGGCGGCATTCGCCGGGTTCACCCTGCCGTCGGCGCTGCTGATGCTGGGGTTCGCCGCGCTGGCACCGCGGCTGGGCGCGGGCGCGGCGGCACTGCACGGGTTGAAGCTGGTGGCGGTGTCGGTAGTGGCGCATGGGTTGCTGGGCATGGCGCGGCAACTGGCGCCGGACCTGCCGCGGCTGCTGGTCGCAGCCGGCGCGGCAGCGCTGGTGCTGGCCACCGGCAATGCGTGGCTGCAGCTGGCGGCGATCGCGCTGGGCGCAGTGCTGGGAACGTGGTGGTGCCGGCAGGCTGCGGCGCCGGCGGCGGCGCTGTTCCCGTTCGGCGGTGGCCGGCGGATCGCCGCCGTCTGCCTGGCGCTGTTCCTGCTGGGGCTGCTGGCCGCGCTGCTGCTGCCGGCCAGCGCCACGCCCTCGCTGGCCGGGGTGGCGGCGGCGTTCTATCGCGCCGGTGCGCTGGTCTTCGGCGGTGGCCACGTGGTGCTGCCGCTGCTGCAGCAGTCGCTGGTGGCGCCCGGCTGGCTGCCCGCGGACAGCTTCCTGGCCGGCTACGGCGCGGCGCAGGCGGTGCCGGGGCCGATGTTCTCGCTGGCGGCGTTCCTCGGCGCGGAAATCCCGCTGGGCGGCCTGCCGCCGGCAGTGGGCGCGCTGGTGGCGCTGCTGGCGATGTTCCTGCCCGGCTTCCTGCTGCTGGCCGGGATGCTGCCGCTGTGGGCCGGGCTGGTGCGGCACCGCCGCGCGGCCAGCGCAATGGCCGGCATCAACGCCGCCGTGGTCGGCCTGCTGGCGGCGGCGTTCATCGACCCGGTCTGGAGCGGCGGCGTGCGCGCGCCGGTGGACGCGGCGATTGCCGTGGTCGGCTTCGCACTGCTGGCCGGGCCGCGCTGGCCGGCATGGACCGCGGTGCTGTGGTGCGTGGCCGCGGCGGTCGGGATCGACGCATTGGCTTGAGCGCAGAATGGGCCGACCCGGCAGGAGCAAGGCGATGACCCACGCAGGCGCAAGCGACGTCCTCAACCAGCCGCCCGCGCCCGGGCCGTTCGACCTGTGGGGCGACGATCCCGGCCTGCGCGAAGCGGTGCTGCGCGAGAGCGGCGCCAGCTTCGTGGCCCGGCTGGCCGACTACGGCGCACTGGCCGGCGACACCCTGCTGCGGCTGGCCGACGAAGCCCACCGCGATCGTCCGCGCCTGCAGACGCACGATGCCTACGGCCGCCGCGTCGACCGCGTCGCCTTCAACGCCGCCTGGCACGAGGTGATGGGCACCGCGATCGCGCACGGCGTGGCCGGGCTGTCCTGGGCGCAGCCGCAGCCGGGCGCGCAGGTGGCGCGCGCGGCGCTGAGCTACCTGCACTACCAGGCCGAGCCGGGCAGCAGCTGCCCGCTGACGATGACCCACGCCGCGGTGCCGGTGCTGCGACAGGCACCGGCGCTGCGCGAATGGGCGGACAAGGCCTGCGCGTTCGACTACGACGGCCGCGACGTGCCGATGGCGCACAAGCGCGGCGTCACCCTCGGCATGGGCATGACCGAGAAGCAGGGCGGCAGCGACGTGCGCGCCAACACCACCCGCGCGATGCCTCTGGGCGCGGACGGCGAATACGCGCTGGCCGGGCATAAATGGTTCTTCTCGGCGCCGATGTCGGACGCCTTCCTGGTGCTGGCGCAGGCACCCGGCGGGCTGAGCTGTTTCCTGCTGCCGCGCTGGTGCCCGGACGGGACGAAGAACGCGCTGCGGCTGATGCGCCTGAAGGACAAGCTGGGCGACTGGTCGAACGCGTCCAGCGAAGTGGAGTTCGACGATGCCTGGGCGTTCCGCGTCGGTGACGAAGGCCGCGGCGTGGCCACCATCCTCGAGATGGTGATGCTGACCCGGCTGGACTGCATGCTGGGCTCGGCCGGGCTGATGCGGATGGCGCTGCGGCAGGCGCTGCACCATGCGCGTCATCGCCACGCATTCGGCAGGCGCCTGCTCGACCAGCCGCTGATGCGCAACGTGCTGGCCGACCTGGTGCTGGAGTCGGAAGCCGCCACCGCCCTGGCGCTGCGGGTGGCCGGCGCGGTCGACCGCGCGCCGCAGGACCCACGGGAGGCGGCGCTGGCGCGGATCGCCACAGCCATCGGCAAGTACTGGATCTGCAAGCGCGCGCCGGTCTTCGCCAACGAGGCGCAGGAATGCCTGGGCGGGCTCGGCTACATCGAGGAGACGCTGCTGCCGCGGCTGGCCCGGCAGGCGCCGCTGAATTCGATCTGGGAAGGTTGCGGCAACATCCAGTGCCTGGACGTGCTGCGCGCGCTGGCGCGCGACCCCGACACCGGCGCCGCGTTGCGCAGCGAATGGCAGGCGGCGGCGGGCCTCGACGTGCATTTCGATGCGGCGCTGGAAGCCGGCCTCGCCCTGCTGGACGCAGGCTGCGACGAAACCGGCGCACGTGGCTTCGTTGAACGGCTGGCGCTGCTGCTGCAGGGCGCCACCCTGCTGCGCGCCAATCACCCGCTGGCGCAGGCCTGGTGCGCCAGCCGGTTGCGCGCGCCGCACGCGGCGACATTCGGCACCCTGCGCGAGGCCGCGCATATCGACGCCGCGCTGGCCCGCTGCGAGGCCTGACGCCGCCGGCTCAGCCGGCCTGCATCGTCCCGCTGTCCAGCCAGCGCTGGTGCCAGGACAGCGCCTCGGGCAGCAGGTGCGGCGTGTGCTTGCCGAAGCTGTCGCGGCAGGCGCGGTCGAAATAGTCCTGCAGCGCGTCGCGGTAATCCGGGTGCGCGCAATGGGCAATCACTTCGCGCGCGCGCTGCTTGGGCGAGAGCCCGCGCAGATCGGCCAGACCCTGCTCGGTGACGATCACCGCCACGTCGTGCTCGGTGTGGTCGACGTGGCTGACCATCGGCACGATCGAGGAGATCGTGCCGTTCTTGGCGGTGGAGGCGCTGAGGAAGATCGACAGGAAGCCGTTGCGGGCGAAATCGCCGGAGCCACCGATCCCGTTCATGATGCTGCTGCCCATCACGTGGGTGGAATTGATGTTGCCGTACAGGTCGGCCTCGATCATCCCGTTCATGCCGATGCAGCCCAGCCGCCGCACCATCTCCGGATGGTTGGAGATTTCCTGCGTGCGCATCACGATGCGGCTGCGGTAGAAGTCGAGGTGGCGGCGGAACTCCTCGTTCGCCGCAGGGCTGAGCGCGAAGCCGGTGCACGAGGCGTAGCGCAGCACGCCCGATTTCAGCAGGTCCAGCATGCCGTCCTGGATGACCTCGGTGTAGGCCTCGAGGTCGCGCAGGCCGCTGGCGCCAAGGCCGGCCAGCACCGCGTTGGGGATGTTGCCCACGCCCGACTGCAGCGGCAGCAGGTTGGCCGGCAGGCGGCCGCGCGCCACTTCGTGCTTGAGGAACTCGATCAGGTGCCCGGCGATGCGCTGGCTGTCGGCATCGGGCGGATTGAACGGGCTGTTGCGGTCCGGCGCATGGGTCAGCACCACCGCGGCGATCTTGTCCGGGTCGCAGCGCAGCGTGGTCTGGCCGATGCGCTCGTCGCCGCGGGTCATCGGGATCGGCCGGCGCTGCGGCGGCAGCGCGGTGCCGTAGTAGATGTCGTGCATGCCCAGCAGCTCCACCGGCTGCCACTGGTTGACCTCGATGATGACCCGCTGCGCCAGGTCCAGCCAGGTCTTGTTGTTGCCCACCGAGGTGGTGGGCACCAGCGAGCCGTCCTCCAGGATCGCCGCCACTTCCACCACCGCGGTGTCGATCTGGTTGTAGAAGCCGAACCAGACGTGCTGCGCCACGTGCGAGAGGTGGATGTCCAGGTAGTCCAGTGCGCCGGCGTTGATGCGCTTGCGCGCTCCGGGGTCGCTCTGGAACGGCATCCGCATCGCCAGCCCGTCCACCTGCGCCAGCGCGCCATCCAGCTCGGGCGCGGTGGACGCGCCGGTGAGCAGGTTGATGCGGAATGCCTCGCCGCGCGCATGCGCCGCCTCGATGTGGCTGGCCAGCGCCTGCGGCACCGCCTTGGGGTAGCCGGAGCCGGTGAAGCCGCTCATCGCGACGGTTTCGCCGGGCCGGATCAGCGCCGCGGCCTGGGCGGCACTGGTCACGCGTTCGCGCAGGCCGGCGTGGAGGATGCGTTGTTCTGGCATGTCGTTGTACGCGGAAACGGGTGTCCATTATCCGCCGTGGCGACCCCGCCGGGCGCGGCACGGACCGTGACGGTGTGTCCCGCAAACGGCCGCGATTACACTGGCGCCTCACCCCCACCGCCAAGGAAAGCGCCATGAGCCAGTGGTTCCTGCACGACCCGTCCGCCAACCGCCGCCTCGGCCCGATGGACGCCGACGCCGCGCGCGCCGAGGCCGCCCGCAACCCCTCGCTGCTGGCGTGGAAGGAAGGCATGGGCGACTGGCTGCCGGTGCGCAACATCGCCGAGCTGTACGACGCTGCCCCCGGCGGCGTGGCCGGCGCGCCGCCGCCGCCGCCGCGCAATGGCGGCAAGGGCCGCAGCGACGAGATCGATTTCAAGATCCACGGCCAGGAAATGCAGTTCGTCGAGATCGAACTGGATCCGGGCGAAAGCGCGATCGCCGAAGCCGGCGCACTGATGTTCAAGGACAGCGCGGTGCAGATGGACACCGTGTTCGGCGACGGCTCGGCCTCCGGCCAGGCCGGCGGCTTCATGGACAAGCTGCTGTCGGCCGGCAAGCGCGTCATCACCGGCGAAAGCCTGTTCACCACGCTGTACACCCACGCCGGCAGCGGCAAGGCCAAGGTCGCGTTCGCCGCGCCATATCCGGGCACGGTGATGGCGATGAAGCTGGACGAGCACGGCGGCCGCATCATCTGCCAGAAGGACAGCTTCCTGGCCGGCGCGCGCGGCGTGCAGGTGGGCGTGCACTTCCAGAAGAAGATCCTCACCGGCCTGTTCGGCGGCGAAGGCTTCATCATGCAGAAGCTCGAA
>ERZ778017.3479-NODE-3479-length-11113-cov-29.885241_pt1 | contig 11113 bp, 8 predicted proteins | sample MGYA00375747_ERZ778017 | MGnify/ENA primary metagenome ERZ778017 (study PRJEB29350, sample SAMN05509838) | bioreactor metagenome | biome: bioreactor; material: wastewater | place: South Africa: University of Cape Town | collected 2014-03-17 ... | reverse complement strand
AACAGGCCGCTTTCGGCGACCAGCAGCGCGCCGTCAGGGCTCAACGCCGCCAATTGCTCGGTCGTCGCCAGATCGACCTCGAAGGTGCGCAGCGAGCGGTTGTTGACGCCGATCAGGGCGTCGTCGCGGCCTTGAACCAGCTTGGCGGCGCGGGCCATTTCATCGGCATCGTGCGTTTCGATCAGGGCGTCCATGCCCCAGCGGGTCGCCTCGGCCAGAAGCTCGGCGGCCAGGGCGTCGTCCACCATGTCCATGATGATCAGGATGCAGTCGGCGCCCAGAGCCCGGCTCTCGGCCACCTGCCACGGATCGACCAGGAAGTCCTTGCGCAGGCAGGGCAGGGCGACGGCCGTGCGCGCGGCGGTCAGATAGGCGTCGTCGCCCTGAAAGCTGGGGCCGTCGGTCAGGACGGAGAGGCAGGAGGCCCCGCCGCGCTCATAGGCTTGAGCGAGGGCGGGCGGGTCGAAGTCGGCGCGGATCAGGCCCTTGGACGGGCTGGCCTTCTTGATCTCGGCGATCAGGGCCGGGCGGCCGGTTTCGGAGAAACGGTCAGCCAGGGCGGCGCGGAAACCGCGTGGAGGCGAGGCCTCGCGGGCGCGGGCCTCGATGGCGTCCTGTGATACGGCGGCCTTGCGGGCGGCGACATCCTCGCGCTTGTAGGCGGCGATGCGGTCCAGAACGTCGCTCATCAGGCGTCCTCGTCTTCGATCGGCGCGTGGGAGGCGCGCACCAGTTCAGCCAGGGCGGCGGCGGCGCGGCCGTCGTCGATGACGGCGGCGGCGAGTTCGGCGCCCGATTTCAGGTCCTCGGCCCGCCCGGCCACCACCAAGGCGGCGGCGGCGTTCAGCAGGACGATGTCGCGATAGGGACCGCGCTGGCCCGCCAGCAGGGCGGTCAGGGCGGCGGCGTTATGCTCGGCGTCGCCGCCACGCAAGTCGTCCATCGTCGCCAGCGGCAGGCCGGCGTCGGCGGGCGTGACGGTGAAGCGACGCACGGCGCCATCCTTCCATTCGGCCACCTCGGTCGGGCCTGTGGTGGTCAGTTCGTCCAGACCCTGACCGTTGACGGTCCAGGCGCGCCGCGCGCCCAGTCGGCCCAGCACTTCGGCCAGCGGCTCCAGCAGGGCGGGGTCATAGACGCCCATGACCTGATGCGTCGCGCCCGCCGGATTGCACAGCGGCCCCAGCAGGTTGAACACGGTGCGGAAGCCGATCTCGCCCCGCACCGGCCCGACGTGGCGCATGGCCCCGTGGTAGGTCGGCGCGAACAGGAAGGCGATGCCCGTCTGGTCCAACGCACGCGCCTGCTGGGCGGGCGTGGCGTCGAGGTTGACGCCCAGCGCGGCCAGAACGTCGGACGAGCCGGACTTGGAGCTGACGGCGCGGTTGCCGTGCTTGGCGACCTTCAGCCCCGCGCCCGCCAGAACGAAGGCGGCCGCCGTCGAGACGTTGTAGGTGTGCTGGCCGTCGCCGCCGGTGCCGCAGGTGTCGATCACCTGATCGAACGGGTGCTCCAGCGACAGGGCGGCCTCGCGCATGGCGCTGGCGAAGGCGACGATCTCGTCCACCGTCTCGCCGCGGATGCGCAGGGCGGTGACGGCGGCGGCGACCTGTGACGGGGTGGGTTCGCCGCGCAGGCAGGCGGCGAAGAAGCTCTTGGCCTCATCCAGGTTCAGCACCTGTCCGTCGACCAGCTTGGCCAGCAGAGGCTTGATGCTGTCCATCAGACGTTCGCCGATCGTTTGACGCCCGCCAGATCGAGGAAGTTGGCGATCATCGCATGGCCGTGCTGGGTGGCGATGGATTCCGGGTGGAACTGGACGCCGTGAATCGGCCGCGAGCGGTGCGACAGGCCCATGATCTCGCCGTCCTCGGTCCAGGCGGTGACCTCCAGCACGTCGGGCAGGGTCTCGCGGCGCACGGCCAGCGAATGATAGCGCGTCGCCGTGAAGGGCGAGGGCAGGCCGCCGAAGACGCCGCGTCCCTCATGCAGGATGGGCGAGGTCTTGCCGTGCATCAGGGTCTTGGCGCGCACCACCTCGCCGCCGAAGGCCTGGCCGATCGACTGGTGGCCCAGGCAGACGCCGAGGATGGGCATGGTCTCTGCGGCCGTTTCGATCAGCGACAGGCAGATGCCCGCCTGATCGGGGGCGCAGGGGCCGGGCGACAGCAGGACGGCCTCGGGCTTCAGCGCCCAGGCTTCCTCGACGGTCAGGTCGTCGTTGCGGATGACGTGCGTCTGGGCGCCCAACTCCGCGAGGTAGTGGACGAGGTTGTAGGTGAAGCTGTCGTAGTTATCGACGACGAGGATCATGGCGAAGGCTTCTTGAAGACGGGGGAGGCAAGGCGGCCCCAAACATGGAAGACAGTCGGGCCGATTGAAAGCGGACGTTAAGCTGTCCGGGCGATACAGGAGCATCGCCATCGGAAGAAATCCGTCTTGACCCCTGTAGAATGCATCCGTGACGCCCGCGCCCTGTTGAACGAGGCCCCGGCGGAACAACCGAAACCCCTGCGCCTGCTTGCCGCAGCCGCCTTCGCCGCCACAGCGGCGGTCCTCCTAGCCGGAACCATGATCGTGGGCCCCGGCGTGTCGTTTGACCAGGGTTCCACGGTTTCCAATCCTTAGACTGATCCGCCGGCGCCCTGGCCGCGAGTGGTCGCAGTGAATCGCCACGCTTCGGCGGCGGCCTTCATCGGCGCGCGAGCCTTGGCCAGGGTTTCAGCATATTCGGCGGCCGGGTCGCTGTCGGCGACGACGCCGGCGCCGGCCTGGACGAAGATCTGTCCCTTCGCGAACATGGCGGTGCGCAGGACGATGCAGATGTCCGCTTCGCCATTGGCCGAGATGTAGCCGACGCCGCCGCCGTAGCCGACGCCGCGCTTCTCGGTCTCCAACTCGTCGATGACCTCCATCGCCCGCACCTTGGGCGCGCCCGAGAGCGTACCTGCCGGCAGGGCGGCCAGAAGCGTGTCCACCGCGTCCAGCTTGGGATCAGCCGCGCCGTTCACGTTGGAGACGATGTGCATGACCTGGCTGTAGCGCTCGACCACGAAGCTTTCCGTGACCTCGACCGAGCCGGGCTTGGAGACGCGGCCCACGTCGTTGCGGCCCAGGTCCAGCAGCATCAGATGCTCGGCCCGCTCCTTGGGATCTGCCAGCAGTTCGGCCTCCAGCGCCTTGTCCTGTTCGGCCGTGGCTCCGCGCGGGCGGGTGCCCGCCAGCGGCCGGATGGTGACGCGGCCGTCCTTCAGCCGGACCAGGATTTCCGGGCTGGACCCCGCCAGTTGGAAATCGACGTAGTCGAGGAAGAACAGATAGGGCGACGGGTTGCCGCGACGCAGCGACCGGTAGAAGGCGAACGGATCCTGGCTCCACGGGGCCGAGAAACGGTGCGCCAGCACGACCTGGAAGATGTCGCCGGCGGCGATGTAGTCCTTGGCCCGCGCCACCATGCGGCCGAAGGCGGCTTCATCGACGGGGGAGTGGAAATCGGGCGCCGGGACCGGCTCGACTTCGCGCTGGATCGGCAGGGGGCCGCGCAGGCGGTCCTCGAAGTCCTCCAGACGGGCCTCGGCGGCGGCGTAGGCCTGGACAGGATCGCTTGCGGTGTCCGGATAGGCGGCGGCGATCAGGACGATCTCGTGCTTCACCGAATCGAAGATGGCGACCAGGGCCGGGCGCGCCATGACGGCGTCGGACAGGTCCAGCGGGTCCGGGTTGGCCGGGCCCAGCGGCTCCAGCAGGCGCACCATGTCATAGCCGAACACGCCGAACAGTCCGGCGGCCATCGGCGGCAGATCGGCGGGCAACTCGAACTTGGTCGCCGCGATCAGGGCGCGCAGCGACTCCAGCGCGGGCCGGTCTTCGGGCGTGAAGACGTCGGACAGAACGTCGGCGCCGCGCGCGATCTCGGCCTTGCCGTCCCGGCAGCGCCAGACCACGTCCGGCGACAGGGTGACGAAGGAGTAGCGGCCGTTGACGGCGCCGCCCTCGACCGACTCGAACAGGCTGGCGTAACGCCGCCCGTGCCCGACCTTCAGAAAGGCCGAGACGGGGGTCTCCAGATCATCGACCAGGCGGCGGACCAGAACCTGAGGGCGGCCCGCCGTCAGACCGGCGATGAAGGCGTCGCGTTCTTCAAGCATTACTTCTTGGCGGATGCGGGAGCAGCCGGAGCCGCAGGCGCAGCGGCCGGAGCCTCCACGCCCAGGGCTTGCAGGGCCAGGGCCGGGTCGTTGCGCGACTTGGTGCGTGCAGCGGCGGCGGCGATGGTGCGGTCGGCCAGGGTGTTGGCCAGCTCTTCGGTCAGACGCGGGCGGGCCTGTTCGGCCAGCGGCGCGGCCAGGGCCGGATTGGCGGCGTGGATGGCGTCCACGCGGCCGACGACGAAGGCGGTCTGCGACTGGGCGTCGGAGAAGACCTGACCCTTGCTCTGGCCGAACAGGCCGCGCAGCACGCCGTCGCCGACCTGGGCCTGCGACTCGCGGCTCTGCTGCACGCCGGTGCGGACCGTCAGCGGGGCGCCGGCTTCGGCGGCCACCTTGGCGATGTCCTCGCCGGCGCGGACGCGACCGGCCAGTTGTTCAGCCTTGGCCGACAGCAGACGGGCGTTTTCACGCAGGGTCCACTGCTGGCCCAGCGGGGCGCGCACTTCGTCCAGCGTCGGCAGGGCCGACGGGCGGATGTCGTCCAGGCGGACAGCGAAATACTGGCCGTCGCCGGCGTCGATCACATCGCTCTCGCCCCCCTTGGTCAGGGTGTAGGCGCTTTCCAGAACCTGACGCGGGGCGTTCATCGGCTGGCCGTCCGGCAGTTGGCCCTGCTGGGTGAAGGGCGGCAGCTGGATGACGCGGGCCTTGGCGGCCGTGGCGGCGTCGGCCAGGTTCTTGCCTTCCTGACGGGCCTTCTCGAACTGCTCGACCTTGGCGTAGGTCGCGGCCTTGACGGCTTCGGCCTGAAGCTCCTGGGTCAAGGCGGGACGGGCGCTTTCCAGCGTCACGGCCTGACCGGCCTGAATGGCGGCCATCTTGGCGACGGTGAAGCCCAGGCGACCCTGGATCGGGGCCGAAACCTGGTCGACGGCCAGGCCGAACACGGCGGCGCCGACGGCGGGGTCGCCCACGGCGGCCTGCGGCGTGGCCTTGTAGTCGCCCAGCTGGATGTTGTTGGCCTTGGCCACCTCGGCCGGATTCTTGCCGGCGCGCAGGTCGGCGGCGATCTTGTCGGCGGCTTCCTTGGTCGGAACGGTCAGGGTGACGAAGGTGCGCTTTTCCGGGTCAGCCAGGGCGGCCTTGCGGAACTCATAGCGCTCTTGAATCTGTTCTTCGGTGACGGTCGGGCGCGGGTCGTTCGGACCCGGCGTGAACAGCACCAGGGAGATCATGCGGAACTCGGGGCTGCGCAGACGCGCCTCGTTTTCCTTCATGAAGGCGGTCAGTTGGGCGTCGGTCGGGGCGCCCGCGCGGCCGGCCATGTCCTGAGTGACCGAGAACCAGCGGCCGTCGCGCGTTTCCAGCGCCTGGCCCGCCAGCAGAGCGGCGTAGACGCGCGGCGCCTGAAGACCGGCGAACACGGCCGAACCGACGTGCGAGGTGACATACTGGTCGCGCAGATCCTGCTCGAGCATTTCCGAGGTCAGGTTCTGCTGGGCCAGGGCCTGGGCGTAGAGGTCTTTGTCGAACTGGCCGGTGATCTGGTTGAAGAAGGCCGGAATCTTGCGGATTTCCGCCAGCACCAGCTCCTTGCCTGGACGGATGCCCGCCTTATAGGCCCAGTCCAGGAAGCCCAGGCGCTGAGTCTGGCTGTCCAGATACTGCTGGTGCAGGTTTTCCTTGACCATGTCGTCATAGCTGACGGGACGACCGGCCTGTTCCTGCAGATTGGCGCGCACGCGTTCGAAGTCGCCGCGGAACTGGTTGGAATCGACGCTGCGGTCCCCGGCGCTGATGATATGGCGCGGCCCCAGATTGGCGAAGATGTCGGATTGCGCCCCGACGATCAGGAAGCTGAGGATGATCAGGGCGAACAGGCCGGCGGCCCATTTCGACTTGGCGAAGTTTCGGAAGTACGTGATCATCGAAAAGAACCTGACGAGGGCCGGCGTCGAAAGGGCGCCAAGGGTCGCGTATAGGGGGTGCGGGGCCGCCGCCGCAAGTGAGGCTTGACGACATCTTGGCTTCCGCCGCCGTCGCCACTAGACAGGCCGCATGAAACAATCTGTGAAGCTGGTCGCCGGCAACTGGAAAATGAACGGCCTGGGCGCGAGCCTGGCCGAGGCTGAAACCCTCGAGAAGGCGCTGAAGGAACAGGCTGCGGCCTGTCGCGTGGCCCTGTGCCCGCCCGCCACCTTGATCGACCGCATGGCCCAGGCGTTGAAGGGCGGCGCCGTCGAGATCGGCGGGCAGGACTGCCACGCTGAAACCTCGGGCGCCTACACCGGATCGGTCTCGGCCGAGATGGTCCGTGATGCGGGCGCCCGCCTGGTGATTCTCGGCCACTCGGAGCGCCGCGCCGGATTCGGCGAGACCGACGCCGACGTCGCCGCCAAGGTCGAGGCCGCCCTGGCCGCCGATCTGGAGCCGATCATCTGCATCGGCGAGACGCTGCAGGAACGCGAAGCCGGGCAGGCGGTCGAGGTCGTCAGCCGTCAAGTCGCCGGCTCGCTGCCGGCCTCGCTGGCGGGCAAGGCGTTCGCCGTCGCCTATGAGCCGGTCTGGGCCATCGGCACCGGCCTGACGCCGACGCTGGAGCAGATCGAGGAAGTCCACGCCGCCGTGCGCGCCGCCATGGTCGCCAAGCTGGGCGACGGCGGCCGCGTCGCCCCGATCCTGTACGGCGGCTCGGTCAAGCCGTCGAACGCCAAGGAGATCCTGGCGGTGGCCGAAGTCGGCGGCGCCCTGGTCGGCGGCGCTTCTCTGAAGGCCGAAGATTTCCTGGGCATCATCCGCGCGGTTTGAATGCGCGCCTGAGCGTTTGCCCGAAACCTCCATCAATGTTAGAGGCGGCCGCTTGATCGGCGCGCTTCTGCGCCCACATGAATGACGCCATGCTCCAGACCATTCTGCTCGTCGCCATGATCCTGATCTCGGTCGCCCTGTCGGCCGTGATCCTGCTGCAACGTTCCGAGGGCGGCGCCCTGGGCATGGGCGGCGGTCCTTCGGGCTTCATGACGGCGCGCGGGGCGGGCAATCTGCTGACCCGCACCACGTCGATCCTGGCGATCGCCTTCTTCGTCTGCGCCATCGGCCTGACGATCGCGGGCAACTATGCGCGCGGTTCGCGCTCGGTGATCGACGCCGACGCCGTCGGCTCCATCGCCGTGGATCAGCCGCAACAGACGGCTCCGGCTACGCCTGAAGCCGCACCGGCGACCCCGGCCGCTCCGGCCGCTCCGTCGCTGGACGATCTGGAAGCCAGCTTGCCGGCCGGCCAGGGCGCGCCCGCCCAATAAGGGCGTCGCCGCCATCGAGTTGGGGAAGCGCGCCGCAAGGCGCGCTTTCTTCTTTTGATCAACAGTTGGATTTTTCCTGAGCCCCTGCGCGCAGGACGAATCATGGAGTAAGGTGTCCGCCCATGGCTCGCTATGTGTTCATCACCGGCGGCGTGGTTTCCTCTCTTGGAAAAGGCCTCGCCTCCGCCGCTCTCGGCGCTCTTCTGCAAGCGCGGGGCTACAAGGTCCGCCTGCGCAAGCTGGACCCCTATCTCAACGTCGATCCGGGCACGATGAGCCCCTATCAGCACGGCGAGGTCTTCGTGACCGACGACGGCGCCGAGACGGATCTCGACCTGGGCCACTATGAGCGCTTCACCGGCGTCTCGGCGGCCAAGTCGGACAACATCACGACCGGCCGCATCTATCAGACGATCATCGAGAAGGAGCGTCGCGGCGACTATCTGGGCGCGACGGTTCAGGTGATTCCGCACGTCACCGACCAGATCAAGCAGTTCTGCCTGAACCCGGCCAAGACGGACGGCGGCGAGGACGTGGATTTCGTCCTGGTCGAGATCGGCGGCACGGTCGGCGACATCGAGGGCCTGCCCTTCTTCGAGGCGATCCGTCAGCTGGAGCAGGATCTGCCGCGCGGCCAGTCGTGCTTCGTCCACCTGACCCTGCTGCCCTTCATCAAGACCGCCGGCGAGATGAAGACCAAGCCGACGCAGCACTCGGTCAAGGAGCTGCGCTCCATCGGCATCCAGCCCGACATCCTGCTGTGCCGTTGCGAGGCGCCGATCCCGGCCGACGAGAAGCGCAAGATCGCCCAGTTCTGCAACGTCCGTCCCGACAGCGTCATCCAGGCGATGGACTCGGCCGACATCTACGCCGTGCCGCTGGACTATCACCGCGAGGGCCTGGACACCCAGGTGCTGGCTCACTTCGGCCTGACCGACGCGCCTGAGCCGGAGCTGTCCGGCTGGAACGAGATCGTGCGCCGCCGCCTGCATCCGGACGGCGAGGTCACCATCGCCGTGGTCGGCAAGTACACGGTCCTGAAGGACGCCTACAAGTCGCTGATCGAGGCCTTGCAGCACGGCGGCGTGGCCAACAACGCCAAGGTCAACATCGACTGGGTCGAGGCCGACACCTTCGCCGGCGACCCGCAGGCCTGCGCCGAGCGGCTGGAAGGCGCCCACGCCATCCTGGTGCCCGGCGGCTTCGGCGAACGCGGGGCCGAGGGCAAGATCGAGGCGGCGCGCTACGCCCGTGAGCGCAAGATCCCGTACTTCGGCATCTGCTTCGGCATGCAGATGGCGGTGATCGAGGCGGCGCGAAACCTGGCGGGCTATCCCAAGGCGACCTCGACCGAGTTCGGCCCTGCGGAAGAACCGGTCGTCGGCCTGATGACCGAATGGGTCCAGGGCAATGAGCGCGTGAAGCGCGAGCAGGGCGGCGATCTGGGCGGCACCATGCGTCTGGGCGCCTATGCGTCCACCCTGGCGCCCGGCTCGAAGATCGCCGAGATCTACGGCCAGACCGACATCAACGAGCGCCATCGTCACCGTTATGAGGTGAACATCAACTACCGGCAGGCGGTGGAGGAGAAGGGCGGCCTGTTCTTCGCCGGTTTGTCGCCGGACGGCGTGCTGCCCGAGACGGTGGAGCGCAAGGATCACCCCTGGTTCATCGGCGTGCAGTATCACCCAGAGTACCGCAGCCGCCCCTTCGCTCCGCACCCGCTGTTCGCCAGCTTCATCGAAGCTGCGCTGGTGCAGAGCCGCTTGGTCTGATCACGAACGGTTGTTGCGGTTTTCGCCGAACCGTGTGTCATCATGCTGTTAACCTTTAGGGTCGACGCAGATGGCAGGCGACATTCTCTACTTCCTGCACCGGCATTTTCGCGCGGTGTTTCTGATCGGCGCCACGGTCGGCGTGATGACGCTCGGCCTGATGGTTCGCGGCGTTCTGGGGGTGCTGTTCAGCGTGTCGACCGGCGGCGGCGCCGGTTGAGGGCGTTCCCGAGCTGAGGTTGTCTCAAGCGGCGGTCATTTGACGCGCAGACGCTGCGGCTCGGCCGACGACAAGCCTGACCGCATCGACTATCCCTGACCTGATCGCCGAGCGATTGGCAGGGAGTTCAGCGTTGATCGAGTTTCAGGCGCACGTCGTTGACGAGGTCGTGGTGACGGCGGCGCGGTTGCCGCCTGCGGCGGGCGAGGCGGCCTTTTCGGTCATTCGGCTGGACGAAGCGGCGCTGGCGCGCGCTGATCGGCTGGACGAGGCCCTGAGCGCTGTTCCGGCCGTGTCCCTGTTCCGGCGCACCTCCAGCCTGGCGGCCAACCCCACGACACAGGGCATTTCATTGCGCGCCATCGCGCCGTCAGGCGCGGGGCGGACCCTGGTGACGCTGGACGGCGTGCCCATGAACGATCCCTTCGGCGGCTGGGTGATCTGGTCGCAGACGCCGACGGAGAGCCTGGAGAGTCTCGACATCGTGCGGGGAGCCGGGGCTGGCCCCTATGGCGCGGGCGCTCTGACGGGCGTGATCCAACTGCGCGAGCGGGAGCGCGGCGGCGTGCTGTCCGCCTCGGTCGCTGAACGGGGAGGGGCGCGGCTGGCCGGGGCCGGCGGATTCGATCTCGGGCCGGCGCGGCTGACGGCGTCCACCCTGTATGAGACCAGCGACGGTTATACGCCTGTGCGCGGCGGGGCGGCCGGGGCGGCGGACACGCCGTTGAATCTGGAGGCGCGCGCGGCGGCCCTGCGGCTGGACGCGCCGCTGGGCGAGGCCAGCGTGTCGCTGCGGGCTTCGGCCTATGACGAAGAGCGCGGTTCAGGCCTCGCGGGGGCGCGATCCAGCGCCAGCGGGCGCCTGCTGTCCGCCACGGCGGCGCGCCGACCGGACGAGGGCCGCTACGGCTGGCGCTTGCAGGCGTGGCGGCGCGAAAGCGACTTCGCCAACATCTCCGTCGCCGTGGCGGCGGATCGCAGCGCGACCACGCCCGCCAATGACCAATATGAGACCCCTGCGACCGGCTGGGGCGTTAACGCCGCCTTGCGTCGCGCGACGCGCGACGTCGCCGGAGGGCGGCTGGAATGGGAGCTGGGCGCCGACGCCCGCTTCAACGAGGGCGAAACGCGCGAGCGTTTCCGCTTCATGCAGGGCGCCTTCACCCGCGACCGCGTGGCGGGCGGCGAGACCTCGGTGGCGGGCGTCTATGGCGAAGGGTCGTGGAGCGACGACCTGTGGCTGGTGGCAGGCGGGCTGCGGCTGGACGGCTGGCGCAATGACAATGGTCGGCGGCGAGAGTGGGACCGCGCCACGGGCTCGCCGACCTTGGACGAGAGCGATCCGGATCGTTCGGGCGAGGTGGTCAGCGCCCGCCTGGCGGCGCGCCGTTTCATCGGCGGCGGCTGGGCGACACGAGCGGCGGCCTATTCCGGCTTCCGCCCGGCGAGTCTGAATGAGCTGCACCGCCCGTTCCGCGTCGGCAACGACCTGACCGAGGCCAATGCGGGCCTGGTTCCCGAGACGCTGCAAGGGATCGAGGCCGGGCTGGCGTTTGAGGGGCCGATTTCGGCCTTCGGCGTCAATCTGTTCTGGAACCGGATCGAGGACGCCATCGTCAACGTCACCATCGCCGAGGGGCCGGGAACGTTTCCGCGGGCGGGTTT
>ERZ778017.3477-NODE-3477-length-11115-cov-4.124412_pt1 | contig 11115 bp, 9 predicted proteins | sample MGYA00375747_ERZ778017 | MGnify/ENA primary metagenome ERZ778017 (study PRJEB29350, sample SAMN05509838) | bioreactor metagenome | biome: bioreactor; material: wastewater | place: South Africa: University of Cape Town | collected 2014-03-17 ... | reverse complement strand
GCGGAACCGTCTGCGACAGGTCGATGATGTGGATGTTGTTGCGCGCGCCATAGATAAAGGGCGCCATCTTCGGGTTCCAGCGATGGGTCTGGTGGCCGAAGTGAACACCAGCTTCCAAAAGCTGGCGCATGCTGAAGTCTGGCAGAGCCATTGTCAAAGTTCCTTTCCGGTTGGCCTCCACGGACAAGAGGCGAAAGGAAGGGCTCCCTTATCGCCACCGGAGGTTTTTGCCGGATTTCTCCCGGCAAACACCAAAGCCCGTGTGTGGAATGAGCGCGCGTATAAAGGGGAAGCGCGCCAAACGCAAGCGATCAGGCAAACGGCTCACGGCCCTGAACTCAGGTTAACGGCGGTTTCGGGATTACGCGGGTTCTGATTCCGTAGGCAGCGGCGATTCGGAGACCGCAGCCATGCTTGAGAAGGGTGAGAAGCCGCGCCTACGGCTTTTGCTGGACCATTTTGGTCTGATCGAAGACGACCGCGACAAGTGGCGGGTGGCGCATCCGCTGCCTGAAGTGCTGCTGCTTGTGGTGTGCGCGACGATCGCGTCGGGCGACGACTTCGAGGACATCGCCGAACAGGCTGCACTGGGTCATGGGTGTCGTCTTCCATGACGACCTCATGCGCCTCAGAACCGAAAACGGCCCGGCAAACATGGCCGTCATCCGCCATGCAAGCCTCAATATCATCAAACAAATCAACGACAAGGCAAGCATCAAGACCCGAAGAAAGACCCTCGCTTGGGACGACGGCTACCTCTTCAACGCAATCACCGATCAATCCAGATGAACTTCAAGCGATTGCCCTGCATGAATCGCTCCGAGTTTGCCGGAGGCTCCGACATTTGAGAAGAAGGAGCCGTTATAAACCGGACGAGCAAGTAGCATTCAACTGAGGTCCGCGAGCGGGGCGCGTCGCCGTGGGTACAGTCGCGCGAGCGGCATCAAGTATTAGAGAGCGATTCCAATAACGTAACTGTTCACACGTTCACCTCGAGCGGCGTACCAAAACCAGCACCATTCAGGACAAAACTACGAACTATCAGCAACGATGACCATGCCGGACCAACGGCGGGCAGACCGCTTTGAGGCAACTTTGGGGAAAGCGGTCGTTCCGCAATACTCTGATATTGGCCCTTCCCAAGTGCTATGAGCCAACCAGCCACCGGTGCCCTGAAGCAGCGACATGAAACTCATCGGCATCGGTATGCTCCGGTATCGACGGAGCGGTTCGCTCAGTACCGGTGCGCCTGCGATCGAGACGCGGCACAGCTGCCAGCAGATAACGCGTATAGGCATGCTGCGGATCGCGGATCACGGCCGCTACGGGACCTTCCTCGACGATCCTGCCACGAAAGATCACCGCCACACGGTCGCACAGGCGGGCGACTACCGATATATCGTGGGAGATGAACATAAAAGCCAGATTCTCGGACTGCTGCATTTGAGAGAGCAGTTCGATAACCTGCGCCTGAATGGTCAGGTCCAGCGCCGAGACCGGCTCGTCAGCCACCACAAGACTCGGCCCCGGCGCCATTGCACGCGCAATGGCAATGCGCTGACGCTGGCCACCCGAGAATTCGTGGGGATAGCGGTCCATCTGCTGGGGAGAGAGGCCGACACTTCCGAACAGTCGGGCGGTCTCGTCGCGTAATTCGGCTGCGGTCACCTTTCGCTTCACCCTTATGCCTTCGGCCACCTGCCGGCCGACGGTAAGTCGCGGATTGAGCGACGAGTAAGGGTCCTGAAACACCATCTGGCACTGCCTCAGCATCTGTTTTCTTTGGCGTGGAGTAAGGCTTTCGAGATTGACCCCATCGAGCGCGATCCGACCGTTGTCAGCGCGTTCCAACCCCACAGCGATCCGCCCCAGCGTTGACTTGCCTGATCCGCTCTCACCGACGATTCCGAGCGTCTCCCTGCGTGAAAGCGTCAGGGAGATATTGCGTGCCGCATGCACCACCCGCCCTTGCGAGCGAAAAGTGCGACAGATGTTGTTCATCTCCAGAAGCGCGCTACTCATGCCCTATCCTCCATCCAGGCGGCGCGGGCGGACAATGCCTGTTCTACCGTCATATGCGACGATAGAAGGCTGCGCGTGTATTCATGTTCGGGCCGCCGAAGCACCTGTTCGGCCGAACCGATTTCGACGATACGGCCATGGCGCATTACGGCAACTCGATCGGCCGTTTCGGCCACCACGCCTATGTCGTGGGTGATCAGCAGGATACCGGAATTGAACCGCTGCTTGAGATCGATCAGAAGATCGAGCACCTGTGCCTGCACGGTAACATCGAGCGCGGTGGTCGGCTCATCGGCGATCAGTAGGCCCGGCTTCAGCGTCAGGGCCGATGCGATCGCAACCCTCTGCCGTAGCCCACCCGACAACTGATGTGGGTATTGGCGCATCAGCGCCTTCGGATCGGCTATGCCCACCTCGGAAAGGCAGGCAATGGCGACCTCGTCCGCCGCGGCGCGCCCGATGTGCCGGTGCCGGCGCAATCCTTCGGTGATCTGGCGGCGTATCGTCAGAACCGGATTGAGCGAGGTCATGGGCTCCTGAAACACCATACCGACGCGCGAGCCGCGAATGTCTTCCAGTTCGCGGCGACCTAGAGCGGACGTATCCGTTCCATCGATCAGGATACGCCCCGTGACCCTCGCTGCCGGTGGAAGGAGACGCATGACGGAAAGCGACGTCATGCTTTTACCGCTACCCGACTCGCCAACCAGTGCCAGTATCTCGCCACGCTCCAGCGTAAAGCTGATGTCATCAACGGCCTTCAGGGCATTCGCACCGGAGCCGAACGTGACACTCAGCTGCTCGACTTCCAGATAGCTCATGGCCGCCCCCGGCGATGGGGATCGACAAGATCGCGCAGATTGTCGCCGATGAGGTTCAGTGACATCACCGTCAGCACGATCGCTAGGCCAGGGAAAAGCAACAACCATGGCGCCTTGGTAATGTAGTTGCGACCGGACGCGAGGATGGCGCCCCATTCCGGCGACGGCGGTTGCACACCCAACCCCAGAAAGGAGAGGCCCGCCGCCGACAGGATAGCGGAGGAGAAGCCTAGCGTACCCATCACGATCAGGCTCTGGGTGATATTCGGCATCACATGGACGCGGATCAGCCGGCTGTGGCCGATGCCCGCCAGTTGCGCCGCCTCAATATAAGGCTTGACCCTTTCTGCCGCCGCAAGACCATAGGCGACGCGCGCATAGAACGGGACCAACGATATGGCGATGGCAAGCGTAGCGTTCTCTATCCCCGGCCCGAGAAATGCCACGAGGGAAAGAGCGATTAAAATATCAGGAAAGGAATATAGGATATCGATCACGCGCAGCAGCAGATTGCGCAGGACATTACCGCTAAAGGCCGCGGCCAGGCCGATCAGGCCTCCGATAACCAGCCCGCTTACTACCGCAGCGGCACCGATTCCAAGCGACAGGCGCCCGCCCGCCAGAACGCGGCTGAACAGGTCACGTCCGAACTCGTCCGTACCGAAGAGATGGTCGAAGCCGGGGCCGGCAAGACGCTTGCCGACCGCCATCCTCATAGGATCGAACGGAGCGATGTAAGGAGCCGCGAGCGCAAGGCCGACAATGGACGCGAGAAGAACGGCTCCGATCACCAGTCCGAGGGGCCAACTTTTTCGCACCTCGGCGGTTGCATCCAAAGTCATGACTTCTTCCTCATACGAGGGTCCAGAAGGCCATACAGAATGTCAATCAGCATCGTCACGACCACAACCGAACTAGCGAAGACGACGATAAAACCTTGGATCATGGGATAGTCCCGCTCCAACATGGCCTGGATCGCGAGCCGACCAATCCCGTTCCAGGAGAACACGTTCTCAATGATTACCTGGCCGCCCATGAGATACGCGAAAACGAGGCCCAGCACGGTGACGATACTGATGAGAGCCGGCCGCAGTGCATGGACAAGCAGAACTTCATGTTCCCGCAGGCCTTTCGCTCTTGCGGCCCGGATGTAATCCTCTGACAATATCTCTACGAGCGCCGATCTTGTCATGCGCGCGATCAGCGCGCAGTAGCAAAGGCCGAGGGTCATAGCCGGAAGGATGATCGCGCGCCAGCCGCTACCGGCCACCGGGAACCAGTGCAGGTCCGTCGCAAAGATTTTGATCAACACGAGGCCGAGCCAGAAGCCCGGTACCGATACGCCCAGAACGGCGATCATCATGACGGCGGCATCCGTTGCCCGCCCTCGGTTCAGCGCCGCGACGAAGCCAAGCGGCACACCGATGACCAAGGCAACCGCGAGTCCTGACACAGCCAGAATGAAAGTGTTGGGCAGCCTCAGCAACAGGAGGTGTGCGACGGGCTCGTTGCCGCGGATGGTCCGGCCGAAATCCCCTTGCACCACGTCCAGCACATATCTGACGACCTGCTCCCACACCGGAAGGTCCAGGCCGAGACGACTGCGCATCTCGGCCATGGCCTCTGGCGTGGCGGAGACCGATTGCGCCATCATGGCCGTGACGGGGTCGCCAGGAACGAAATGGATGAGGATGCCCGCCAGCACGATCACGGCGAGAACCGTCAACAAGGCGGTCAAGACTCGTTTTGCTATAATTGCGGGCATCGTAACGCTTCCTCCGTAAGGCGGCGTGCTAGTCGGAAACCCTCACGTCATTGAAGATCAGCGAAACCATCCATCCCAGCTTGAATCCCTCAATCTTGGCGCTCGAAGCCATCAACCAGTTCCAACCGGGGGAAAGCAGCGGAACTGCGTAGGCGTTCTCCAGCAGGTACCTGTCGCCTTCCTGAATCTTTTTGGCACGGGCCTCGCCGGTCAATGCCCGCTGCTCGGTCAGGATTTGGTCCAGTTGTTCGTTGATGCCCATGTTGACGAAGCCCGGGCGTTTCCACAGGAAATACATGTAGTCCGGATCAACGCCCGACATGCCCATGGTCCATACTGCTGGTTTGATGTCGGTCTTGAGATTGGTCTGCGTCATGAAGTCGAAGAAGGCAGCGACCTCGCGGGTCTGGATGTCAGCCTCGACGCCGATAGCGGCCAAATCCTGTTGCATGATTTGGTGCATCTGGTCCCAGCCCGGCAGCTTGTGGACCAGGAGATCGACCTTCAGGGGATGCTCGGGCGTGTAGCCTGCCTTGGCCATGATCGCCTTGGCGGCTTCCGGATCATAATGGACGCCCCATTTGGCGCATAGGCCCTGGTCGATGCCGAAGAGATTGGGCGCGACGGTGCAGTTGGCCGTGGAAACGAGACCCTCAAACGCGATGTCAGCGTAGGCCTGCTTGTTCATCGCCATGCCGATCGCCTTGCGGATTTCGGGATTGTCTAGCGGCGGGATGCGCCCAGTGAAGGCGGCCAGAACCTGTTGCCCTGACAAGTCGGCGGAATAGACCTTGTAGGCGCTATCCTGCTTTAGATCGGCCGCTTCCTCGAGCGAGGGCTCGACGATGTCCACCTCTCCGGCGCGCAGCGCAGCCATGCGGGCCACCGCCTCGGGAATGACTTTCAGCGTCACCTTGTCGATATAGGGCCTGCCTGGATTCTCGACCAACGGGTTCTGGTTAACGTAAGCGTCGTTGGCCGTAAGCACGATGCGGTCGTTGCGCACCCAGCTTTCGAGTTTGAACGGGCCGGTGCCGATCGGCTTGAATTCCTTGTCCGCGACAGAGGCCGGACAAATGAAGCCCGCCTGGATGCTGGTCAGGAACGAGGTAAAGGGACCGTACCGCTCCGAGAGCTTGACGACAACGTGATTGCCGTTGGCCTCGGTCGACTTGATCGGCCCCCAGGCAGAAACATTCGGGTTGAGCGTCGTTGGATCGAGCGCGCGGTCGAAGCTGGCCTTGGCTGCGGCAGCATCGAAGGTGGTGCCGTCATGGCACTTGATACCGTCGCGGATGGTGAAGGTATAGGTCAGGCCGTCCTGGGAGACTTCCCACGCACTGGCAAGGCCGGGATGAATCGAACCGTCGGCTCCCATGGTGAGCAACGTGTCGAAGATCGCACTCGTACCCTGAAGCGACTGCGTCGTGCTTGCCTTGTGCGGGTCAAGACTATCGGCGTCCACGGCGCGGGCGACAGTAAGCTCCGACGCGGCGGCGGCGCCGGTGATGACGATACTGCCGCCAAGCGCAAGCGCCCGGAACGTCGTCTTCAGATAACGGTTGATGCAAGCCATGATATTCCCCTTTTCTTTAGTGACTACGATATCTGGTTTCAGGCCGCAAAGATCGGTGGCCTTTTCGTGGCCCACGGGCGAACCTGTTCGAGCTGGCTGGCGAGGCGGATGAGCAGGCCTTCCTCGGTTGGCGGCGCAGCAAATTGCACGCCGATGGGTAAGCCGTCCCCGTTCCAGTGCAACGGGACGTTCATCGCCGGCGATCCGCTTATGTTGTAGATGTGGGTGTAGGGCATCCAGGAGAGATAGAAGCGATAATGTTCCGCCATGCTGACATCAGCGGGGAAATCCCCATGCCGCAATGGCGGCTGGGCCAATGTCGGCGAAAGGATCACGTCGCAATTGGCAAATACGGAGCAGACGGCCGCCGCCACCTTGTGGACGCCGAGCGTGGCCATCCGCAGATCAACCGCGGAGATGCCGTTGCCCGCGTCGATCATCTCGCGAAGAGTCGGCGGAAGATCGTCGCCGGTCAAGGCGCGCCCGAGCATCTGCTCCTCGACGCGCATGTCCGCCGCATACTCCGCCAGGATATAGGTTTCGAACGAAGACCAGCCGTCTTCCGGCAGGGGCAAGGCAATTGGCTCGCAACGATGGCCAAGGCTCTCCATCAGGTCGACCGTATCGGCCACGGCGGCGAGGCAATCGGCATGGGTGGGGGCACCATAGGGAGCATCGGTCAGAACGCCGATGCGCAGTCGGCCGGGATCACGTCCCACTTCGGCAGCAAAATTTCCCCCGGCCGGGCTGTTGTAGAACTGCCCACGGGTTGGCCCGGCCGTAACGTCCAGGATCGCCGCGCAGTCGCGTACGGACCGGGTGAGCACATGCTCGACCAGCATCCCCTCCCAGGTGGCGCCCGCCGGGGCGGCCGGATTGCGGCCACGCGTAGGCTTTAGCCCGAAAACGCCGCAGCAGGAAGCAGGCACACGGATCGAGCCGCCCCCGTCATTGCCGTGGGCCGCCGGTATGATACCCGCAGCGACAGCCGCCGCCGATCCGCCGCTCGACGTCCCCGTAGTGTGCTCCAGATTCCAGGGATTGCGCGTTTCGCCATGCAGGCGGGAGCGGGTCGTCCAATCCATCGCCAATTCCGGCACGGCCGTCTTGCCGAAGATTGCAAATCCTGCCCGCTTGTAACGCGCCACCAGTTCGGTGTCGGCTGCAGGCTTGTGTGCTGCGCGCAACGGTGTGCCTGCGCCAGTGGGTTGGCCCGCATAATGCTGCGTCAGGTCCTTTAACAGGAACGGCACCCCTTGGAACGGTCCGCCTGCCAGATCCTCCGCGATGAAGCGCCGAGTCTCGACAGGGAAGCTGGAAACCACGGCATTGATTTTGTCGTTGGTCGCGTCCATCGCCTCCAACGCGGTATCGAGCAACTCTGCGGGCGACACTTCGCGGCAGCGTACAAGTTCGGCGAGGCCGGTTGCGTCGTACGTAGTGTATTCGGCGAGTTTCACAATGAATGCTCTCTACTGTTGCTCTCACCAAGGCTAAAAGTGAATCGGTAGCCTGACATGCCTCGGAAAGGTGATATAGGAGATCTTTCTTTCTCACCCGAAAGTGTGAGGAAGCTGGCTAGGGTATCGTGATAGACGTTCAATGGCGCGGCAGCTGAGATTGAATACGCGGCGTATGACGGCGCCGCGCATCCATAACGGAACGGTGGACCGGACTCGTTTGACGGGACTATCGCACCGTTTGCCGGGCCACCAGTTGGTCCTTGTGCATGCACCGGCGGGCTCCGGCAAGACGACGCTTCTGGGCCAATGGCACGAGATGTTGCAGCAGGCTGGCGCATGGGCCGCTTGGTATTCCGCCAGCGAGACTGAACGCGACCGGATCAACCTGGCGGATTCCCTGCTTCTCGCGATCCAGAACGACAAGGCAAGAACACCGGGATCGGGCATCGACATCGCCCCGTTTTCCGATTCCAACGAAGCGATAGAGCGACTCGTCGCGCAACTGAAATTATCGACTGAAGCCCGCGAGCCCGTTGACCGGCATCTGATCCTGTTCATCGACGACTTTCACCTGATTGACGGCGAGGCCGAAGCCGCGACCATTAACGCCCTATTGTCGGCATTCGCCGAAACGCTCACGCTCGTACTGGCCAGCCGCATCCGTCCGGCATTACCTCTGGGGCGTCTTCGCGCGCGCGGTGAACTGCTGGAACTGGCCGTCAGCGATTTGCAGTTCAGCGTTTCCGAAACGCGAAGCTTCTTCCGTTCTGCCCTTGGACTTGAATTGTCGATGGAGGAAAGCGCCCAGCTTCACGGCACCACCGAGGGTTGGGCCGCGGGCCTGCGTCTGGCCTCTCTCGTTCCAAGCGGCCTGTCGAACAATTTCTGGCAGGGCGCGCCAGCGGGCAGCCAGCGTGCATTCGCTGAATATTTTCTCGACGAGGTTTTCGCTGGCCTGCCTGACGACGCGATTCGCTTCCTGGAGTGCACGTCGATCCTGGATAGCCTGACTCCCGACCTGTGCGACGCGTTGATGCAGGAACCGGGGTCTGCCGCAGTTCTGGAACGGATCGAGCGCTCGCAGCTATTCATCACCGAATTGCATGGGCGCCAGCGCTGGTACAAATACCACCACCTGTTCCAGGAGTTCCTGCAAGCGCGGCTTCAGACACACGGCCCCGAAATGATAATTGGCCTCCATGAGCGTGCCTGCGAGTGGTTTATCACCGCGAATCTACCGATCGAAGCCGTGCATCACGCTTTCCAGGCACGCATGCCGGAGCGCGCGGCGGAGCTGATCGAGCGCTACTGCACTTATGACTATCTGAGCTTCGGACGCTTCGAAACCTATTACCGATGGATGACGCAACTGCCCAAGGAGTACCGCGAAGCTCGTCCGCTGCTGATGTTCCTGCTGATATGGCGCTACATCAACACTCGTCAGTTTCTGAAGGCCGAGCAGACACTGGGCGTGATCGAGACGGCAGCTCGGAATCCCGCCAGCACAGCGTCCCGTATCGCCCGCGAAACGGGCATCGACATAGCCGGCCGGCTGGACCTGATGCGGGCGCTTATCGGTGCCTATGACGGCAATCTGGCCAGAGCCCGGCACCATTGCAACAAGCTGGAGGAGCGTCCTCTCGATCAGCTTGCCTTCGGGTTGGTCGACTATCACTCAATCCGCAGCTACGTGGCCTACAATGATGGCGATCTCGATCTGGCCGAACGGCTCACCTGGCGGGCAAACGCGGCCTATGAGGAGATTGCCTGCCACTGGGGCAAGATTCACTCTCAATGTATCGCGGTCATGTCCTATATCGCGCGGGGCCGTCTGTCCGACGCCGCGCAGGTCCTGAGCGGCACGCTGGAGAGCGCCCGTATCCATTTCAGCGACCAGTCCTATATGGTCGCCCTGCCCGCCGTCCTGGATGGCCTTCTCGCCTACAACCAGGGAAACCTCGAGCGTGCCGAAAATCTGTGGGTGAGTGCCCTTTCACGCAGCGGTCACGGCCTCGCAACCGGGCTGACGGAACGGCAGGAAATAGCGATCTGCGGGCTGGTACGGGCATATGACGCGACAGGACGGTCACAGGAAGCGAGCGCCCTGCTTCTCACCTATAGCCGCAGGGCATTCGAGACCGAGGATTTCCGCCTTGAATTTCGACTAAACATTGAACTGGCGGACCGCGCATTCAAGTTAGGGAATCTTCTGGAGGCACGCCGGTACTTTGAACGCGTGATGACACGCCATCCTGAAGCGCTCGCCCGATTTCCTGCTTCCGCCTGGCAGGTATGGGAACCATTCGGGCTCATGGAAGTGCGCGAAAAGATCGCGGTGCAAGCTTCAACAGAAGCAATCATGATTCTTGATCGCCTTGCTCAATCGGCCCGCGCGCAAGATCGAATATGCTCCGCTTTGTGTTGTGAGGCTTTCGCCGCACGCGTCGAAGGGCAGACGGAAACTTCGTTCGCCTCCATTCGAGACAACGCACGGGGTATCGGCATGCTGCGCCTGTTCGATGACTTTGCGGATCGAGTACCCATTGGAGGAACCTATCATGTTACGCAGGCTATGCCGCAGAATCCTGCAAATCAAACAGAGTTGACCGCACGAGAGCAAGAGGTCCTTGCGCTCTTGCAACACGGGCTCAGTAACACAGAAATAGTTGATGTGCTTGGCATCAAAATGAATACTGTCAAGTCGCACCTCAAAAACCTGTTCAGCAAGCTCGGTGTTCGTTCACGAGCTCAAGCTATGGCGAAGACGCGCTCCATCAGAGACTAAGCATGAGAATCTTACTACAACTCAGATCGTCGAGATGATCTGAAAAATACAGGCAACGTTTACATCACCATGATCTTAGATGCGTTGCCAATCACAAAGCGGTCTCAATAACATAAGAATTCATACATTTTCCTCGAGCGGCGTACCAGTTTTCCTTCCCCGTATTCGGCTATCTCGTGCTGTTCGCTGAACCTTCACGCGGCGCGGCGGGTGGCTGTTCGCAAACCGGCTACAGGTACGGAACTTACCGGCCATTTACGACCATGGGCTACGGTCACTTTTGCCGGGGCAGCAGAACAAGGAACGACATGAGCAGAACCTTCACTTCATTCGCGCTGGTGACCGTGCTGGCGGGCTTGTTGACGGCGCTGTGCCTGGCAGTGGCCAACCATGGCTATCCTGTCGGCTCGATGGGGGCGAAACGGCTGGACGATATTGCCGGTGCGGCCACGTTCCTTCCTCTTGCCGCCGTCTACTTCTTCAGCGCAATGCTCATGATGGTGCTGCCGATCCGGGCCGCCGGCTTCGTCTTGACGAATGCCGCCGATGCCCTGTTCTGGGCAACAATCGTGTTGTTCGCGACAATCGTCGGAAATCTGATCGCGCGGCGCGCGTTCGGTCAAACCGACGCGCTGTGGCTGCTTTGGAACTGGCGGTTCCTGTTTGTCGCGGCCATCGTGGCA
>ERZ778017.3473-NODE-3473-length-11120-cov-4.841934_pt1 | contig 11120 bp, 9 predicted proteins | sample MGYA00375747_ERZ778017 | MGnify/ENA primary metagenome ERZ778017 (study PRJEB29350, sample SAMN05509838) | bioreactor metagenome | biome: bioreactor; material: wastewater | place: South Africa: University of Cape Town | collected 2014-03-17 ... | reverse complement strand
TTGCGGCCGCGGCATCGGCCCGCGCGAACGGGGGCCTCATGCCAGAACGTACCGTGTTCTTCGTCTCCGACGGCACCGGCATCACCGCCGAGACCTTCGGCAATTCCATCCTCGCCCAGTTCCCGGCGCAGCCGCGGCACGTGCGCCGGCCCTTCATCGACAGCGCCGAGAAGGCCGTGCAGGTCGCTGCCGAGATCGACGAGGTCGCGCTGCGCGAGGGGCGGCGCCCGATCGTCTTCCTCACCCTCGTCAACGACGAGGTGCGCGACCTCATCGACAACCCGCGCTGCAAGGGCCTGGTGCTGGACATGTTCCGCAGCTTCGTCGAGCCGCTGGAAGAGGAGTTCGGCATCAAGCGCAGCCACCGCGTGGGGCGCTTCAGCGACGCGAGCAAGAGCGCCGAGTACCACGACCGCATCGAGGCCATCAACTTCAGCCTCGCGCACGACGACGGCCAGTCCGCGCGCAACCTCGACGTCGCCGACGTCATCCTCGTGGGCGTGAGCCGCTGCGGCAAGACGCCGACCTCGCTCTACCTGGCGATGCAGCACGGCATCAAGGCCGCCAACTACCCGCTCATCCCCGAGGACTTCGAGCGCGGGCGCCTGCCCTCGCTGCTGGCACCGCACAAGCGCAAGTGCTTCGGGCTCACCATCGACCCGGTGCGCCTGGCCCAGATCCGCAACGAGCGCCGCCCGGGAAGCCGCTACGCGGCGCTGGAGAGCTGCCGCTTCGAGATCCAGGAGGCCGAGACGATGATGCGCCGCGAGGGCATCTCCTGGCTGTCGTCGACACACAAGTCGATCGAGGAGATCGCCACCACCATCCTGCGCGACCTGCGGCCGGATCGGCTGGTGTATTGATTCCGGTCGGCCCGGCCGGTGCGGGCGGCACGATCGCCGCATCCGGCGGCAGCGCGGGCCGGGACCTCGCGCTTCGCGTCGATCAGAACGTCCCGGGATACGCGCCGCCGTCCATCAGGATGTTCTGCCCGGTGACGTAGCTCGCGTGCGCGCTGCAGAGGAAGGCGCACATGGCGCCGAACTCGTCGGGCGTGCCCAGGCGGCCGGCGGGCACGGTGGCCAGGCGCATGGCGATCAGTTCCGCCTCGGGCTTGCCGGCCCTCTGCGCCTGCGCGCGCGTCGTGGTGCGGATGCGGTCGGTATCGAAGACGCCGGGCAGCAGGTTGTTGATCGTCACGTTGCATGCCGCCAGCCGGCGCTGGCGCGCGACGCCGGCCACGAAGCCGGTGAGGCCGCTGCGCGCGCCGTTGGAGAGGCCCAGCACGTCGATCGGCGCCTTCACCGCGCCGCTGGTGATGTTGACGATGCGGCCGAAGCCGCGCTCGGCCATGCCGTCGACCGTCGCCTTGATGAGTTCGATGGGCGTGAGCATGTTCGCGTCCACCGCCTTCACCCAGTCCTCGCGCGACCAGTCGCGGAAGTCCCCGGGCGGCGGCCCGCCGGCGTTGTTGACGAGGATGTCCACCTGCGGGCAGGCGGTCAGCGCCGCCGCACGGCCCTCGGGCGTGGTGATGTCGCCGGCGACGGCCTTCACCTGCACCGCCGCAGCGAGCGCGCGCAACTCGGCGGCCGTGGCCTCGAGGCCCTCGGCACCGCGCGCGGTGATGACGACGTTCACGCCTTCGGCCGCCAGCGCCTTCGCGCAGCCCTTGCCCAGGCCCTTGCTCGCGGCACACACCAGAGCCCAGCGTCCCTTCAAGCCCAGATCCATGGCCAATCCGTCCTTTAGAAGCCCGCAGCCTGGCCGTCGCGGCGCGGGTCGCTGGCCGCGGCGTAGCCCTCGACGGCCGGGTCGCCCAGGCGCCAGATGAACTGGCCGGCGCCGTAGTCCTGGTAGCTGTCGGCAAACGGCTGCACGACGTGGCCGAGCGCGCGCAGGCCCTCGACCGTGGCCGCCGGCATGCCGGCCTCGTTGTTGACGATGCCTGCGTTGTAGCGCCAGCGCGGCGCGTCGCACGCGGCCTGCGGCTGCTGCCGGTAGTCGAGCATGCGCACCAGCGTCTGCATGTGCGCCTGCGGCTGCATGTCGCCGCCCATGATGCCGAAGCTCATCTGCGGCTGGCCGTCCTTCATCAGGAAGGCCGGGATGATGGTGTGGAAGGGCCGCTTGCCCGGGCCGACCTGGTTCTCGCGCCCGGCCTGCCGCGTGAAGCCGTGCCCCCGGTTCTGCAGGCTGATGCCCCAGCCCGGCACGACGACGCCCGAGCCGAAGCCCATGTAGTTGCTCTGGATCAGGCTGACCATCATGCCGCGCTCGTCGGCGGCGGTGAGGTAGATCGTGCCGCCCTTGGGCGCGTGGCCGGGGCCGAAATCCTGCGCGCGGCGGGGGTCGATGAGCCTGGCGCGGCTTTGCAGGTAGGCCGAATCGAGCATCTGCTGCGGGGTCAGCGTCATCGAGCCGGCATCGGCGACGTAGCGGTAGACGTCGGCGAAGGCGAGCTTCATCGCCTCGATCTGCAGGTGCTGGCTGGCCGCGCCGTCCACCGGCAGCGCGGCGAGGTCGAAGTGCTGCAGGATGCCGAGCGCGATCAGCGCCGCGATGCCCTGCCCGTTGGGCGGGATCTCGTGCAGTGCATGGCCGCGATAGTCCTGGCTCACCGTGCCGACCCAGTCGCAGGCGTGGCCGGCCAGATCGGCCTCGGTCATCGCGCCGCCGTGCTCACGCGCGCAGGCGGCGATCGCCGCGGCGATCTCGCCCCGGTAGAAGGCCTCGCCGCGCGTCCTGCCGATGAGGCGCAGCGCGCGCGCGGCATCCGGGAAGCAGAAGCGCTCGCCCACCGCGGGCTGGCGCCCGCGCGGCAGAAAGGCCTGCGCGAAGCCCGGCTGGCTCGTCAGGTCAGGCAGCGAGGCCGCGGCCGTCCACTTGTGGTTCACGACCACCGGCACGGCGAAGCCGCGCTCGGCGATCTCGGCGGCGGGCTCCATCAGGTCGGCAAAGGGCAGCTTGCCGAAACGCTGCGACAGGCTCGCCCAGGCCGAGACCATGCCCGGCACCGTGACCGTGTCCCAGCCGCGCTTGGGCATGAGCCTGCCCTCGCCGTACTTGCGATCGAAGTACTGCGGCGTCCAGGCGCCAGGCGCGCGACCGCTGGCGTTCAGGCCGTGCAATTCCTTGCCGTCCCAGAGGATGCAGAACGCGTCCGAGCCCAGGCCGTTGCTGCAGGGCTCGACGATGGTCATCATCGCCGCGGTGGCGATCGCCGCGTCGACCGCGTTGCCGCCCTGCTGCAGCATGCGCAGGCCCGCCTGCGCGGCCAGCGGGTGCGAGGTGGAGACGATGTTGCGCGCGAAGACGGGGCTGCGCTGGCTGGCGTAGGCGGTGGTCCAGTCGAAGTTGTGGGTCATCGGGATGCTCGTGCTGCTGCGGCGCTCGTCATGGCAACCCCCGGCTGCGGCCGCCGGTCGCCGCGTCGCCTCACGCCGACATTCTGGCGCAGGCGCGCCGGACCCGGTTCAGCGCGGCTTTCGCGGCTGCTGCACCATGCTCTCGGCGACGTAGCGCCGCAGCTGCGGCGGGCCCTCGCCGATGTGAAACGACAGCCGCCTGGCGCGCAGGTCGGCGTCGAAGGCGGTGAAGCGCTCCAGCCGGCGCTGGTGCTCGATCCAGTTCTCGTCGACGAAGTACTCGACGTAGCGCCCGGGCATCGAGGTGTCGCGAAACAGGCCCCACGACAGCGCCCCCTGGCGCAGCCGCGCGCGGCGCGTGCGCTCCATCACCGCCACGAACTCCTGCGCGCGGGCCGGGTCGATCTGGTAGGCCAGGGTCACCATCACCGGGCCCTCTTCCGGGCCGACGGGGAACGCCGGCTGCGGCGCGCCGGCGGTGCGCGAGGGCGTGAAGTCGATCTCGGCGCTCCAGTCCACCGAGAGCCTGCGCGTCACCAGCACCATCAGCAGCCCGAAGGCCGCGGCCAGCAGGATCGCGTTGCGCACCGACGAGAGGCTGGCCACCTGGCCCCAGAGCAGCGAGCTCACGGCCGAGCCGCCCATCAGCGACATCTGGTAGATCGACATGCCGCGCGCGCGCACCCAGTCCGGCATCGCCTGCTGCGCGGACACGGTGAGCGAGTTCGCCACCGAGATCCAGGCCATGCCGATCACGACCATCGCCGGCACCGCGACCCAGAGCTGCCCCACGAGCACGATCAGCGTCGACATCGCCGCGTGCACGAGCGTGCCGACGACGATGAACTGGTCGCGCGAGTAGCGCGCGCGCCAGTGCGGGAAGCGCATTGCCGCGACGATCGCGCCCACGCCCACGCAAGAGAGCATGATGGTGAAGCTGCCGGGCCCGCCGCCGTGCAGTTCGCGCGCCACCAGGGGCAGCAGCGCCATCAGGGCCGTGGCCTGCAGGAAGAAGAGGAAGATGCGCAGCATCACCACGCGCAGCCGCGTCGACTGCAGCGTGAACACGACGCCGGTGCGCATCGCGCCCCAGAAGCGCTCGCCGGGCAGCGTGCTCGTGCGCGGCTCGTGCCGCCAGCGCAGGATGAGCACGAAGGCCGCCGCCGCGAGCACGACGTTGACGACGAAGACCGCGGCCGAACTGAAGGCCGCCAAGAGCGCCCCGGCGAGCGCCGGCCCGACGATGCGCGAGAGGTTCATGGCGATGCCGTTGAGCGCCAGCGCCTGCGGCAGCGAGGGCTTGTCGACGACCGCCGGCACGATGGCCGCGAACACCGGCCAGCGCATCGCCAGGCCGATGCCGTTGAGGAAGGTCAGCAGCAGCAGCAACTCGGCCGTGAGCGCACCCGACAGCGACAGCAGCGCCAGCACGAGCGCGATCACCGACACCCAGAGCTGCGTGGCGGCGAAGTAGCGACGGCGGTCGAGGATGTCGGCCAGCGCCCCGCTGGGCAGGCCGAGCAGGAAGACGGGCAGCGTGCTGGCCGTGGAGACCAGCGCCACCATCACCGGGCTGGTGGTGAGCGTCGTCATCAGCCAGGCGGCCGCGACGTCGTTCATCCACATCGTCAGGTTGGCGAACAACCAGGCAATCCACAGGCCACGGAAGACCGAGCCTTGCAGCGGAGCGAGTGCGGGCGGGAGCTTCATCGGGAGGGACGGGCCGAGCGCGTCAATCATCCACGAGCCGACGCAGCGTGGCCATCGGCAGCAGCAGCCGGCGTTCGGGGTCTGCGAACGGGATGAAGCCGTACTTGCTGCACAAGGCGGCAGCCTCGTCACGCACGTCGACGATCACGGCGTACACGGCGATCGCCTGGTTCTCCGCAGAGCGCGGTGCAGCGCCTCAGGCCACCCGCACCTCGAGTTGCCGGCCGAGCACGCGCGCGGCGGCCTCGATCTGGTCCAGACGCGAGGCGTGGCGCAGGTCGAGGAGCCGATCCACCTGAGGCATGTGCCAGCCCAGGCGCCGCGCCAACTCGGCCTTCTTGATACCCTGCTCGGTCATCGCCTGATAGACGCCCAGCTTGGCACCTTCCAGCGCCGCTGGCCGCACGGTGCGCTGCCCCCTCTTGGCCTTGCTGGGTACGGGCAGCGGCTGGCGCGCCTGCACGTAGAACGACAGCGCGGTCTCCAGCGCGTCCACCGCCTGCAGCAAGGCCTCGTCCTCATCGGCCCCGAAGGTCAAGGCCTCCGGGACATCAGGGAAGGTGACCAACACGGTTTCGCCGTCTGGAGTCAGGGTCACAGGGTAGTCGAACATGGTGAGTCTCACTTCAATCCAAGTTGACGCTTGATCGCGGCTTCAAGGCCTTTGCCCAACTCCGCGGCGCCAGGATGGGCAGCGTGGATTGCCTGCTGTTCAGGAACACCTTCAGATGCGAGCCCTTGCCCGGCTCGAAGGTGGCGCCCTGTTGCTCCAGCCACCGCTTCATCTGCTTCGAGTTCACCGCTCCAATACTAAACACTTCTGTTGCGTAACACTAGAAGCTTCGCAACAGCGCAGTTGGGCCTGCCTGCGCGGGCGCGAGGACGGCGTCGCAAGCCAGGCGTTGACGCGTCGCACCCAGAGCACCAAAACCAAGGGCCCCGGCGATGCGGGGCCCTTGGCGTCACGCGAAAACCGGTGGCGTCAGTGGAACTGCTCTTCCTCGGTCGAGCCGGTGAGCGCCTTGACGCTCGAGCTGCCGCCCTGGATCACGGTCGTCACGTCGTCGAAGTAGCCCGCGCCGACCTCCTGCTGGTGCGACACGAAGGTGTAACCCTGCTCGCGCGCCTTGAACTCGGGCTCCTGCACCTGCTCGACGTAGTGCTTCATGCCTTCGCCGCGCGCGTAGTCGTGCGCGAACTGGAAGGTGTTGTACCAGTTGATGTGGATGCCGGCCAGCGTGATGAACTGGTACTTGTAGCCCAGCGCCGAGAGCTCGTCCTGGAAGCGGGCGATCGTCTTGTCGTCCAGGTTCTTCTTCCAGTTGAACGAGGGCGAGCAGTTGTAGGACAGCAGCTTGCCCGGGTGCTTGGCCAGCACCGCCTGCGCGAATTCGCGCGCAAAGCCCAGGTCGGGCGTGCCCGTCTCGCACCACACGAGGTCGGCATAGGCGGCGTAGGAGACGCCGCGGCTGATGGCCTGCTCGAGGCCGTTCTTCACGCGGTAGAAGCCCTCCTGCGTGCGCTCGCCGGTGAGGAAGGGCTTGTCGTTGGCATCGTGGTCGCTGGTGAGCAGGTTGGCGGCCTCGGCGTCGGTGCGCGCCAGCACGATGGTCGGCACGCCCATGACGTCGGCGGCGAAGCGCGCGGCGATCAGCTTCTCGATCGCTTCCTGCGTCGGCACCAGCACCTTGCCGCCCATGTGGCCGCACTTCTTCACGGCCGCGAGCTGGTCCTCGAAGTGCACGCCCGCGGCACCCGCGACGATCATGTTCTTCATCAGCTCGAAGGCGTTGAGCACGCCGCCGAAGCCGGCCTCGGCATCGGCCACGATGGGCAGGAAGTAGTCGGTGTACTCCTTGCTGCCGGGCTCGATGCCGCGGCTCCACTGGATTTCGTCGGCGCGCTTGAAGGTGTTGTTGATGCGGCGCACCATCGTCGGCACCGAGTCGTAGGCGTAGAGCGACTGGTCGGGGTACATGGTCTCGCTGGTGTTGCCGTCGGCGGCAACCTGCCAGCCCGAGAGGTACACCGCCTCCAGGCCCGCCTTGGCCTGCTGCATCGCTTGGCCCGCGGTGATGGCGCCGAAGGCGTTGACGTAGCCCTTGGCTGCACCGCCGTTGACCAGCGACCAGAGCCGCTCGGCGCCGCGCTTGGCCAGCGTGTGCTCGACCTGCACCGAGCCGCGCAGCCGCACCACGTCGGCGGCGCTGTAGCCGCGCTTGAGGCCCTTCCAGCGCGGATTTTCGGCCCAATCCTTCTCCAGGGCGGCGATCTGCTGTTGTCGGGTGGGTTGGCTCATCGGAAACGCTCCTGTGTGCAAGAAGGAAAGACGGGGAAAAGGGAGAAAGCGCCGCTAGCGTAACGCCGTCGGCGGGCTTCGCCAAGACTTGTATCTTATACAAGACATGATGCAAGACAACTATAAATCAATGACTTAGATGCTGCGTTTCACGCTTTGGAACGGAACCGCGGCGTCATCGCCATTCAGGCGGGCTCCAAAGACTTCCTCTTTTCACATCGCGACATTACACGCGCGCCATGCAGGATGCGCACGCGGCGTCCATCCGCCGCCGCGGCGACCGGCCGCGCATGGCACGGCCGGGCCGCACAGACCAGGCCTTATGCTCGACGCCGCCCCGCGCGCCCCGCCGCTGCGCGCGAGTCGACCCCGATGCCCCATCGCACCTCCTGGCAACACCTTCGGGTATCGCCCGCGCGCGGACGTCCGCGATGAGCGGCGCCGCGACCCTCGGCTCCTACGCCCTCCTCGCCGCCAGCATGGTGCTGGTGGGGAGCTACGTCGGTCTGTCCAAGCTGCTGGTGGCGGCGTTCCCGGTGTTCCTGCTCGCCTGGCTGCGCTTTGCCATCGCCGCGCTGGCGATGCCGCACTGGCTGCGCCGCGTGCCGGGCGAAGCGCCGCTCTCGCCCCACGACCGCCGGCTGCTGTTCTGGGAGAGCTTCCTCGGCAATTTCCTCTTCTCGATCTTCATGCTCTACGGCGTCAAGCTCGGCTCGGCGCTGGCTGCCGGGATCGCCATGGCCGGCATTCCGGCGGCGGTCGCCGTGCTGTCGCGGCTCTTCCTCGGCGAGCGCATCACGCCGCGCGTGGCGGTGGCGATCGCGTGTTCCGCGGGCGGCATCGCCCTGCTCGCGCTGGTGCGCGGCGGCGACGCCGCGCCCGCGGTGTCGCCGCTGGCCTTCGCGCTGCTGCTGGGTGCCGTGCTGTGCGAGGCGAGCTACGTGGTGATCGGCAAGCGGCTCATCGGCCAGGTGTCGCCACGGCGCATCAGCGCCCTCATCAACCTCTGGGGGCTGGTGCTCGTCACGCCGCTCGGCCTGTGGCAGGCGCTGTCCTTCGACTTCGGCGCGCTGCAAGCTCCGGTGTGGGCCCTGCTGCTCTTCTACGCGCTGGCCGCCAGCGTCGTCAGCGTCTGGCTGTGGATGAAGGGGCTGCGCCAGGTTCCGGCCTCGCGCGCCGGTGTCTTCACCGTGCTGCTGCCGGCCAGCGCCGCGATCGTCGGCGTGCTCGCGCTCGGCGAGACCTTCACCGCGCTGCACGGCGCCGCATTCGCGATGGCGACCGCCGGGGTGCTGCTGGCCACCTGGCCGAGCCGGGCCCGCGCGCGCAAGCCTTCGGCCCCGGATCTGGCGCGCTGATTCAGGCTTATGCGGCCGCCACCGGTCCCTGCCCGTAGCCGCGGAACTTCTCGATCACCTCCGCCATCTCCTGCGGCGAGAGGATGCCCGGCGCACCGACCGCCAGCGCCGCAAGGTAGCTGCGGCACAGCGACTCCAGCTCGATCATCACCCTCATCGCCTCGCGCAGCGTCCCCGCTGCGCTCACCGCGCCGTGCGTGGCCAGAAGGCAGGCCTTGCGCTCGCGCATCGCCTCGACCACGGCGTGCGACAGCGCCTCGGTGCCGAAAAGGTGATAGGGCGCGCAGCGCACGCTGTCGCCGCCGGCCACGGCGACCATGTAGTGGAAGGCCGGCAGCTCGCGCCGCAGGCAGGCGAGCGCCGTCGCATGCGTCGCGTGCGTGTGCACGACCGCGTTCAGCTCGGGCCGCGCGCGGTAGAGCGCGGCGTGGAAGTGCCACTCCGACGAGGGCGCGAGGCGTCCGCGGCGCGTGCCGTCGAAGTCGAGCCAGACGAGGTCCGCAGGCTCGATCTCGCCTGCCCCCATGCCGGTGGGCGTGATCAGCAGGCCCTCGCCGCAGCGATGGCTCAGGTTGCCGCTGCTGCCGCGGTTGAGCTCGCGCGCGTCGAGTTCGACGAACGCGCCAATCATCGCCTCGCGCAGCGCCGCTTCGTCGGCATTCATGCGCCCGGCCCGTATCACGCCTGCGCTCCCAGGCGCCGCAAGGCGCCCTCCTCGGCCGCGACGAGACCGTGCTCGGTGATGAGGCCAGTCACCAGGCGCGCGGGTGTCACGTCGAAGGCCGGGTTGGCCGCCGCGCTGCCGTCGGCAACGAGCTGCACCTCGACGACCTCGCCTTCGGCGTTGCGCCCGGCGATGTGCGTGACTTCGCGCGCGCTGCGTTCCTCGATCGGGATCTCGCGACGACCATCGTGCAGCGAACGGTCCAGCGTCGAGCCGGGCATGGCGACGTAGAAGGGCACGCCGCTGTCGTGCGCGGCCAGTGCCTTGAGGTAGGTGCCGATCTTGTTGCAGACGTCGCCGCGCGCGCTGACGCGGTCGCAGCCGACGATGACGAGGTCGACGCGGCCATGCTGCATCAGGTGGCCGCCGGCGTTGTCGGCGATCACCGTGTGCGGCACGCCCTCGTGCCCGAGCTCCCAGGCGGTGAGGCTTGCACCCTGGTTGCGCGGCCGCGTCTCGTCGACCCACACGTGCAGCGGCACGCCCGCGGCGCGCGCCTGGTAGATCGGTGCCGTGGCCGTGCCCCAGTCGACGGTGGCCAGCCAGCCGGCATTGCAGTGCGTGAGCACGTTCACCGGCGCACCGGCCTTGCGCGCGGCGATCGCCTGCAGCAGCGGCAGGCCATGGCGGCCGATGGCGGCATTCACCGCGACGTCCTCCTCGGCGAGCGCCTCGGCCTCCGCCCAGGCGGCCGCGCGGCGCTGCGCGGGCACGAGCGGCAGCAGCCGCGCCAGCATGCGCTCGATCGCCCAGGCCAGGTTGACCGCCGTCGGCCGCGCCGCCTTCAGGCTCGCCGCGGCCTCGCGCAGCGCCGCGTCGCAGGCGTCCACGTTCGCCTGCAGCGCGATGCCGTAGGCCGCGGTGGCGCCGATCAGCGGCGCGCCGCGCACCCACATGTCGCGGATCGCACGCTGCACCGCCGCCACGTCGCCCAGGCGCTCGACCTGCAGCCGGTGCGGCAGCGCCCGCTGGTCGATCACCTGCAGCGCATCGCGCCCGGGTGTCGCCCAGAGCGTGCGCATGGCGCGACCATCGACCTTCATCGCGGCGCCAGCACGCGGCCGATGATGGGCCGCAGGCGCTCGACCAGCGCCGGGTCGCGCGCCTCGGGCGCGGTGATGAGCGCGTTCTCGAGCGCGCGGCGGCAGGCGCAGCCGGCGGCATGCACGTCCGCGGCCACGTCGCCGGCGAGCTGCGCCACCAGGCCCTTGGCCTGCCCGGCGTTGCCCAGCAGCACGCGGATGATCGCGTCCACCGTCACCGCGTCATGGTCCGGGTGCCAGCAGTCGAAGTCGGTGACCATCGCCACGCTGCAGTAGCACAGCTCGGCCTCGCGCGCGAGCTTGGCCTCGGGCATGTTGGTCATGCCGATGACGCTGCAGTTCCAGCTGCGGTAGAGCTGCGATTCGGCCAGCGTGCTGAACTGCGGCCCTTCCATGGCCAGGTAGGTGCCGCCGCGCGCATGCGGCACCTCGCGCGCGGCGAGCGTGGCCAGCACGTGCTCGCCCAGGCGGCTGCACACCGGATGCGCCATCGAGACATGCGCCACCAGGCCGGTGCCGAAGAAGGACTTGGCGCGCGCGAACGTCCGGTCGATGAACTGGTCGACGACGACGAAGTGCCCCGGCGGAAGGTCCACGCGCAGGCTGCCCACGGCGGAG
>ERZ778017.3472-NODE-3472-length-11128-cov-4.078208_pt1 | contig 11128 bp, 7 predicted proteins | sample MGYA00375747_ERZ778017 | MGnify/ENA primary metagenome ERZ778017 (study PRJEB29350, sample SAMN05509838) | bioreactor metagenome | biome: bioreactor; material: wastewater | place: South Africa: University of Cape Town | collected 2014-03-17 ... | reverse complement strand
CGGGTCGGTTGCGGGCGCATTTCCCAATTGGGTTATGCGCTAACACCTTAATATATAAAAGAATCAGAAGGCACAAGATTATCACTTTTGCATTACTAAACAACATCATGGCCCCATTGAAGCTCAACAACCCAGAATTGATTAATTTCAAGCCATTTATCAACGGAGAATGGTTTGAATCAAAGTCGTCCAAGACTTTCAAAATCTACGATCCTGCTACTGAAGAGTTGATCGGTGAATGTCCTGATCAGAGCCTTGAAGAAATCCAGGACGCTATTGAAGTTACGCAACGTGCATTCTTAAAGTTTAAACACACCAGCCCACACGAAAGATCCAAATGGTTGAGAAATTTGTACAATTTGATGATGGAAAACCTTGACGATTTGGCCAAAATTATCACTTGGGAAAATGGTAAGTGCTTAACTGATGCTATCGGTGAAGTCAAGTACGCTGCCTCGTACTTTGAATGGTTCAGTGAAGAAGCTAAACGTATCTACGGTCACACTATTCAACCTTCCAACAACAACAACAAGGTTTTGACTTACAAGCAACCTATTGGAGTAGTTGGATTATTGTGTCCATTCAACTTTCCTTCTGCCATGGGTGCCAGAAAGGCTGCTCCAGCATTTGCTGTTGGATGTACTGCTATTTTGAAACCAGATGCACAAACTCCATTGTCATCTTTGGCTTTGGCTTACTTAGCAGATAAGGCAGGATTTCCAAAAGGGGTATTCAACGTGGTGTTGAGCTCGGTCGAAAGCACACCACAAGTTGGTTTAGCATTCTGCGAATCCAAAATTATCAAGAAGATCAGTTTCACAGGGTCTACTCCTGTGGGTAAGTTGTTGATGAAACAATCTTCTTCGACTTTGAAGAAATTGTCTTTGGAATTAGGTGGTAATGCCCCAATTGTTGTTTTCGACGATGCCAAATTAGACCTAGCCGTTGAACAATCTCTTGCATCCAAATTCAGATCCTTGGGTCAAACTTGTGTTTGTGCTAACAGAATTTACGTTCAAAGCGGTGTTTATGACAAGTTCTGTGAAAAGTTTGCTGCTGGTGTTGAAAAATTCAAGATTGGTAATGGATTTGAACCAGGTGTAACCCACGCATGTTTGATCAACCAAAAAGCAATTTCAAAGGTTGAAGAACATCTTGAAGATGCCGTCTCTAAAGGTGCAAAGGTTATTGTTAAAGGTGGTAGACTTCCCGAATTAGGAGCCAACTTCTACAAACCAGTTGTGATTAAGGATGTTAACCACGATATGAAAGTTGTTAAAGAAGAAACTTTCGGTCCATTGGGTGCAGTTATTAAATTCGATACCAAAGAAGAAGTCTTACATTGGTGTAATGATACTCCTTATGGATTGGCTTCATATGTTTTCTCAGAAAACTTGAACAATGTGTGGTACATGTCAGAATATTTGGAATCAGGTATGGTTTCCGTCAACACTGGTCTCTTCACTGATGCTGCCTTACCATTTGGTGGTGTAAAAGAATCTGGTTTTGGTAGAGAAGGTTCGTTGTATGGTTGCGATGATTATGTTGTACTTAAATCTGTTACTTTGGGTAATGTGTATCATTATAATTGAATGATTTGGGTTTATAGAAAATAATGTAAATAAAAAACTGGTCTCAGTACTCTGATTTAGATTCTGTAGATTCAAGTAGGGAAAACAAAAAGGTTTTACTTCTAATTAATTTGGACTGATTAGGTACAATAATCGAAATAAAAATTTGCATCTAATATGAAATAAATGTATTATAGTATATAGTTTACATGAGTATTCGTGAAATATTGGTCACAACATTACCCTATTCTGCTCAAACGTTAATGCCGTAACCAATTGTATGATAAAACCGTCCTTATAAATTATTTTTTGAATTTTTCAATGAAATCATTGTGGAACTTACTCCATTGATCAATCCATTCAGTACCAGGAGCTAAGAATGTGGTTCTCAAGTGGTAAGTACCTTCGACTTGACCAAAACCGTTACCTGGGATACAACAAATACCAGTACTTCTTAACAATGCAATACAGTAGATGTCATCGACCTGTAAGTTATCGTTTCTTGCTTCTTCGAATAATGCTGGGAAAGATTCTTCATCAAAGTTCAATCTTGGGAAAAGATACATAGCTCCCATTGGCTTGTTACAAGTGATGTTTTCCATTTTGTTGAATGCTTGGTATAATAACTCTGCTCTTTCTTTCAAGGTAGACATGATACCTTCAGTTTCTTGCTTATATAAAGCGTATGATTCGTCACCTTCTTTTGGTGGGTTGACCATTAATTCCATCAAAGCTTGACCAGAAACTACAGAACACAAGTTGATTGAAGCCAATTTGAAAATGACATCAGTGATCTCTTTCTTGAAACCAGCCAATTCCATGTACCCACCTCTTTGACCACATTCACCAGAAACACCCTTGGAGGTGGAATGCAACGAAGCCAATTGAACATTAGAGTACAACTCTGGGTTCTTTTCAATCAATTCACATAAGACTTTCTTCATCGAGGTGAATTTACCTTCGAAAATGTTTTCTTGGTAAACTTCATCTGCAATTAAAACGATACCATATTCGGCAGCAATGTCAATTAAATCCTTGATATCAGAGTCCGACAAGATTGAACCAGTTGGATTACCTGGGTTAATGACAACCAAAGCTTTGATTTTAATGCCCTTGGCATTTTGCTCTTCAATGAGCGATCTAATTTGTTTAGGGTCAGTTGACCAATTGTTGGATTCGTCCAAGAAATAGCCAATAGGCTTAGCTTTATTTAATGCAATAGTGGCAGTATAAAGAGGATATTGTGGGATTGGAATTAAGAACCCAGCTTGGTCGTTGTTTGATAAAACTTGAAGCAAATAGGAAACAGCAGCCGAAGCACCTGAAGTCAAGTAAATCTGGTTTGGATCAGATGGGTACCCGTCTCTTTTTTCGATGAATTTGGCAACCGATTCTCTAAAGTAGGCAGCACCTTGAGAATGGGAGTATGCACCTACGGATCCCACCTTATCAAGAATAGTGGTAGCTCTGGCAATAACATCTTTAGGAAAATGTCTAACAACATCGTCGTTGTGGATCAAAGCTGGGTACTGCAAGATGGATAAGACTTGTCTATACCAAGTCAATGGGCTTTGTTGCAATTGTTGAGGATTACCAATGTTGGCATTGATGATTTTATCGAAGGGAAATTTGTGATTAGGGTTATTGCTGATCTGTTCGTTCAACTGGTCAGCAATGATAGGAATCATACCTCTGACAGCATACTTGGCATCAATAGTCTCTTGGTTAATGTCCTTCAACGTCAACCTGTTTCCAGGAACAAATGCTTTGTGCGAATATTTCATTTTCGTCAATTTATTAAAAATACGATACCCCATAATTAATAACTGTTGGAATTTTCACAGACTTTTATATCACCTGCTTATCTCTGGCAGACAATAGAATAAATTAATGTAGTACTTTTCTTACTATGTTCTCGAACACAAAATGTTGATTTGCGGGGTTCCGGGTATCAGAATATTATTAAGTTACCCTCGAAGGTCCTACGTCGGTAATTCGCGTTTAAGAATTTCTCTAGGAAATTTTTTCCTTTGCACCGTTTGGTCCCTTTAAATTGACTTTGGTGATGACTACCCTCGGACCAGGGGTAGTGTAAATACCAGAAAATGGAGTATGCCCCACGCCTCGATTGCCAATTATAATGGCGTATTTGCCTGTCACTTTCCTATTTAATCTCTCGGATTTATAAAACCGGGTAGTTTCTATAGTGCCAGCTCGGACTTGTTGCGGTGATTAACTACCAGTGCCGTATACCAGTGGAAGTTATCTTGCGAGCTGCTCTTGCAAGAGTTCTTTAACCAGTTAATCTAATGCTTTATTTTCCAGTTTTTCCACGAGTCGATTGTGACGCTATCCACGGTCGTATTTGCATATTCCGACCGGACACTTTTTTGACTTTGTTCGATTTCCTGCGTCGGTTTTCCCCGTGGGGTACTTCTCTACTGTCAAAATTTCCCACTGTATCGTATCTTCCCATACAGTGGTTTGTCCTGCCTCATTTGTACCTTAGCGCTACCGTTTCTGTTATTGACTCGTTCCCAACAACTTGTTCTTAATTGTAAGTACAGTCACATGACTCATATTCTGTCGGAGTTGACCGAATAGTATGGTGGCGATTCCCAGTTAACGAGTCATCGATGCGCGGTTAACTCCTGATTGAGAACCGGGGCATATGTAGTGACCTTTCTTTTGTCAGTGTTTGAGATCCGGTAGTCGACACAAAAGGGCTGAAGTGGCGAAAGGAATTCCAAGCATTCCAAACGTCTGCAGTGCGTCAGCATGAATGATGGCTGCAAAACAGAGAACGGAATTTGCTGCACATTGCAAATTCCCGCAACTTTTAACATCCAAAGTGCTGGACTCCAACTACGTCAACGATCTGCCTGTAACAATACTGGAAAAACACGAACTACAACTTTGACCGATAGGCTGCCGTCAAAGAGATATCGACATTGGAGGAACGAAAATGAGTCGGTAGCGCCATACATAAAGTTCGACTACTGGAAACTCAAGTGTGCTTCCAGAGGATACAAACGGAAGAAAGTGGTTTGTACCGAACGCTTCAGAAGTAAGTAAAGACACCTGGCGTACCATATCATAGCGCAATTCAGCTCCCATAGATATGGAGCACAAAACTCGTCAGTGTATGCAATATACACCGCATTGAATATAGGTAGATGCTTATAGTTGCAAATTCCGACATGGTACGAGGAAAGATGTCGCAGATTGAAACCTTGAAGTCCACCAACATGGGCAGCAGTCTGCTGATACATCAGGCAAAGCTGTATGTCTCTCATGGTAGCTCCGAGACATCTTCCTCGTTTGCGTCAACATGGTAGCGCATCGTCATCGTATAGAAATGCAACTTATTAACTTCAGACAGCAACTTCACCAAAACCTTTCTAACATCAGGCTTTCCTAAGCTTCAAACCTGAAACATCTCGATTGTAGGATACAGCATATGTGTGCTCAATTCCAATTTCATTCATCTCGTGGAGTTTCCTTTTTGGAAAATAGCAAGTAACACAAAATGCTCAATTTTTCTGAGAGTCCTTCGTGGAGTGAGAGTCTTTCGTGGTGAGTACTCACAATGCCTTTCGAGAAATTAGACTGCGACATAATTGAACAGATTCTTGAATCCTTGAAGTTTTCAGATGAATTGAAATTGGCACTGGCATTCATTTGGTAGAAACGACCGTTATGCCAATTTGCTCTGAAAAAACAAGCCATTAACATTGTTTGCAAGCTTGTACCAGCAAGAAAGCAAGAAACACTTGAACCCGAGAACGAAACTCGTACCACTTCTTTTGATTGTAGCCTGATAAAAGATCGCTATTAAAATTGGTTGCCAATACATGCCTTTGAACAACCGTAGACTTCATGTACGTTAATTGACTTGACATTTTTTATTTCGCAACCGGAAGACATTTATTTTATTAAACGTGCATTATCAATCTTGAAAGCAAAAAAATTGAGTCGGTAAGCTAAGTCATTCAACTTATTTACGATGGCTCCTTGTAGGGGTTGAACTCAACATGGCTGGATTTAAGCACATTTAACAATGAACCGTGCCAGAAGTTGCGAACATTACATATCAAGAATGACACACAGCTGAAATTTTACTCCCAAAGGGCCTTGAGATAAAAGAACTTACTATTGAAGGTTCTTAGGATTGCCAGATTCCCAAAGAAAGTGAGTAAGTGACTAAGCTTCGAATCGTGAATCTGACGTTTTTGAAAACCCGTTTTTCAATTCCAAGAGGAGTTCAGTTCTTGGAGATTGAAGTAGGATGGGATATGCAGTTGGGTACGTCCACTAATGAATACTTTTCTTGATTATAATGGGAGCTTACAGGGAATTCTTTACCTGCAACATTAGAATTGTTAATACTTAATACGAATGTTGATGGAACCGTAATCTTGAAGTTTCCCATTCATTCAAATACAAATCTCAAATAGGTTGAGTTTGTCAATTCAGAGCGCGCTACGTACTCATTTCCTAGCATGGGACATGGGTCTAATGGGACGAAGCATAACAAATTCGAATATACTTGTGCATGAACGTCTCTCATTGGAGATTTTGATTGTAGCGGTCATTTTCACTTCTCCAAGCGGACTCCACCGAATCTTCGTCTAATTCGATGTAAAAACCGGTTAATTTTGAATCCAGCATTTTAGTCACAAGATAAAAGAAGTCGATTAAAATCGGAACACGTGTGGCCATATAACCACACAACGGACAAACAGTGAGCGTGTTTTCCTTCTTTTTGGAACGTACATTTTCATTGCTAACACCATATAAATGGTGACAATTGAAGGCTCTAGTTGACAATGAAAATATTTTTTAAGGCATGTCCCTGCATATTCGAAAGAACCATTTTGCAACCATAAGACACAAATGAAACTCCTGAGTTATAAAATAGTTTATTTATTACTATTGTTAAAAAAGGTTGATTATGGATAAAGTTCTTGAGTTTGAATACGTACCTGGGTCAAGAGCGGTTCAGTATGATGACCGTGTTGATATTTTGGGTCTTCCGGGGTGTTCAGAACCTGGACGCTTAGGAAGAATTCAAGCATTCAACAGAGCGAATGGAGCTAATGCAGTCGAATATTATCCAGGAAGATACAGCATCAACCGTAGAGTTCTAAGTCCTCTATCAAGTATAAGGGTTACTGTTGATACTACTGATATTAGAGTTGCTGATTTCGTCCGTAGAGTTCAGCAAAGGCAACTTGTAAACATCGATGCCTTACCTGGGCGGTTTGGAATAAATGTTACCAATCCGATTGTGTTAAAGGTACCAGATTCAAAGGAAGCACATGAGTTCAATTTTGAACTTCACACCACCAATGTGGCACAGTGGAGTCAAGAAGGGAATGAGGTCCCCCATATTATCCAAGAAATTGAATCGTTTAGGAACTTTTCTTTCCAAGAGAAAGCCGCGTATATTGATTCATTGGTTTATGAGCCAAACTGGGTTAATCGGGAGTTGCAAATTGTATTTAATAGGGAGACCAAAGTTAGAAATTTTGATAGCTTCTGTGCAAGCGTTTCTCAAAGAGGGACCTCCATTGCAACATTACATTTGAAAACACTTTAATCAGGAGCAATTTGGAGTATGTAGTGAGAACATTGTCAAGATATGTTCGAATTGTTGATTAGTAGTTCACCCATCAATTAGAACTACGTTAAGCAATCTTACAATTGGCCGGAACACTATGAATTTATTTGGGTTATTGGACTCAAACTTGAAGTTTTCTAGATTAACCATTGGCGAATTGGGCTCTTCATTACGTTTTGAAGACCCGGCACAATCCCGCGTGTCAATTTTGACCATTATTGGAGATTTTGCTCATTTTCCAAATGTAGAAAAGCAACTTGGACTTAAGAATATTAGCCATTTCCCCAACAATGTACCCAGTGCGGTTCACACAGTCACTGTCACCACAGATCTTGCAGAAGGATTATTGCCATCAATCGTACAACACATTGAGGCGCGGAATCCTCGCTGGAACAGATTTCAATTAAAAGTCGGCGGTATACGGAATGAATTAAGGGAATTAAGAAATGTTTTGGAAGCAAGCAATATCGCGCATACTTTATAGGTGCTTAAAAATTGTGTACGAATAGAGTATTTTAGAAGTAGTCTACTGTAGAATTGGGACATCTTGATCGCGGTGATCATCAGAACTGTTTCTTATGATTAAGATAACACCGGTTCGAGTTACATTTAGAAATAAATTGACTGATAGGATTTCGAAAAACGTCACCAATTGAAAGCTACGTAAACCACAAGAACACCACTTTGTACTACTTAACCTCAGGTAAAAAAGTTTGCTAACGGTGATTTAACTCCAAATTTGCTCTTTGGGCAAGTTGGTAATCTTTTTGTTTGACTAGCCCAAGTGAAGTTTGTATATTAAATATGGTATAGAGGTGTTCATAAACTGGACACTAGGGCCCAGACCAAGCACCCCATCATGATGAATCCTGATACGTTCTGTAGGATACCACTTAAAATACGTCATGAATTGGGTTCTTGAAGAACGTTTTGAGGTACCAAGAATCTTCATTGAAATTGGGTGCAAAAAAAGGGTCGCAACCAACACCTCTGCAACAAGCAGGAACAAAAACAATAAAAACCAATTCTGCAACACTACGTAACAGCCTGATTATATGTCATAGTGACCGATTCCGGCAACTTTGCGCCAGCCAGTGGGCTTGTGGTTTCCTTCAGAGAGTTTGGGATTTTATCTGGTAGCGCCGCCCAATTTATTACGAGTACCCATTTTACTGATGTAAATATTTACGACAAGAACAATGAGCAAAGCGCCATTCCCAAATGAGTATCGCGTGCGGTTAGTAGCAGAGTCTGATGCGAAAGCATGCAGTATTTGCTATCGTCCATGTACTACAGTGTTGCTCAATGAGTCCCAGTTGGACTTTCTCTATACATGCCCCGGGCATTTAAAGGATACACAATTTGCTATCCCCATCAAGCTGGAAGACTTCCAGAATTTGAACCAACGCAAGTTGGAGTTGGAGAGAAAAGTCGAAAAACTACAACGAGAAAAAGAGCTAAATAGGCCCTATGTATGGAACAAACTATCCAACTACTGGGGCTCAGAAAAGTCCGATTCTGGAGATAAGAAAGACAATGAACCGTCTAAAGAAAAAGACAAAAAACCTACAGACAAGTATAAGGCTATTGTTAGTGATTTAAAAGAAGCAGAGACCGAAATGGTCGATCTCAAGTCACAAGTTGAAAATTTCAAATTTAAGACGTATACGTTGCACCAGCATTTTTACAAAGCGAGAATTAACGCATATATCAACAGCAAGTTGAACAAAATAAAGCGAGAAAAAATGACCCAGCAAGACTTTTTTCCGCAGGTGCCCAGTCATAACTTGGATTCGTAATCGCAGCCAGCATGTAAAGAGATTGACCAATTTAGGGAAAAACAACGTGAAAAAGTACAATATCGAGCCTGTTTTTCTCGTTGGTGGTTGTGTCACTTGCATCTGGGAGTCATTGAATAGTTTAGACATCGACAATAGAATCGAGCCTTCAACTTCATGGTTGGGTGATTTTTTGCTCAACTTGATTGATAAATGAGTATCCATTGAAGGAGAATTTGTACCTGGATGGACGTCAAGAAATTATTATTATGGGACAATATGACTTTTACAACAACGTCAAAAGAAACTGTATTAATTAGTTATATACATTTATGGCATTAGCGATATGTGAGTGAGTTCAGAGCTCAATTGACAACTCGTTCATCGATCCAGTTTTTCCAGCTATCAAGTTTGTTCTTCAACACCGACCCAGATTGGAAGTCCATGTTACCTTCCAACTGATCAAAAGAAAACTTATTCTTTTGGTTTCCAATGACACTGAGCCAAAACTCTCTTAGGGTTTCCAGGTCAATGACATCAGATTCGTTTTTATCGATGGCAGATAATTCCGATTGAATCAACTTGTTCAATTCTTCAGTCAATATAGTTTGCACTTTTGACGCTGGCAAACTATCAAATAAATCCAGTTTATTGATAGCAAACAAAAAGTCCACCCCATTTGCTGTCCGTTCGGTGATAGATAACAAATTGAACAAATATTTTGTCAACACATGGGTGGATTGATTAAATTGGGCTGCAGAAGAATCAATGACAAAGACAATACCTTTAATTTTGTTTAATCCGATTTCTGTAATCAACTTGATCAAAAGATTGAAGTACTTCATATGTCCTGGGTAGTCAATGAATTGATAGGGTTTGGCAATTGACTTCTGGCTAAATGGAACATTGATGAAACCAGCATTTTTTTCAATAGAACTGACTGTAGAGACCTTGGAATCTTCGTCCATTAATTTGTAGTAAAGACCGGTTTTACCAGCATTATTGATTCCCAATATCAAGAAGGTTGGTTTTGATGTCGATGACTTTGTGAACGAAGATGTTTGAAAATAGAACGTAACTATGACCACCAATAACCCCAAAATTAGGGCAAGGAACACTTGTTGAACCAAATCCATCGTCTTCCTGGTGCCTGAGTTGATGGATTAAATCAGACGTAAATTCAAAGTTTTCTATGGTTGTGGTTACCCGGACAAGTTGTGGTGGTGGTGATGGTGGTGGTGCGCAGTGCCATGTTAGCGGGAAAAACTCAATTTTACCGCGAGCACTCGTGGTAGAAGTAGAGTTGCCCCTGCATATTTTGGCAGGGCTCGTAGTACCAAGTTCAGTGAGACACGAAATTACTGTTTTCAAGTATAAACAAATCACCACACTTTGGAAGCACATCAATTCACGGCTCAAATGGAAAATCCTCACGAACAAGCGCAGAACGCGTTACTCTCGAGAATTATAAACAATATGGAAAACTTGAATGAATCCGTCGTCACTGTTAATAAATGTTTACAAGAGGTAAACAAGATGAACTTGGACTCAGAGATCGTCAGCCAAATGTGGGAAAACTACTTGCGGAACGCTGAATTCAACTTGGAGGCCACCGGTTTGAAGAAGGACCCGTTGTAAGCGAAGAATAGCGTTCAAATGTGTGTCGAATTCGGTCTTGATATGTTGATATGCCCGATGAGAGAGTGCTTGAAATCATTGATATTACAACCCAATAATGTGCCGGTGTCAAGAACCGTGTGTTTCTAGCACGTTTGTGGTAGCTTCAGTATCTTTTTGACGCAATTATCTACATGGTTTCGGATCTTTAAGAAACGAATTGTTAGGAACCAAGGTGCAAGAATCGGCCATTATTTGAATACCAAGAAACTGATCAAATCACCAATGATCTCACAAAGTTGTTTGCAAGAAGAAAGCACAAAATCCGGGTGTTTTCAGACTGCAAATTGCAGTTTGAAATTTACTAAAAACCCAAAAGCTAACAGAACTTAATAAAAACACCAAATACTCAGCTGAAAACAACACGGTCTCTACAGTGCACTAAGCACCACACCAATATTCTACGGGTTATCCTACTAGCTATTCTTCACTTCGACAGCCCTTCTTTCAAACATTGTATTTGACTATAGTACAGTATA
>ERZ778017.3470-NODE-3470-length-11138-cov-91.163133_pt1 | contig 11138 bp, 9 predicted proteins | sample MGYA00375747_ERZ778017 | MGnify/ENA primary metagenome ERZ778017 (study PRJEB29350, sample SAMN05509838) | bioreactor metagenome | biome: bioreactor; material: wastewater | place: South Africa: University of Cape Town | collected 2014-03-17 ... | reverse complement strand
CGCTGTACACCACGCCGGTGATCTACCTGTACATGGAGCGTTTCTCCGACTGGCTCGCCGCACGCCGGGAACGGCGTGCGCTGGAACACGCGCGGGCCGATCGCACGACGTGATCCGATCGCTTGCCGCCTGCCCCTGCCCGCGCGACGCCGGCAGGGGATTTTCCTTTTCGCGTCCCGATCAACCGTTTTGCCGCTGGTGCGTTGAGGGTGGGATGATCCGCCTGGATCCCGCCCGGCATCGTGCCGCCTGCACCACGGTCGTGTTTCCCGCATGAATGTCTCCGGCTCCTTCATCCGCCGTCCGATCGGCACCAGCTTGCTCGCGATCGGCCTGTTCGTCGGCGGCATGATCTGCTACTTCCTGCTCGGCGTGTCGGCGCTGCCGAACATGCAGTTCCCGGCGATCTTCGTGCAGGCCAGCCAGGCCGGCGCGGACGCCAGCACGATGGCGTCGACCGTGGCCGCGCCGCTGGAACGCCACCTGGGCCAGGTGCCCGGCATCGAGACGATGCGTTCGTCCAGCTCCGAGGGCCGCACCTTCGTCTTCATGATGTTCCGCACCGGCACCGACCTGGACGCTGCCGCGCGCGACGTGCAGGCGGCGATCAACGCGGCGGCGCCGGACCTGCCCAGCGGCCTCAACGGCGCGCCCAGCTACCAGAAGGCGAACCCCAACGACGACCCGATCATCGCGCTGGCGCTGACCTCGGACACGCAGTCGGCGGCCGACCTGTACAACCTGTCCGACACCCTGCTGGCGCAGCGGCTGCGCCAGCTGCCGGGCGTGTCGTCGGTGGAGATCGCCGGCGCGGCCACGCCGGCGATCCGCGTCGACGTGAACCTGCGCGCGCTGAACGCGATCGGGCTGTCGCCCGACCAGCTGCGCAACGCGCTGAGCGCGGCCAACGTGACCTCGCCGGAAGGCTTCCTGTCCAACGGCAGGACCGCCATGGCGATCAGCGCCACCACCCAGCTGCACAGCGCCGAGGACTTCGCCCGGCTGGTGGTCGCCAGCCGCAACGGCACGCCGGTACGTTTGTCCGACGTGGCCAAGGTCTACGCCGGCCAGCAGGACGCGTACCAGGCGGCCTGGTTCCACGGCAAGCCGGCCGTGCTGATGTACGTCTACAAGAAGGCCGACGCCAACATCATCGCCACCGTCGACCTGGTCAAGCAGCAACTGCCGGCGCTGCGCGGCTACCTGCCGCCGGCCACCGCGCTGACTCCGTTCTTCGACGGCACGCCGACCATCCGCGCCTCGCTGCACGAGGTGCAGGCCACCTTGCTGATCTCGCTGGCGATGGTGATCCTCACGATGGCGCTGTTCCTGCGCCGGCTGGCGCCCACGCTGATCGCCGCCGTCGCCGTGCCGCTGTCGCTGGCCGGTGCGTTCGTGGTGATGTACGTGCTCGGCTACACGCTGAACAACCTCACCCTGCTGGCGCTGGTGATCGCGATCGGCTTCGTGGTCGACGACGCGATCGTGGTGATCGAGAACATCATCCGGCACATCGACGACGGCATGACGCGGATGCAGGCGACCCTCGCCGGCGCCCGCGAGATCGGCTTCACCATCGTGTCGATCACCGCCTCGCTGATCGCGGTGTTCATCCCGCTGCTGTTCGCCGGTGGCGTCACCGGCATGTTCATGCACGAATTCGCGGTGACCCTGGTGTCGGCGATCGTGGTTTCCGCGCTGGTCTCGCTGACTCTCACGCCGGCGTTGTGCGGTCGCTTCCTCAGCGGGCATGACGCGCACAGGGCGGCGGCACCTTCGCGCCTGGCGCGCGCGCTGGACGGTTTCCACGCCGGCATGCTGCGGCTCTACACCCGCGCCCTGAATTTCTCGCTGCGGCACGCGTTGCTGTTCGCGCTGACGCCGCTGGTGCTGATCGTGGCCACCTTCTTCCTGTTCGGCGTGGTCAAGACGGGACTGTTCCCCCAGCAGGACACAGGGCTGATCTGGGGGCGCGCCAGCTCCAGCGCCACGGTCTCCTTCGCCGAGAGCAAGCAGCGCCTGGAACGCCTCACCGCGATGCTGATGGCCGACCCCGACGTGGCCACCGTGGGCTCGCGCCTGGGCAGCAGCCGGCAGGGCACCAGTGGCTCGTTCAACATCGACCTGAAGACCCGGGCGCAGGGGCGCAAGGACGACACCTTCACCGTGCTGGCGCGACTCAGCGCCAAGGCGGCCAAGTATCCCGACCTCAACCTGCGCCTGCGCCCGGTGCAGGACCTGCCCAGCGGCGGCGGTGGCGGCACCAGCCAGGGCGCCCAGTACCAGGTTTCACTGCAGGGCAACGACCAGGCCAGCCTGCAGGAATGGCTGCCGAAACTGCAGGCCGAGCTGAAGAAGAATCCCAAGCTCAGCGACGTGGGCACCGACGTCGACGAAGCGGGCCTGCGCCAGAACATGGTGATCGATCGCGACAAGGCCGCGCGCCTGGGCGTATCGATCGGCGCGATCGACGGCGCGCTCTACGACGCCTTTGGCCAGCGCCAGGTCAGCACGATCTACTCCGACATCAACCAGTACAAGGTGGTGGTCAACGCGCTGCCCGACCAGACCGCCACGCCCGATGCGCTGAACCGCATCTACGTGGCCTCCAGCAGCGGCAGGATGATCCCGATCACCGCCTTCACCCGGCAGGAGCCGGGGCTGGCGCCATCGCAGATCACCCACGAAAACCAGTACAGCACGATGGATCTCAGCTTCAACCTCGCCCCCGGCGTCAGCATGGGCGAGGCGATGGCGATCATCCAGGGCACCGTGCAGGACATGCGCATGCCCGGTGACATCAAGGTGCAGATGGGCGGCAACTTCCGTCGCTTCCAGCAATCGCAGAGCGGCATGGGCTGGCTGATCCTGGCCGCCGTGCTGACCGTCTACATCGTGCTGGGCATGTTGTACGAAAACCTGATCCATCCGGTCACCATCCTGTCCACCCTGCCGGCCGCCGGGGTCGGCGCGCTGCTGGCGTTGTGGCTGACCGGCACCGAATTGTCGGTGGTGGCGCAGATCGCGCTGGTGCTGTTGATCGGCATCGTCAAGAAGAACGCGATCATGATGATCGACTTCGCCCTGGTCGCCGAACGCGAGCACGGCAAGAGTCCGCTCGAAGCCGCGCGCGAGGCGTGCACCGTGCGCTTCCGCCCGATCATGATGACCACCATGGTGGCGATCCTCGCTGCGCTGCCCATCGCGATCGGACTGGGCGAAGGCAGCGAACTGCGTCGTCCGCTGGGCATCGCCCTGATCGGCGGCTTGCTGATCTCGCAAAGCCTCACCCTGCTGAGCACCCCGGCACTGTACGTGATCTTCTCCTGCCTGGCCCAGCGCCGCCGGGCATGGTCCGCGCGCCGCCGCGAGCGCCAGCTGGCGCGCCGCCGCCGTCAGCTGGCAGGGGCGTGACGACGGCAGGCGTGGAACGTCGGGCCACCGTCCGGGCCACCGGTCGTGGCGGGATGACGTGGCCTTTCCGGCGCCTGTTTCCAGCTGAACGTTCCGGCAACGCACTCACAAGGCGTTAACCGGACGACCGTTACCTATGGCTCCCACTCTTGGAGACGGAGACCACGCCATGGGCAACGAAACCGGCAAGCCGGACTTCTCCGATGTGCGCAGCGATGTGCGCAGCCAGGCCGCGCAGATGCCGCCTGCGGCGAAGGCCGATTTCAGCGACGTGCAATCGCATGTGAGTTCGACCGCCGACGAAGCCACGGTCTACGAAGTGGTGGCAGGCGACAGCCTGTCGAAGATCGCCAGGCACTTCTATGGCGACGGCAATGCGTGGAAGCCGATCTTCGACGCGAACCGCGACCAGCTCACCGACCCGGATCGCATCAAGGCCGGCCAGATGCTGAAGATTCCGGCGAAGCCCTGAGCAACCACACCGCAAGCCCCGAAACAGGAGACATGCCATGAAGACGACTCGCCAACCCCTGATCCTCGTCGCTTCCCTGGCCGCCGCGCTGGCGCTGGGCGGCTGCGGCAAGACCGACGACTCGAGCTCGCAGATCCCCGCCACGCCACCGCCCGCGGCCACGGTGCCGCCGCCCGCCACCATGGCGCCCGCCCCCGCCGGCACCGCCGGCATGGACAACACCGGCAATGCGCCGGCGATCAGCTTCAGCTCGGTCCAGCTGGGCTCCAGCGTGGACGCGAACAACCGGATCGCGGCCAGCGGCGACACGTTCGCGCCGAAGGACAGCATCTACGCGTCGGTCGACACGGCCGGCAGCGGAAACGGCACGCTGGCCGCGAAGTGGACCTACCAGGATGGCCAGACCGTGCACGAGGACAGCAAGACGCTGGAAGCGAACGGGCCGGAGACCACTGTGTTCATGATCAGCAAGCCCAGCGGCTTCCCCGCCGGGAACTACAAGGTGGAGATCTCGCTGGATGGCAAACCGGTGGCCAGCAAGGACTTCTCGGTCAAGTGATCCACCGGGTCCGTGTCGGGTGGCATGCGGCGCAACGCGCCGTCGGCCGCCCGACAGATCACGCGGGCAAGCCCGCGGCCGCGTGCTGCAGCGACAAGCCGGTTTCCCGCTCGAAGCGCCTGGCCAGCTGGTCGCGCAATGCAAGGCGCTCGTCCGCATCGCGTCCGGCCCCATGCAGTTCCACATGGCGCCATACCGCCACGCTGGCCAGTTGCGCACCGGGCACTTCGGAATGGCGGCGGCTGTCGCCCTGCCAGTACACCGCGACCCAGCCCTCCGGTTCGGCCGAGTGGGTTTCGTCCACCGGCAGGATCAGCGAGCCGTCCAGCAGCGACAGCGCGCATTCGCGGCCGTCGGCATGCTGGCAGGTGTACAGCGGTTGCAGGCCGGCGATGAAGTCGACGATGGACTGGCTCAACTGACTCATATTCCTTCCTTGTCATCGGCATGGGTCACGCGCTGCGCCTGATGGCGCAAGCGGCCGGCACGACCCGCGCCAGCCGGCGCATTCTGGCATGGCCACACGCCCGCGCGTGGTCTGCGGTGGCCGGGGGCGGGCATTCGCGCGACAATGGGCAGTCATCTGTCGCGGTTATGCCGCCCTTGCCAGGGAATCCCCGCTCGCCATGTCCCAGACCCCGAAGATCATCTACACCCTCACCGATGAAGCGCCATTCCTGGCCACCCAGTCGCTGCTGCCGATCGTCAGCGCGTTCGCCGGCACCGCGGGCATCCGGCTGGAGACGCGCGACATCTCGCTGGCCGGGCGCATCATCGCGCTGTTTCCGGAAATGCTGAAGGAAGACCAGCGCATCGCCGACGACCTCGCCGAGCTGGGCCAGCTGGCCACCACGCCGGAAGCGAACATCATCAAGCTGCCCAACATCAGCGCCTCGATGCCGCAGTTGAAGGCCGCGATCAGGGAATTGCAGGATCAGGGTTACGCACTGCCGGATTACCCGGATGCGCCGAAGGACGATGCCGAGAAGGACATCAAGGCGCGCTACGACCGGGTCAAGGGCAGCGCGGTGAACCCGGTGCTGCGCGAGGGCAATTCCGACCGCCGTGCGCCGGTGTCGGTGAAGAACTATGCGCGCAAGCACCCGCACAAGATGGGCGCGTGGAGCCGCGATTCGCAAACCCACGTGGCGCACATGGACGGCGGCGATTTCTATGGCAGCGAGCGATCCGTGACGGTGGAGCACGCCGGCAGCGTACGCATCGAATGGTTCGGCAAGGACGGAAGCCAGGTCGTGCTGAAGCCGAAGACCGCGCTGCTCGCCGGCGAGATCATCGATGCGGCGGTGATGTCGCGTCGCGCACTGGCTGCCTTCATCGACGCGCAAATAGAAAATGCGAAGAAGCAGTGCGTGCTGTTCTCGCTGCACCTCAAGGCCACCATGATGAAGGTCTCCGACCCGATCATGTTCGGCGTGGCGGTAGGCGAGTTCTACCAGGACGTGCTGACCAAGCATGCCGACGCGCTGAAGCAGGCCGGCTTCAATCCGAACAACGGCATCGGCGACCTGTACGCGCGCCTGGGCAGCCTGCCGGAGGCGACGCAGGCGGCGATCAGGGCCGACCTGGACGCCGAATATGCGCAGCGCCCTGCGCTGGCGATGGTCAATTCGGACAAGGGCATCACCAACCTGCACGTGCCCAGCGACGTGATCATCGACGCCTCGATGCCGGCGATGATCCGCGACTCCGGCAAGATGTGGAACGCGAAGGGCGAGCTGCAGGACATCGTGGCGGTGATCCCCGACCGCAGCTACGCCGGCGTCTACCAGGCCACCATCGAAGACTGCAAGGCGCACGGTGCGTTCGACCCGGCCACCATGGGCAGCGTGCCGAACGTGGGCCTGATGGCGCAGGCGGCCGAGGAATACGGCTCGCACGACAAGACCTTCCAGATCGCCGGCGACGGCGTGGTGAAGGTGCTCGACGAGGCCGGCCACGTGCTGCTGCAGCACGACGTCGAGGCCGGCGACATCTGGCGCATGTGCCAGACCAAGGACGCGCCGGTGCAGGACTGGGTGAAGCTGGCGGTGAGCCGCGCGCGGCACACGCCGGCGGTGTTCTGGCTCGACCCGCAGCGCGCGCACGACCGCCAGGTGATCACCAAGGTCGAGCGCTGCCTGAAGGACCACGACACCAGCGGCCTGGACATCCGCATCATGGATCCGGTCGCCGCCACGAAGTTCTCGCTGCAGCGCATCCGCCAGGGCCTGGACACCATCTCGGTCACCGGCAACGTGCTGCGCGACTACCTCACCGACCTGTTCCCGATCATGGAGCTGGGCACCAGCGCGAAGATGCTCTCGATCGTGCCGCTGATGGCCGGCGGCGGCCTGTTCGAGACCGGCGCCGGCGGCAGCGCGCCCAAGCACGTGCAGCAGTTCCTGGCCGAGGACTACCTGCGCTGGGATTCGCTGGGCGAGTTCCTCGCGCTGGCCGCCTCGCTGGAGTTCGTGGCCGGCCGCCAGGGCAGCGCCGAGGTGGAGGTGCTGGCCAAGACGCTGGACCAGGCCAACGGCAAGTTCCTCGACACCGACAAGTCGCCCTCGCGCAAGGTCGGCGGCATCGACAACCGCGGCAGCCACTTCTACCTGGCGCTGTACTGGGCCCAGGCACTGGCCGCCCAGGACGTGAATGCCGGGCTGAAGGCGAAGTTCGCGCCGCTGGCGAAGCTGCTGACCGAGAACGAGCAGAAGATCGTTGCCGAGTTGACCGCTGTGCAGGGTCATGGCGTCGAGATCGGTGGCTACTACCACCCCGACATGACCAGGGTCGGCCAGGCGATGCGTCCGAGTGCGACATTGAACGCGGCGCTGGCGCAGCTGTCGAAGTGACGCACTGAGCCGGCCCGTGCCGGAAACGGGGCGCCGATCGGCGCCCCGTTTTTCTTTGCAGTCGCGCCGGCCTTCGTATCGCGCGGCGTCGGCGGTCATCATCTGGAGAGGGAGTTTTCGCGATGCAAGTTAGGCAAGGGCTGTGTCCGCTGCTGCTGATCGTCACCCTGCCGCTGTTCGCGCAATCGGCGTCCGCGCCGGCGACATCGTCATCCGTCTCGACCCGGGTCGCCGACCTGCCGATGGTGATGGTCAGCGGCGTACAGCCCGGGCCGGGTCTGTGGAAGGTCAGCAAGGGCGATCACGTGATGTGGGTGCTGGGCACGCTGTCGCCGCTGCCCCGCGACATGCAGTGGCAATCGCAGGAGGTGGCGCAGGTGATCGCCGCCTCGCAGCAGGTGCTGCTGGCGCCTGCGGTCAGGCTCGAGGCCAAGGTGGGTTTCTTCGGCAAGCTTTTCCTGCTGCCCTCGGCGTACGGCGCGCGCAAGAACGACGACGGTCGCAGCCTGCAGGACGTGCTGCCGCCACAGGTGTATGCACGCTGGCAGGTGTTGAAGCAGAAATACATTGGTCGCGATCGCGGCGTCGAGCGCTGGCGACCGCTGTTCGCGTCGGAGGAGCTCTACCACAAGGCGCTGAAGGCGAACGGCCTGAGCCGTTCCGGGGGTATCCAGGCCAGCATCGACGGTCTGGCCAAGCAGCACGGCGTGGCCGAGGTGCCGGTGGAATATCGGGTGGTGATCGAGCATCCGCGCGAGGCGATCAAGGCCTTCAGGCAGGCGGCGCCGCACGACACCACCTGCTTCATCCGCACCCTGGACAGCGTCGAGCACGACATGCCGGAGATGACCGCACGGGCGAATGCCTGGGCCATCGGCGACCTGCAGGCCCTGCGCGAACTGCCCGACAGCGATCGCCGCGACGCGTGCGTGGCGGCGGTGACCGGCGCCGGCTTCGCGCAGACACTGGGCCTCGACGACGTGCCGGCGCGCCTGCGTGCCACCTGGCTGGCGGCCGCGCGCAAGGCGCTGGCGACCAACGCGCAGACCTTCGCCTTGTTGCCGATGGACGGGCTGCTGGACCAGGACGGCTACCTGGCCACATTGCGCGCCGAGGGTTACCAGGTCGACGCGCCGGAATGATCCCCGCGGATGGTCAGGCGCTGGCGAGATCCAGCCGGGCGATCTCGTTGCCATCCAGCTGCAGTTCGGTAGCCCCGAGCAATTCGCGCAATTGCTCCACGCTGGTGGCGCTGACGATCGGTGCGGTGAGGCCGGGGCGGGCGATCAGCCAGGCCAGCGCGACCTGGGCCGGGGTGGCGTGGTGGGCGGCGGCCACCGCGTCCAGCGCGGCCAGCACCTGCAGGCCGTGCGGGTTCAGGAATTTCTTCACCGCGCCACCGCGTGCCGAGCTCTTGGCCAGGTCGGCGGCGCTGCGGTACTTGCCGCTGAGAAAGCCGCTGGCCAGGGCGTAGTAGCTGATCACGCCGATGTTTTCGCGGCGGATCAGCGGCTCCAGTGCCTGCTCGTAGCCGGCGCGGCTGACCAGGTTGTACTCCGGCTGCAGGCTTTCGTAGCGGGGCAGGCCGTGCCGCTGCGACATCGCCAGCGCGTCGGCGAAGCGGTCGGCGCTGAAGTTGGACGCACCGATCACGCGCACCTTGCCCGCCTCGATCAGGCGGGCGAAGGCGCCCAGGGTTTCCTCCATCGGCACGCTGGCGTCGTCCTCGTGCGCCTGGTACAGGTCGATGCAGTCGACGTGCAGGCGTTGCAGCGAGCCGTCCACCGCCTGCCGGATGTTCACCGGCGACAGGCCCGGCTGCTCGGCCCACTTGGCCACCTTGGTCGAGATCACCACGCGGTCGCGCCTGCCGCTCCGCTTCAGCCACTTGCCGATGATGGTTTCCGATTCACCGCCGCGATTGCCCGGCACCCACGCCGGATAGACGTCCGCGGTGTCGATCAGGTTGCCGCCGGCATCGACGAAGGCATCGAGCAGTTCGAACGAACGCTTCTCGTCGGCGCTCCAGCCGAACACGTTGCCGCCGAAGGCGAGCGGGGCGATGGAAAGCGGCGAGTTGCCGAGTGGGCGCTGGTGCATGGAATACCCCGGATGGTGGCAGGCGAAGGAACCGCGCGCGGCCTGGCCGGCGGCGCGCCATCTCGTCGAAGTGGCTGCATATCCGCGGTATTCAAGCCCGCGCCAGGTTCAGCGCGGGCCGGCGAGGCGCGGCCACACATGGGCGCAGCAAGCCATTACGGTGCGTTTGGCCAGGCTGGCCTGCTTGTCGTCCCGGGCGGGCTTGAGCGGAGCGTCGGTACGCCAGTCCAGGTCTTCCTTGCGCACCAGGTGGCCGTGCAGGAACAACAGGTCTTTCCACAGCGAGTTCATGGGGAGCCTCCTTGGGAGGGCTGCGACTTGGGGAGCGCTCAAGATACGCACGCGCCAGGCCGCCAGAAAGCGATATATTCGCAAGTCAGGCTTGAAGGAAATTCAAGATGGGAAAGTTGCCGCTGGGCCTGCTGCAGCAGTTCGTGCTGGTCGCCCGACTGGGCAACCTGTCGCGCGCCGCAGCGCAGGCGAACCTCACCGTCAGCGCGCTCAGCCACCAGATGCGCCAGCTGGAAGAACGCCTGGAACGGCGCCTGTTCGAACGCGGTCCGCGCGGCGTGACGCTGACCGTCGAAGGCTGCAGCCTGCTGGAGGCGGTCGGCGGCCACGTCGATGGCATCGAGCACGCGCTGGCGGCATATCGCACGCGCCGCCATGACGCACTCACGCTCAGCGCCAGCCCCGGCATCATGTCGAGCTGGCTGGTGCCCCGGCTGCCGCGGCTGGTGGCCGCGCATCCGGAGCTGGAGCTGAGCCTGCAGTCGGGGTCGACCCTGGTGAATTTCGAGCGCGAACCAGTGGATGTCGGCCTGCGCTACGGCCGCGGCGAGTGGCCCGGCCTGCACAGCGAGCGGCTGTTCGGCGAATGGATCGCGCCGGTGGCCGCGCCCGAGCTGGTGGCGCGGATGGGCGACACGGATCCGCGCGACCTGTCGCGCTGGCCGCTGCTCGGCGAGCCGGCGCCGTCGACGCGCTGGGACGACTGGTTCAAGCGCAGCGGCGGCGCCCGGCCGCAGCGTTACGTGGCCCAGTTCGACAGCCTCGATGCGCTGCGCCATGCGGCGCTGGAGGGTCTTGGCGTGGCGCTGGGACGGATGGTGACGTCGAAGTCGCTGATCGATGCCGGCCGGCTGCAGGTGCTGGGCGAGCGCTACATGGCAGTCAAGGAGGCGTACTGGCTGGTGTATCCGCCACGCTCGCTGGAACATCGCGGCCTGCAGCTGTTCCGCGAGTGGCTGCTGGCCGAGGCGGAGGATTACCGGCGGCAGATGTCGGCGTTCCGGCCCGGGGACACGGCGATGGACTGAAGCGGTTTCGCAATCTGCCCGGACACGTCATCATCGTGGGTCGTTGTCGACCGCCGTCAGGAGTTGAACCATGAAGTCACGCGCCGCCGTCGCCTGGGAAGCAGGCAAGCCACTCAGCATCGAACAGGTCGACGTGGCCGGGCCGAAAGCCGGCGAGGTGCTGGTGCGCATCGTGGCCACCGGCGTCTGCCACACCGATGCGTTCACCCTGTCCGGCGCCGATCCGGAGGGCCGCTTCCCGGTGATCCTGGGTCACGAGGGCGGCGGCATCGTCGAGGAAGTGGGCGAGGGTGTCACCTCGCTGAAGGTCGGCGACCACGTGATTCCGCTGTACACGCCCGAATGCGGCGAGTGCAAATTCTGCCTGTCCGGCAAGACCAACCTGTGCCAGAAGATCCGCGTGACCCAGGGCCAGGGCCTGA
>ERZ778017.3467-NODE-3467-length-11150-cov-4.809464_pt1 | contig 11150 bp, 5 predicted proteins | sample MGYA00375747_ERZ778017 | MGnify/ENA primary metagenome ERZ778017 (study PRJEB29350, sample SAMN05509838) | bioreactor metagenome | biome: bioreactor; material: wastewater | place: South Africa: University of Cape Town | collected 2014-03-17 ... | reverse complement strand
CTTCCCCATCCCAATCGCTATCGCTATTGGGATCTTGGTGTCCAACATTGGGTGGCCAGCCGTCATTGGTATAGCAATGTTGTTTATTTTCATGGTAGGTATTGCTTTGTCAACCAAAAAGTTATTCGTATATCGTGCTTCAGCTAATAAATTTACTGATGCAAGAGTTAATTATATCAAGGAAGCTTTGAATAACTTGAAAGTTATTAAATTCTACTCGTGGGAACCCCCTTATCATGAAAACATTTCTGAAATCAGGAGAAAGGAAATGAAGATCATTTACAGAATGCAAATTTTAAGAAACATTGTCACTGCATTTGCATTTTCCTTGACATTATTTTCCTCAATGATTGCGTTCTTAGTCTTATATGCTGTCAACAAGGGTAAAAATAAAGATCCTGCTGCAATTTTCTCATCTGTTTCCCTTTTCAATGTTTTAACACAACAAGTCATTTTGTTGCCAATGGCCTTGGCTGCTGGTGCAGATGCATTGATTGGGTTGACAAGAGTGGGAGAATATTTTGGAGCTGCTGAAATCGATCCGGAAGAAAAGGTCATTGATGCTACTCCTGAAATGCAAGTTATAATGGATGATTCCAATGAATCTATTGTAATTAACAATGCTAGTTTCAAATGGGAGATCTTCAAACAAGATGAAGCAGAAGACGGTAAGAAAGACGAGAAAGTAACACAAGTTCAACCTGATTCCAATACAAAAACCGAAACTTACACTGTCGACTCTTCCGAAAAGTGTGGTGATACTGAATCAACCAGTTCTAAGGAAATTTCTTTCCCTGGTTTAGAAAATATTGATTTAAACATCAAAAAAGGTGAATTTATTGTTATTACCGGTCTTGTTGGGTCAGGTAAATCGTCTTTGTTACAAGCAATATCTGGTTTCATGCGGAGAACTTCTGGTTCTGTTTCTGTTAATGGATCATTATTACTATGTGGGTACCCATGGGTTCAAAACGCTACTGTCAAACAAAACATTATTTTTGGTTGCCAAGAAGATGAGAAGAGATATAATGAAGTTATTTATGCATGCTCCTTGGAGAGTGACTTGGAGATCTTGCCTGCTGGTGATCAATCAGAAATTGGTGAAAGAGGGATCACGTTATCTGGAGGTCAGAAAGCTAGAATTAATCTTGCCAGAGCTGTTTATGCTAACAAGGATATCATCTTGTTAGATGATGTGTTGTCAGCTGTTGATGCTAGAGTTGGTAAACACATTATGAACAACTGTATTTTAGGTTTATTAAAAGACAAGACGAGAATTTTGGCGACACATCAATTATCTCTTATTGGTTCGGCTGACAGAATTATCTTCTTGAATGGTGATGGAAGTATTAGTGTTGGAACATTCGAAGAATTAAAATCCAACCCCGGTTTCAGTAAATTAATGGCATATAGTACTGAAACCAAGGATGAGGAAGACGAGGAAGAAATTGAGTTTGTAGACGAAGAAATTGAACTTGAAGAAAAAGAGTTGATCAAGAGACAAATCACAAATAAATCAAAGGCTGATGAGGAAGCAATTCGTCGTGATTTTAATAAGAATAAGAATGAAAATGGTGTTTTGATTGAGAAGGAAGAAAAAGCAGTGAACTCCATAGACTACACCGTTTATGCTACTTATTTCAAGTTAGGTTCCGGTAAGATTCCACCAGTGCTTCTTTTGCCAGCTCTTCTTTTGATCATGATTTCTGCTACATTCTGTCAATTATTTACAAACACTTGGTTGTCTTTCTGGACATCTGACAAATTCCATGGGAGACCCAGTAACTTTTACATTGGAATTTATATCATGTTCACTTTCATGTCATTTTTCATGTTGACTTTTGAATTCATTATTTTGGTCTTCATAACTAACACCGCATCAGTTAGATTGAATATTTTGTCAGTTGGGAAAATTTTGCATTCTCCAATGTCATTTATGGACACTACACCAATGGGAAGAATTTTGAACAGATTTACAAAAGATACTGATGTTTTAGATAATGAGATTGGTGATCAATTGAGATTCTTCTTATTCTCATTGTGTAACATTCTTGGGGTTTTGATCTTATGTGTGATTTATTTGCCATGGTTTGCAATTTCATTGCCATTTTTGGGACTTCTTTTCTACTCTATTGCTGATTTCTACCAAGCTTCGTCTCGTGAAGTCAAGAGATTAGAAGCAATTCAAAGATCCTTGGTTTACAATAATTTCAATGAAACCTTGAGTGGTATGGATACAATTAAGGCATACAGGGCTGAATCAAGATTCTTGATGAAGAACGATAAGTTGATTAACAATATGAATGAAGCTTACTATATCACAATTGCTAACCAACGTTGGTTAGGTATTCATATGGATATTGTTGCTACAATGTTTGCCTTGTTAATTGCATTACTTTCTGTGTTCAGAGTTTTCAACATTGGAGCATCGTCTGTTGGTTTATTGTTGTCATACGTCTTCCAAGTTGCAGGTCAATTGTCTATGCTTATCAGAACGTTTACTCAAGTTGAAAACGAAATGAATTCTGCTGAAAGACTTTGTGAATATGCATACAAGTTGCCAGTTGAAGCAGCCTACGTTATCACGGAAACTTCACCAAAGCCATCATGGCCTGAACACGGAAGTATCAAATTCGATGACGTTTCGTTAGCTTACAGACCAGGTTTACCAGTGGTCTTAAAGAATTTATCATTTGACATTAAACCTTCAGAAAAGATTGGTATTTGTGGTAGAACTGGGGCAGGGAAATCCTCGATCATGACTGCGTTATATCGATTATCAGAATTGCATTCAGGTAAAGTTTTTATTGATGATATCGACATTTCGTCTTTGGGATTGCAACAATTGAGATCCAAGTTATCGATCATCCCACAAGATCCAGTATTGTTCAGAGGGTCGATCAGAAAGAATCTTGATCCATTCCACGAACAAGATGACTCTAAATTATGGGATGCATTAAGAAGAACAGGGTTGATTGAAGCAAGTAAATTGGAATCTGTCAAGCAACAAGTTCTTGGTGAAGATACTACCGAATCACACAAGTTCCATTTGGACCAAGCAGTTGAAGACGATGGTGTTAATTTCTCATTGGGAGAAAGACAATTGATTGCATTTGCAAGGGCATTGGTTCGTGATTCAAAGATTTTAATCTTGGATGAAGCTACATCATCAGTCGATTATGAGACTGACGCGAAAATCCAAGAGACCATCATCAAAGAATTCAGTCAATGTACAATTTTGTGTATTGCTCATAGGTTGAAGACAATTATCAATTATGATAGAATTTTGGTGTTGGATAAAGGTGAACTTAAAGAGTTCGACACTCCATGGAATTTATTCAATCAAGATGGAAGTATTTTCCAACAAATGTGTGAAAGATCTAATATTACTGCTGATGATTTTTCAAAAGTAACTAAGTTTTAACTTAGGGATATATTAATATAGGGTTCTGTGAAAATAAATAGAAAGATACTTTTGATGTAGAGAAGTAGCACTGAACTTTGTCCGAGACAAGTTGACACTTAACGGTGCGATGCAAAGAAATGCGGCATCGAGCACCTCTTTATTGCGTGAGAATGTATTACAACCAGCTGCACAATTTACGCAAGGGTCAAGATCGAACGCAATTGCTGCGAAGGGATGCAAACCTTACTAGTGGTGACAACTTCGGATACGGAAAGAAATGTCACAATCGCTAGGGCCCACGGTTCGGGAGTCAACACATCGGCGAGACAGCATCTTCCGTCCACCTCAGCACCGGTACAGCCATAGTATCATGCCACCGAGAAATACGTTCGATAAGTTACGTCATATTGCTCCAGTAACGCAGATTGCGAATTAATAACTTGGCCATGTTGCACTGCAATCGCAACAATTGCTGGTGGCACAAAGCCAGAACAATGATAGCACGGGAACGAAACTCCCGTGCTGTCCGTTGCAACTTTGCCTTAGGGCTTTCCCTGGGGGTGGTAATCTACATATGCATTGGAATGTATGTAAAACAGTGACGTCGTTATATAGTATACCTGGGGAAGTTCGCACCGGCTTTGTATGACCATTGCGAGGTCAAAGTGGTGGAGAATGGACGTAAATCCAGAACCGTGACACTGTGTGTTTCAATGATGCTTCAGATGCGGCTGTGGTGATGGTATTCGCTAAATTTCGTAAATGTGAAATTGTAGAAATATTTGTTGCTAAAGTGGCTGTAGTACACATGCACTATATATAAAATCAAATGAGACAAATGTTTTTGCGATATATAATTATTATTCTTTACAATGGCGGGGGTTGCAACAGATCACAGGTTCACCAATCTTATCAACAAGATCAGTGGTCAACCTGCATCATATGCTAAAAAGTCCAATTACACATTTGGCAAGACGTTGGGTGCTGGGTCGTTTGGGATTGTAAGATATGCTAGGGACAACACCACCGACGAGGAGGTTGCCATCAAGATCATCTTGAAGAAAGCACTTAAGGGGAATGAAGATATGGTTCTTGATGAATTGAGACTTTTACAACAATTGCACCATCCTCACATTGTTGGGTTTAGAGACTGGTTTGAGTCCAAAGATAAATTCTACATAGCTACTCAATTGGCCACCGGGGGGGAGTTATTTGACAGAATTGTCAGCAAGGGGAAATTCACCGAGCACGATGCGTCTGTGGTGATTATTCAGATGTTGGAGGCATTGCAATATTTGCACGATCGAGACATTGTGCACCGAGACTTGAAACCGGAGAATATCTTGTATATATCCTCAAAGGAAGATAGTAATGTGGTATTAGCAGATTTTGGTATTGCAAAACATTTACAGGATCCAAACGATAAGCTATACACATCTGCTGGATCGTTTGGGTATGCGGCACCAGAAGTGATTACCGGGGACGGCCATGGGAAACCGTGCGACATTTGGTCTTTAGGAGTAATCACCTACACATTGTTATGTGGATATTCACCATTCAGGTCTGAAAATGTGAAAGACTTCATCAATGAGGTCAAACACAACAATGCGGTGATTTTCCATGCCGATTACTGGCGCGATGTTTCTAAGGATGCAAGAAGATTCATCATTAATGTTCTTCAGTATGATCCTAACAGGAGACCAACAGCTACACAATTACTTAAAGACCCATGGATCGTTTCGATTGCCTCGGAACACAAGGACACTGATTTGTTACCATCGATTAAGCAAGGTTTCGATGGTAGAGCTAAGTTCAGACAAGCCATTGAGTTGGTGAGACTTAATAATAGAATCAAGAAATTGAAGGAGATCCAAACTGAAGAAGATGATGATCCTCTTGAAATTGGTCTTTTTGGAGAATGTGGACTATTGCCCACGCCAACGGGGTCGAATGTCGACATTCCCAATCCATTGAAGTCGTGGTCAAAGATCTCGCAATCGCTCAAAGATATTGAGCAGAACGACAGCTCGAGAGCTTCGTTGTCGCCAATAAAATCTCCATACAAAGAGGCTAAAGTTAAATCTACGTTGACGGGGAAAGCATTTGTTCAACTAGTTCAAACAGCTACGAAAAATAAAGAAAGAGTGCGTCATTTCCAAGAGTCTGAAAAGAAGGAAAAGCCTTCCGAGGAATCGCAACCTTCTAAACAAGACTAAGGTTATCGAGTGCTTTCAACCAACCAGATTCAAATCATACTTAAACTCAATTGTAAATTTCTGATCGCTTTTTTCGACGAAATTGTTGATTTTTTAATTCAGACTGACCAAGATCGATCTTGGAATTTAATAGTTCTACTTCATCTGTCAAATTACGTGGTATAGAGAGGATACTTTTACAATCTTAACATTTATAGCAATACTTAGCTTGTTATATACAGAATTTTCTCACCAAGAATGAAATCTCACTGGTAGCTGAAAAATTATCGTGTTGAAAAATCTACCAAAACAATCTAGCTGGAGTCATTTTTGAAAGCTGACTTGTTACCAAGCTTAAGTGTCGGGGTAGTTGAAGACACAGAGGTGACTCGTGAAAAAAAGTCGAGTTTTATTGCACAATTATTGTAAACCCTCATCCCAGATTCTTTTTCTTACCAGCACCTGATCAACATGGTGAAATCGCCAGATGACATCGACCTGGACGACATCGGTCTATCGCCACCAGTAAAACAAAAGAGCCCTGCGCTTTTCAATGACGTCGAGGATAAAACAGACGAAGCTTTGGGAACTTTCATTCAGCTAGAAGACTGTACTTATAGCTCGAAACATCTTGGGTCGTCGGGCCAGCAGGAGTACATGACATGTGATTGTGTTGAAGATTGGGACTCATCGCAACAGAAGAACTTAGCTTGTGGCGACGACTCAAACTGTATCAACAGAGTTACGTCGGTTGAATGTGTAAATGGCCATTGTCATTGTGGAAGTGATTGTCAAAATCAACGATTTCAAAAGCATCAGTATGCCAATATAGGAGTATTCCAGACGGAATTAAAAGGTTATGGTGTGCGGGCATTGGAAACCATTCCTAGCCATACTTTTATCTATGAATATATTGGAGAAGTGATTGGGGAGGAGGAGTTCAGACAAAGGATGATTGAGTATGACAGTAAAAATTTCAAGCACTTCTACTTTATGATGTTGAAACAAGATTCGTTTATTGATGCCACTATAAAGGGTTCTTTGGCGAGATTTTGTAACCATTCTTGTAACCCAAACGTCTTTGTAGATAAGTGGGTGGTAGGCAAGAAGTTGAGAATGGGGTTGTTTGCCAAAAGAACCATTGCCAAAGGTGAAGAGCTTACGTTTGATTATAATGTAGATAGATATGGTGCTCAATCTCAACCGTGTTACTGTGGAGAGCCCAATTGTATTGGGTTTATGGGTGGTAAGACTCAGACTGACGCAGCATTACTCTTGCCAGATGGAATTGCTGAGGCATTAGGAGTAACTCCTAAGCAGGAGAAATTGTGGTTGAAGGAGAACAAGCATTTGCGTAACAAACAGCAAGATGACGATTCGAAAATCAATGAAGAATTTGTGAGATATATAGAAGTCAGTGCTGTGAACGATCAAGATGTCAATAAAGTGATAGGGGCATTGATGAAATCACAAGATATTAACATTATTCGAAGATTAGTGGAGAGAATATACAAAACCCGGGATGAGAGTATCAATTCGTTAATTATACGATTTCACGGGTATAAGACATTGGCAACTATTCTTCGAGACTATCAAGAAGATGAGGAGTTGATTGAGAATATATTGACGATTTTAACGAGGTGGCCCAAGGTTACCAAAAACAAGATTTCTTCATCGCAAATTGAAGATGTGATTAAAGATATCAATTCCAAAACAAATAATGAGGAAATCAAAACTTTAGCTACTGACCTTCTTGAAGAATGGAGTAAGCTACAAATGGCATACAGAATTCCAAAAACATCGGATAAATCAAATACAATCAACAATGCGTACGGAAGAGGGACAAGTTCCCCTGAGCCCCACCGCTCCGAAGAACCGTATCAAACAAACCAAACTCGTAAAGATCCCACGTTACCAGATGGATGGGAAATGGCATTTGATGAGAACACGCAGAAGCCATACTACTTCAATAGAATGAAGAATTTGTCTAGGTGGACCCATCCTGCTGAAGATGTAATTCCCACTGGCCCTCGGGATATGAACAAACGTAAAAAGACTACTGACGAGTTCCGAAGGGAAGAAGAAAGGTTACGGAAAGAGAAGGAAGAACAGTTCAATGAAATCCAAAGAAAACAAAAGTTGCTACAAGAAATGATCTTGCAGTCCCAGGAAGCTGATAGAATCAGACGAGAACAAGAGGAAAAGGCTCGTCAGGAACAGAAGGTCAAAGCCATGGCTAAAGCAAAGTTGCGGGCTAGCAATGGCCATCACAAGTCTTCGAGTGTTTCTGTCGAAGCAAACTGGAAAGCACTTTTTGCCAAACATGTGCCTAACTTGTTAAAGAAATACGAGCCAGAAATTGGGAAGGAGAACTGTAAAGGTTGTTCTAAGGACTTGGTAAAGATTCTAGTATCGAAAGAAATGAAAAAGGACTCTAAAGAGTCTCCTCCAACTGAGCTAGACAAACACAAATTGAAGAAGATTAAGGAGTACAGTAAAGGATATATGGAAAAGTTTTTGACAAACTATAGAGCGAAGAAAGCTCAGAAGAAGAGAAGCTCAGAGAAAAGCAATAATGAAAATGATACGAAAAAGGCAAAAGTAGAATAGTTGGCTCATTACAGAAAGACTGGAAATTGGTTAGAGGAATCAGCAGATTGATCAAAATAATCAACTAGTATTTTGTGTTGTCCAAGTATGTCTTGAACATTATTTAACTTGTTTCGACAAATTGCATCAAATTGTTTCATCTTAGAGTTGATACATGGTTAAATGTAATATAAATTTGTATAGTATATGTAATGGATTACAAAGAATCTTAGTTGTAAATGTATTAATACAAAAACGAAATGTAATTGGAAACTATATAAAATGAAATAAATACTAATAGATGACTTAATGATAATGCTGATATTGCTTGTAGGTAATACCTTAACAATCCGTTTCCAACAATTTTGGCAAGTTTTCGATGGATTCACTGCCAAAAATGATTTGGTAAGTAGCTTCGAATAATGGGAATTCTTCGACTTGGCCGGAGAACAACAATAATTCGTGAACTTCTTTAGCGGTGATGATACCTTGAGAAGATTGACCGTTCAATAACTTCTTTTCTGCTTCTTCAGCAGAAGCACCGGTTTGGGCCATGTATCTACCGACCTTGACGTTTCTACCACCGGAACAAGTGGTGATCAAATCAGCAACACCGGCAGATTCCTTGGTGAAAGTAGAAGCTTCAGATTCTGGGAAGTAGGTGGTGGAAAATTTGATAGTTTCCAATAAACCAACTCTCATAATAGCAGCCTTAGCGTTGTCACCCCAGCCTAAACCTTCGACGAAACCAACGGCTAAAGCAACAATGTTCTTCAATGCACCGGCAATAGAGACACCGGCAACATCTTCAATGACGGTAACATGGAAGTATGGTCTGTGGAAAAGAGCTTTCAACACAAAGTGGTCAATGTCTTTGCCTCTTCCCATGAAATCTTCTGGGACCTTGTAGGCAACAGTAGTTTCAGACCATTTGCATCTTGCGATTTCCGGGGCCAAGTTGGCTCCTGACAACGCCCCGCAGGTTATGCGCAAGTTCTCTTCGATGTAGGTAGATAACAATTTGACACCGGATTGGTTAACTTCCAAACCCTTCAAACAAGAAATGGCTCTAGCCTTTGGTTTCAAGTGACCCTTCAACATTTCACACACTTTAGGTAAGAATTGATGGGGCAAGTTGAACACCAACAAATCAGCATCGTGAGCAACATCGACGATATTTGGGATGGCAACCAAGTTTGTTGGTAAGGTGACATCAGGCAAGTATTTGACATTTTGGTGTTTGGTGTTGATGATGTCGGTCAATTTCTCGCCGTCAATCACCTCTTGGTGGACCCACATCTTGACATTGTGACTGAACAAGTGGGGTCTTGCTGCAGCATTTTCTGCAATGACCTTAGCGATGGTGGTACCCCAGTTACCAGAACCGATAACTGCGATTTTGAAGGGTCTTTCAGGGGTCAAAACCTCTGCCGAAAGTGGATTGAGACCGATTTTGTTCTGGGACAAAATGTGGGATAATTGGTTTAATCTAGCAGTGGCTCTAGTCATGATGAGATGCGATGAGGAGGCAACGGTAGGCTAGATGGGTATAACGATATCGGAAACGGTGTAAAATTCACGGAACAAGTGTAATACGGTGGTATACGACGCAACAACAACTAAATCCCTTAGATAACTGGATTGTGACCTATACCAATTCCTGGAGAAATTTGCCTGTTGCTGGCTTAATATATAGTAGTGATGATTGTAATTTTGTACCACACGAAAATTTCTGTTTCCCAACATCCGAGGCCTAACCACACAGGCACGGAAATTTCGATCAGTTAGATCCATTGTTCGCACCACGATCCTTCTCCGCTACCCAACGAAATACAACTCCGCCTTGGGGGTAATCCGGTTGGCTTTCTGGCGTGGATGCGGTGGATGTTGTGGTTGGGGTGGTTTGTGCACCGCCAGTGGGGTGTACTGAATAGCGTCGTTGGCATTTCAGATGATGTCGGTTAGATCAATATCCTCGGACGACCGTTGTTAGTGATGTATTATGTGAAATGATGTACGATTACCGTTACCGCTAATGTTCCTCTATTCGGGTCTATGGACGTACTACGCACGTCAACACATCCATTTTAGGCAGTGGGTGATACTAGATTATTTCTACTAGTGTCGCTGCCGGTTGTGTTTACGTATCCTACGCTCTTGTAATTTGCTACACAGTGAAGTTGGGGCTACTGACGAGTTGGCATGGGTGTTGACTTTGTGCGATTGGATATGGCTGTCTTATCGTAGGGTCTCTGCATCCTTTCACCCTATAGTGCCTAATTGCCTGCGAATGCCGATACTCCAATGCCAATTCCAGATACGTGTTCCGTGGATTCAACGGTTGACGTGGGGCACGGCTTACGGTGTGGCGTAAAGGTATCATTTTCACAGGTTCCAGTTCGCACTTATCAGCACGACTATTGTCGAGATGACACAAACAGGCATGTAGAGATGATTACTCGTGTATTGGATTGGTGGCCGAAACTCAACCAACGTTTCATGCCTCGATGTGCATTGGTCCCAGGCGATCGTACTGCCCTGTGATTCGTCAAGATTGGACGCCAGTTTCGGTGTAACGTCGCATTTGTCGATACATAAAATTATCTTCTTCATATGCATCCTATAATCCCAATAGGGTCAAAGGAGAATTTCAACATCCCTATTTTGGTCACCATTACCATTTACATTCACTAGCCTCGTACTACACAATTGCGTCACACGCAGGTTATCCTTGGATAACCGAGTTTATTTCTATATGGTTTTGTCCCTTACGTAGTTGTACTTCCCAAAATCAAGTTTTACCCTGCGGGTCAAATAGTCGGTCACGACGTGGTCGGTCCGTGCCGATTGCACAAGAAATGACGGGATTCTGGCATATTTAACACCAGTCGAAGTATTGCTCTTTTTGTAGTTCAATCAATTCTCTTGTCGATGTTTTAGATAGTTCAAGTTATCGATAT
>ERZ778017.3466-NODE-3466-length-11151-cov-4.432408_pt1 | contig 11151 bp, 5 predicted proteins | sample MGYA00375747_ERZ778017 | MGnify/ENA primary metagenome ERZ778017 (study PRJEB29350, sample SAMN05509838) | bioreactor metagenome | biome: bioreactor; material: wastewater | place: South Africa: University of Cape Town | collected 2014-03-17 ... | reverse complement strand
TTCCTCTCTGTGTCCTCTGTGACTCCGTGGTTAAATTCCGGGAAGTTATTTCGGCGGCGTTCCTCGGACCACCTTCCCCCGCGAGGGGGGAAGGATGTTCATTTGGTGGCAACGACGTTCAGGTCCCCGTCAAGCGTGACGACCTCGCCGGCCTTCGGCTGGATCGCGACCGACTTGCCGTCGAACCTCGCCACGGCCGGGCGCCCCAGCCGCGAGAGGATCCGAGCCGAGGTCAGCCGGCCGTCCCTCCACGTCATGTCCACGTCGAAGCCCCCGCGCGCCCTCAGGCCGGCGACCGAGCCGGTCGGCCAGGCGGCGGGGAGGGCGGGGAGCAGGTGGACGTCCCCCGCGGACTCGTGGCTCTGCAGCAGCATCTCGGCGACGCCCGCCGGAAAGGCGAAGTTGCCGTCCATCTGAAACGGCGGGTGGCTGCCGAAGAGGTTCGCGTACACCCCGCCGGGGCCCAGCCGCAGCGTCCGCTCGATCAGCCGAAAGGCGTGGTCGCCGTCCCCCAGTCGCGCCCAAAGGCTGATCTTCCAGCCCGTCGACCACCCGGTTCCCTCGTCGCTCCGCGCGATCAGCGACTTCCGCGCCGCCTCGAATAGATCGGGCGTCGCCGGGGTGATCTGGTTTCCGGGGTAGAGGCCCCACAGGTGCGACAGGTGGCGGTGATGCGGCTCGGTCTCCTGGAACGGCCTGGACCACTCCTGAAGCCGGCCGTCGGGGCCGATTTGAAGCGGCTTGAGCCTGGCGAGCGCGAATTCCAACCGGCCGCGGAACTCCGGGTCGACGTCCAGGATCTTCGTCGCGGCGACGCAGTGGGTGAACAGGTCGTGGATCAGCTCCAGGTCCATCGAGCTGGCGGCGCTGACGGCCGAGCGCTTGCCGTCGGGGCCGATGAACACGTTCTCGGGCGAGGTCGACGGCGACGTGATCAGCTTTCCGTCGGCGTCCTCGATCAAGAAGTCCAGGCAGAACTCGGCCGCGCCTTTCATCGAGGGATAAGCGTCTTTACGGAGGAACTCGCGGTCGCCGCCGAAGGCGTAATGTTCCCAGAGGTGCTGGCAGAGCCAGGGGCCGGACATCGGCCAGAGGGCCCAGGTGGCGTCGCCGCCGTCGCCGAAGCCCCCCACCGGGGCCGACTGCCGCCACAGGTCGACGTTGTGGTGCGACACCCAGCCGCCCGCGCCGTAGTTGGTCCGGGCGGTCCTCGCGCCGGCGACGGCCAGGTCGCGGATCATGGCGAAGAGGGGTTCGTGGCACTCCGCGAGGTTCGCGACCTCGGCCGGCCAGTGGTTCATCTCGGTGTTGATGTTCACCGTGTAGTTGCTGCTCCAGGGGGGGCGGACCTCGTCGTTCCACATCCCCTGGAGGTTCGGCGGCTGGCCTCCCGGCCTGGCCGACGAGATCAACAGGTAGCGCCCGTACTGGAAGTGCAGAGCGACCAACCCCGGATCCCCGGCGCCGAACCGCTCGACCCGCTCGTCGGTCGGGACGTCGAGCGCCCCCGCGGCCGGCGGGCCCAGGTCGAGCGCGACCCGGCGGAACAGACTTTGATGATCGTCGATATGATCGCGCAAAAGCGCGTCGTATCCCTTCGTCGCGGCCCCGGCGACCCTCTCCGCGGCGATCGGCGCGGGGTCGACGCCATTCTTGGCGGGCGATTTGTCGAAGCCGTTGAAGCTGGTCGCGGCCGAGAGGATCAAGACGGCGGTCGTCGCCCCCTCGACCTTGATCGCGTCGGCGAGCGCCGTGACGCCGTCGGCGACGACCTTCAGCCGGACCTCGAACGTCATCCCCGCGTCGTCGGAATAGACCACCGGGTTGGGGCCGTCGTGGTAGTTGGGGTCCGAGTGCGCGGGGGCCCGGCCGCGGAGGACCAGCGAGTCGCCGTCGGGGGCGACCTGGAAGTGGAGCTTGCTCCCGAGCCTGGCGTCGAACGAAAGCGCGCCGGGGCGGCTGGCGGTGAGTTTGACGACCAGGACGCGGTCGGGGTGGGAGACGAACGCCTCGCGGGCGTAGGCGACGTCGCCGATCTTGTACGTCGTGGTCGCGACGGCCGTGTCGAGGTCCAGCGCGCGGCGGTGGTCGCGGGTTTGACCGTCGGGGAAGGTGAGGGTCAGGTCGCCCATCGGCAGGTAGTTCTGGGTGTAGGGGCCCATCATCTTCTTGGCGAATTGGTGGGCCTCGGCGTACCTCCCGTCGGCGATCAACCGGCGGATCTCCGGGAGGGCCTTCAACGCGCCGGGGTTGTCCCAGTCCGTGGGGCCTCCCGACCAGAGTGTTGAGTCGTTGAGCTGGATTCGCTCGACGGGGAAACCGCCGTAGACCATCGCCCCGAGGTGGCCGTCGCCCAGCGGGAGGGCTTCCAGCCACTCGCCCGCCGGGCGGTCGTACCAGAGCCGAAGCGCGGGCGCCGGGGCCGCGGCGCGCGCGGCCGCGGCGAGCGCGCCGACGATGCAAAACGTCGCGATCGATCGAATCCCCCCGGTCGTCTTCATGGACGCCTCCCCGCCGGCGCGAAATCGGCCTGCGCTGGTCGTTTTTTACACAGGATGGCCGCCGAACCGCCAACGTCCCGAGCGTAGCAGGTCGGGCCGGACGGGACCATCGGCCGGCGGACGTGGCCCGAAGGCGTCGCGACGTGGCGAAAATCCGAGGGATCTCGACGAAACCCCTGGGATCTGCTATATCATGATTAGGGACGCGCGAACCTTCCGTCACTTCCTCGCGTCTACCTGAGTGACTGGCGCGCGACTTGCGACGGCAGTCGACCGTCCCTGTCTTTCGACAATCTGAACCCCCTTCGGAGGCGACCCATGAGCCCGAAGAAGCGTCGCAAGATTTACGGGGTCCGTCGGGAAACGCGCAGGACGCGAGGCTGGACGCGGTGGTTCCAGGAGGGCATGTTCGACGCCGACTCGGCCGGGAGCATCCGCCTCCGCACCGTACTCTTCGGCCAGAAGGCCTGAGACGTCGCGGAGTTCGCCTCGCGTCGGTCACATCATCCGTTCTTGAGGAGACCCCAAGGGATCGCCCGCTTCGGGATCATCCCGAGTTCTCAGTCCTCCCTCACGTTTTGACGCGGCCGCGGGCGAGACCCGGGCCGCGTTCGCGTTTCGAAACGCCGCGGCGTGTAAGGCGGGCGGGAACCGCCGAGGACGCCGAGAGAGTGCGGAAGGGGAGGGACGAAGCGCCCTCGAACATGGTTTTCGAGCGCGATCGATGCGATCGCGAGGGACTCTCGCGTTCTCCCCCGGGCCGCCACGCGGAACGCCCGCGTGGCTTTTCCGCGCCCCGTCCGAACGTCGATCCGATCGAATCGTCAAAAAGCGACGGACTCCCGCATCCTCTCCATGATCCGCGGCGAGGTCGTCTGAATTTCAAGATTCCGCCGCTCTGTCGAAAACCTAGCCCTGATCGGAAGACCAGGAACCACGGAAGACACGGAAGACACGGAACCAGGGACGATCTTCGGAAGGAAAAGCCTGGGGCTTGTTTTGGAACCCATGATTTTCGGCATCGGTGAGCGCCATCTCCTCCTGGGTCTTTCCGTGTCCTCCGTGTCTTCCGTGGTTCCAATCTCCCGTCGCGTCGGGTTTTCGACAGAGCAAGATTCCGCCCTTAATAATGAGACTCGGCCAGTCTCCAGGGGATCGAGGAATTCCAAGACCGTGGGCCGTCACTTGGGCGCGGCGACCTGGACCGGGGAGGCCAGGTAGGCGAACAGGTCGCGGACCTCCTGCTCGGAGAGGGTGTCGAACTGACCCTCGGGCATCATCGAGACCCGCGAACGCTTCACGTCCTCGACGTCCTCGGCGGGGACCAAGACGCGCTCGTTGGCGGTTTGAACCGTCAGCACCTCGGGAGTCTGGGAGCGGAGGATGCCGGAGATCACCCGGCCGTCGGAGGTCAGGACGTTGGTCACGGTGTACTCGTTGGCCACCGTGGCGCTGGGGTCCAGCACGTTCTCCAGGACGTAGTCGGGATTGGCGCGGTCGGAGCCGGTCAGCTCGGGGCCGACGTCGCCGCCGGCGTCGAACAGCTTGTGGCAGGCGTGGCAGGTCCGCTCGTACACCGCGCGGCCGTTCGACGGATCGGCCGTCCCCGCTCCGAGGATCGCCTTGTACTTGCCGACCAGCGCCGCCTTGTCCGCGGAGGTTTCCCGGACGGTCCCCCAGACGGACTCCAGCCGCCTGGCAAGCGCCGGGTCGCCGATCGCCTGGATCTGGCGGGCGACGGTGACGCTGACGTCGCGACGCGGCACGACGCCGCGCTCGATCGCGTCCAGAAGCGACGACGCCCACGCCGGCCGCGACGCCAACGCGGCGACGACGTCCGCGCGCTCCGCGGGCGCGAGCGCCTCGTAGCGGTCGAGCAGGACCTTGGGGACGTCGGCCTCGCCGAGGGCGGCCATCGCCCGGATCGCTCGGGGGCGGAGGGCGTCGTCGTCGAGCAGGCCGGGAAGCTCCTTGCCAAGCCCCGGCGCGCGGCGGTCGGCGAGCGTCGCCAGGGCGGCGCCGCGGCGGTCGGCGTCGGCCCTGGGGTCGAGCAGGACGGCGCGAAGCGCCTCCACGGCCCTGGGCTCGTCGAGGAGCACCGACAACAGCAGCGCCTTGTCCAGCAGCTCCGGCGACTTCGCGGCCGAAATCGCGGCGTAGAGCTCGCTCCAGCCTTTCGGCCGGGGGACTTGCTTGCGGCCTTGAAGCGCCTCCAGCGCGCCGTCGAGGACGTCGGAGCGAAGGTCGTCGCGGTCGGACTCAAGCGCCGGCGCGAGCGCGGCGAGGCCCTTGGCCGGATCGGCCGAGACGATCCGGCGGGCGAGGAACTCGCGAAGCGTCGGCAGTTTGACTTCGGGCAGGACCTCGGCGGCGAACTCGGTCGAAACGGCCGCCTCGCTCTCGATCGCGTACCAGGTCAACAGGGCGAGCATCCGGTCGGCCGGGTCGATCTGGGCCGTCGCCAGGGCCCGCGCCAGGGGGCGGCGGTAGTCGGCGGTCGGGATCCGGAGCAACGCCGACGCCAGGGCCAGGCGGACGCGGGGCGAGGGGTCGCGCCCGGCCATGTCGGCGAAGCGGTCGACGACCTCGCGCGGGACGGACGGGACGTCGACCAGCAGCCGGACGGCCCAGGCGCGGATCGATTCGTCGCGGTCGCCCAGAAGCGCCGTCAAGGCGGCGCGGTCGAGCCCGCCGACGGCGTTGAGGGCCCAGAGGGCGCGGAGGCGTCGAGGGGCGTCGGGGGCGTCGGCGAGCAGCTTTTGAAGCGACGCGCGAGGGGCGTCCATGGAGGCGGGGTCGGCCGTCGCGCGCTCCTGGAGCAGCCGCCGCGCGGTGCGGACGTACCACTCGTTCCGGTGGGACTGAAGCGCGACGAGTTCGGCGTCGGAGAGTTTCGCCAGGTCGACCTTCACCGGCTTCGCGTCGCCATACGATAGCTTGTAGATGCGGCCGTTCTCGCGATGGGAGCCGTCGGCGTCTTGTTCGTGGCATTCGCCGATGTCGGACCAGTCGGTGAAGAAGACGCCGCCGTCGGGGCCGTACTTCAGCTCCAGGCCGCGGAACCAGACGTCGTCGACGCGGAGCAGGTCGGGGCCGTGGCTGGCGACGTAGCTGGAGCCCTTGCGCGTAAGTCGGTCGTGGTTGACGCGGTGGCCGTGGATGTTGAACGTGAAGAGGCCGCCGCGGTACTCCTCGGGCCACTGGCCGCCCAGGTAGATCATGGCGCCGACGTGGGCGTGGCCGCCGCCGGCCTGGTCGTGGCGGTCGTGGCCGGCGCCCTCGCGGGACTCGGTCCAGTGGCCGCCGGCCCAGTGGAGGTGGTCGGCGCAGGTGGGGACGCGCTCGTAGGTGTGGGGGTTGAAGTCCTCGCCGAACATGCGGTCGTAGCGCGCGCCCGGGACGACGTGGAACAGATGCGCGATGACGCAGTTGGTGATGAACGCCTCGCCGTAGTCGTCGAAGTCCAGGCCCCAGGGGTTGGTGGTGCCGTGGGCGACGACCTCGAACGTCTTGCGGGTCGGGTGGTAGCGCCAGACGCCGGTGTTGATGGCGGTCCTCCCCTCCGGAGGCGTTCCCGGGGGACCGACCAGGGAGTTGGAGAGGATGCCGTTGCAGCCCCAGAGCCAGCCGTCGGGGCCCCACTTCAGGCCGTTGAACATGTTATGCTGGGCCTTTTCGTCCCAGCCGTCCAGGACGACCGTCGGGGGGCCGTCGGGGACGTCGTCGCCGTCGGCGTCGGGGACGAACAGGAGGTTGGGCGTGGAGCAGAGCCAGACGCCGCCGAAGCCCAGCTCGATCCCCGTGAGGTTGGTGCCGCCATCGTAAAAGACCTTGCGGGAGTCGAATTTCCCGTCGCCGTCGGCGTCCTCGAATATGAGGACGCGGTCCTTGCCGTCGGGTCCGCCGAGCCAGATCGGATACGAGTAGTTCTCCACGACCCAGAGCCGGCCGCGGGGGTCGATGGAGAAGGCGATCGGCTGGACGACGTCGGGCTCGGAGGCGAACGGCTTGACGACGAACCCCGGCGGGACGGTCATCCGCGCCGGCGCGTCGGCCACGGACATGGGCGCGGACGCGGGTTCCGGATCGCTCCAGCCGGCGAACAGGAGGGCGGACGCCGCGAGGGCGAGGGGGAACGGACGCGCGATCATGGGCGAGGCTCCACGGCGAGAATGGTCGCCGGCGGCCACCGGCGGGGGAATTGCAGACTAAAGCCGCCGCGAGCCCCCGTCAATGGCCGGCCTTCTCCCGCCCTCTCGTCGGCCCGCTCAGCGCCGAAGGCCCCCCTCGACTCCGCGGCGGCCGGTGGCGACGGGGATCAGCTTGATCCAGTCGACGCCGACCAGATAGCTTTTGCTCTTGGCGTTCTTGCCGACGACCTGAATCCCCAGGTCGTTGACGCCGGCCTTGAGGTCGGCCTCGCCCAGGACGACGCCGCCGGAATGGACGACCTCGGGAGAATACAGGTCGATCGGCTCGCCCAGCGGCTCGCCGCCGACGCTGAATTGGACCTTGCCGTAATCGAACGACTTCGTGAGTCCGGCCCAGACGACGTACCCGCCGGCCTCCTTCACGGGGAGTTCCAGATCGAGCCGGGCGCCGTCCTCGTGGACGATCCAGAAGAGTTGGCTGGCCGCGGACCAGACGCCGCCGAAGGGGCTCATGTCCTGGGTGAGGACCTCGCCGGCGGTCTTGCCTCGGATCTTAAGCGCCTCGGCCTCGATCGCGCCCGGCTCGCGATGGATCGGCGGTTTCGGATGGATGATCCGCCTGGAGAGGTCGGGGACGCCGGCCGGCTCGACCTTCGCGCCGGGGCTCGCGTAGAAATAGGCGAGCGTGGCGTACTGGACCTTCACGGCCTCCCAGTGCCAGATCTCCAGGTCGAACGCCAGCGACTCGGCGAACGGGATCGAGTCGAGCGTCTGGACCCGAAGGACGCTGGTGTTCCCCTTGGTGCCGGGGCCGTCGCAGCGCGACTGGGCGTGGAACGGGCTGTCGGTGAACGTCGAGGGGTTGCTCCAGGCGTAGCCGAAGTAGTCCTCGGTGCCGGTGCCGAAGGTGCTGGGGAACGGCTCGCCGTCGACGTAGACCTTCTCGTCCCCCTCGCCCCACCAGGCGGGCGTGGGGTTGAAGAGGTTCAACGCGAGCCCGACGTACCGCCCCGATCCGCCCGAGACCCGCAAGGCCGGCCAGTCGAGCGCGCCGCCGGCCTTGACGGTCTGGACGTCGTCGCGCTGGCGCCAGCGGGCGTGGAACGTGAGCTCCTCGGCCGCCCTGGGATCGGGGACCACGACGGCCTCAAGACTTAGGCTTTGAGGGCGCTCGTCCGGGCGATGCATCTCGATCCGCGCCGAGCGCCGAAAGGGCATGGGCCAGCGGGCGGTCATCGTCCCGTCCGCGTCGACCTCCGTCATCGCCGTGCGGAACGGGTTGAGGCCGGGCCCGGAGCCGAAGAAGTCGCCCAACGGGGCGGCCACCTGGGGCTCGTCGGCGCCGTCGAACGTGATGGTCAAGAGCGTCCTGGCCAGCACGTCGGCGACGGCGTCGTCGTCCAACCCCTCGCGGTCGAGCCTGGCCCGGAGCATCGCGACGCGGCGGCCGCGGTCGCCGGGGACCTCGGGGAAGTCCAGCATCCCCGACCCGGCGCCACCCATGGAGACGACGGCCGTCCCCGGCGCCCTCTCGGCCGGCGCGACCGGCGCGGTCAGCTTGCTCCGGGCCTCGGCGATCGCCCCGGCGGCCCGCTTGAGGACCTCCGGCGAGTAGCTCTCCACCTTCGTCCCGGCCGCGTAGGTCGTCACGTTCACCTGGTAGTACTGGTCCCCCTTGGTCGTCGTGATCTTGATCGACTTCTCAAACGGGAACGGGAAATACAGGTTCCGACCGCGGGAGGCGTCGTGGCCGAAGGGGGCGGAGAACGGCTCGACCTCGCCGTCGGTGATCGCGGCGAACTCGGCGGCCAGGGCCGGCTCCTCCGCGCCGTCGATGTAGATCCGCAACTCGCCGTCGGGGTTGGCCGACCAGATCCGAGAGACGTAGCCGGGGCCCTTGGCGTCGGCCAAGACCCATTCCCGGTTCGCCCCCTCGCCCTCCACGCGGAGATAGTGGCCGCGATCGCCGTTGGCGAACGGCGCGACGATCTCGCCGCCCTCCAACTTGGTCGCGCGGTCGTAGCTGGAGAACTGGAACGACCGCTCCCCGGCCGCCGGCGGCTCGGCCAGCCACGAGGGATCGGCCAGCCGGCCCAGCAGCGACTCGACGGTGATCGGCTTGGAGTCGTCGCCGCGGGCCGGCAAGATCAGGAACGCGGCGAGCAAAGCCGGCGCGAGCCAGATGGGGGAACGCATGCAAAGGCTCCTGGGACCCAATAGCGTTCGGCGCGAGACCGCGTTGTCGCGTGGCGATCGTCGCCTTCTCCCCTTGAGGGAGAAGGTGGCCCGAAGGGCCGGATGAGGGGTCGACCGACGTCGCGTCCCGACAAGGCCATCGCGACGTCGAAGACCACGAAACCCCTGGGGTTTCCGGTTTCGCGACCCCTCATCCGGCCTTCGGCCACCTTCTCCCTCAAGGGGAGAAGGACGCGCGTCATCGGCCTCCGGTCCCGTCGAATCTCGCGCCGAACACTATCGCCTTGGGACTGCGGGCGGGGCGAAGCGTCCCGTCCATCGCCGTCAATCGGACCAAATCCCGACGCCGGCCGCAAGCGACCCGGCCCCGACGCCGCGCGCCGACGCCTCCCGAACGACCGCCGGCCCCTTGGCCGCGCGCGCGGGTCGTGCTACCTTCGAGAACGACTCCAAAAGGGGCGGCCGCGGCCGCGACCTCCCGAACCACGAGGACGACGACGATGGGGATCGGAACGACTTCGCGGCGGGCGCTCGCCTCCGCGTCCCTCTTGCTGGCGGGCGCGATCATGACGTCGACGGACGCGCGGGCGGCGGAAAAATACTGGGTCTTCGTCGGCACCTACACCAACTCCAAGGAATCGCCCAGCGAGGGGATCCACCGCCTGGAGTTCGACCCGGCCACCGGCGCCCTGACGAACAGGACCGCCGTCGCCAAGACCGACAACCCGTCGTACCTGGCGATCCACCCCGACGGCGAGACCCTCTACGCCGTCAACGAGATCGGCGAATACCAGGGCGAGAAGGCCGGCTCGATCACCGCCTTCGCGCTCGACGCGAACGCCGGCGCGCTGCGGGAACTCGGCCGACAATCCACCAAGGGCGCCATCCCCTGCCACGTCGCCATCGACCCCACCGGCAAGCTGGCGCTGGTGGCGAACTACACCGGCGGCAGCTTCGCCGCCCTGCCGATCGCCGACGACGGCGCGCTGAAGCCGGCCTCGGCGTTCGTCAAGCACCACGGCAAGAGCGTCGATCCCAACCGCCAGACGGCCCCCTTCGCCCACTCCGCGACCTTCGACCCCACCGGCAAACGGGCGCTGGTGGCCGACCTCGGCATCGACAAGGTCCTGGTCTACGACGTCGTCCCGGCCGCCGGGACCGTCACGCCCCACGACCCGGCGGGCGCGACCGTCGCCCCCGGCTCCGGCCCCCGCCATATCGCCTGGGACCCCTCCGGCAAGCGCGCCTACCTCGTCACCGAGATGAAAAGCACCGTCGTCGCCTTCGACTACGACGCGGACAAGGGCGAACTCAAGGAGATTCAAACCCTCTCCGCGCTGCCGGCCGACTTCAAGGGGACGAGCTACGGCGCGGCGATCGCCGTTCATCCCTCGGGGAAGTTCCTCTACGCCTCCAACCGCGGCCACGACAGCCTGGCGATCTTCCGAATCGACCCCGACACCGGCAAGCTCGCGTCGGCCGGCTGGGCCCCGACGAAGGGGAAGTTCCCGCGCGACTTCGTGATCGACCCCACCGGCGGCTGGATCCTGGCGGAGAACCAGGACTCCGACTCGATCGTCGTCTTCAAGATCGACTCGGAGACGGGCGGATTGACGGCCGTCGGCGATCCGGTCGCGGTCCCCAGGCCGGTCTGCGCCCGGTTCGTGGTCAGGCCGTCCCCGGCGAAGTGAGCCCGGCATGACCGCGTTCCTCGGCGAACCCGCCCCGATCCCCGCCGGGCCCGGCCCCTCGCGCCAGGCCCGGCTGGTCGCGCTTCTCTACGCGCCGGAGCAGGTCCGCCAGCGGTCGCGACGGATCTACGAGGCGATGGTGGACGAGTCGCCCCACGTCCGAACGGGCGACTTCGCCGCGATCGCCGCCGAGGACCTCGAACGGATGTTCCGCCTCTACGACGCGGACTTCTTCCTCGGCCGTCTCTCGGAGATGCTCCAGGAAGACCTCGCCTTCCCCATGGCCTTCCGACTCTCCCGCCGACTCACCCGCGCCGCCGGCCAGACGACGCGGCTGGTCCGGAGGGTCCAACGCGGCGGCCGGACGGTGGACCAGCCGGAGTACGAGATCGCCGTATCCACGACCCTTTTATTCAACACGTTCCGAGACGTCGATCGCGAGGTGGTCGTCGGCGGCCTGGTCTGCGCCGACCGCCTGGAGGCGCTCCAGCGGATCTTCGAGCACGAGCTGTTGCACCTGGCCGAGTTCCTGGGCTGGGGCCGTTCAAGCTGCTCGGCCGAGAACTTCCACATGCTCTCGCGACGGATCTTCGGCCACGAGGGGTCCCGGCA